>Ga0210040_10000814_pt1 | contig 50151 bp, 21 predicted proteins | sample CryGeyCG12114_NA_FD_185462 | JGI IMG/M metagenome (GOLD analysis project Ga0210040, IMG submission 185462) | Groundwater microbial communities from aquifer - Crystal Geyser CG19_WC_8/21/14_NA (SPAdes) (version 2) | ecosystem: Environmental > Aquatic > Deep subsurface > Groundwater | place: USA...
CTAGCTGATGAGACTACCGAAAAACGATAAAAACCCCTAATTATTATTACTGGTTTTTTGTAATATTAATATAAATAATTCCTTATAACTCGGCTTCGTCGGTATACCCTCTTGCTGAGTTTTATTATATCATTGTAAATGAGATGCTAGCTATGAACTGATGAAAAAAAACACTCACTTGGGACTGCTGACTAATTGTTCGACGGCACGAAAGTCATGACTAGAGCCACTCCTTCCAGGTAGACTGAATGGATGAGGGAACGGAAACCGTAGCAAATTGAATGGGAACGGACTGTCCACAATGGAGCTTCTGGAGTTTAGCATATTGGCATTGCTGGAATTGCTGGACAGTGGTGTTCCTGTAGTGCTCGTGGACGTGTGAACTGGATAATGGTACGGACTACCACCCAATAGCATGTTTGACGCTGGTGAAGCGCGCTCACGTTCAGACTCGCGCTCCAAAGAAGCAGCTGCGGAGGAGCGACTGGAGCGCTCACGGAGACGTTCTCGTCCTCGAACTAGTTCCATCCCATTGTTGGTGCTATTGGATTCACCGGAGGAGCCTAATCCAGGGATCATCATAGAATATGGAACGGAAGGGGTGCTGCTGCGACCTGGATGCACCGCAGCCAAAGAAATTGGGCTGCTACTGATTTGCGCCACGGGACTTGAGATTGCTGTGGTAGCCATCATGGTGGGTGTCGTTTTCCCACTCAACACTGGTGTCCCTCCAGGTTGAAAAAGCATTGATTGTTGGACACTACTGTTAGTACTGTTATGACCAGTGGGAGCAATTGAGCTACTGCCATGGGAAAAACCTGAGCTACTGGATGGGCTCACTGCATTGGCACCAATTGCACAAATCTTGATTCCATGGGCTGACTGTACGTGCTGAATAAGCGCCCAAGGAGAGTCACAAACTTGCTGACACGATGAGCATACACATTGACACCGTTCCGTTCCTGCAAATAAATTATTTATTAATGTTTGGGTTAGTTCTATACTGCTGTGTCAGTCAAACTCAATACAAGCAAATTTCCCTTACGTTAAAATAAGCGCAAATACAACTCCACTAGATTACATCGCTTGTTTAATTCAAATACCGATGGCATTATATTTACAAATCAACTATTTTTAAAAAAGAGAGAGACGACTGAAAAAATACAACCATAAGATTCAACTAAAAATATTGTTCAAGCAATATTTCAAGCATCAGAAATACTCAAGGTTATACTTTCGGTTTAAACTGGTAATGAACATACAAGGGTGGGTACAACGAAGTGGTATGAATCCTAAAGAATCGTTTTCTCGAGAGACCAAAATTATCCGACAATTATCATCCGTCGCTACATACATTAAATGACATGAACAATGTGCTGATATCATGGAACTAAACCAGAACCTTTATCATACATATTCCCGTGCAAATTTGCTATCATTTTGAATTCACGGTCGCTTATTTCCTTGACTAACTAACTAACTACTCACTAGTTAGTATAGCACGTCGCGAACCCACATATATACATTGCACTTTTGAACTTGCGATACACATTTTTGGTGCAAACACTTGGACAACATTAGACAGACGAGTGAATGCGTGCGAGTGAAACATGATTTGAAAGAATGCATGCAGGAATAATGATATCCCTTAGAGAATGCTCATCAGGACAACTACTACAGACCTTTTTAGAGTGGTTCCATAGCCAGTACATAAAAAACAGTTCCCTACTTGCAAACTATATTGAACATTTGACCATTATCCTTTAAACAAGTACAGTTTTCACTTGAATTGGGACCCACATGAGGTCTTGCCCTGTTTTTACGGGTAGTAGTGCTTTACAGTTCCATGCACGGACTGACAGATCCGATTTATATGCTGGCTACTAGCTAACTAGCTAACTAACTACTGTGATACCTATGATCATTGGTCGTATGTCGACAACTAACTAACAATACATGAGTTGAGAGTTGTCCGCCCTGGGAATTAATGTCCTCTCTATCATTTTTCCCTGCTCCCTTTTTTATTCTTCTCTTCCCTGGTCAAAAACAGTGGGAGCACCGAACGTCTGGTATCATCATGTTTATTCCTCATCTTTGCTCAATTGCACACACAAAACATATAATGCTCTGAAATCTAGCGGTGTCCATCCCCATAAGCTCGTCCATATGACATGATAAGCCTACAACTGAAATCAGTCCAGTCTGTGAACCATGAGAGTCACGTTTCTATCATTTTATTAATTCATCCCAGGTTTTTTTCTCATTCCCGGCAGAGCAACTCAAACAGATGGAAATAATACTGCTCGCAGTTATGGCCAGAATGGTAATAACCATGGATTGCACACAGGATAAACTGTCCCAATTTTTGACATGATCAAGGAGATGTCTTCACCCAAAATGCAATCATCAGTAGATATATAGAAAGACAAGTTGACATCTTGCAAAGTCACGCTCTCACCAGAAAGCGATCCGATTGTGATATTGGCAGGACCCTAACATGAAATCTCAACTTCCACTTCACCTCTCCAATGTCAAATTGACCGTTGAGCTCGTGAAACCCCTTTTTTATCATTCTTATTATTATTATTATTATTTTATTCATTCCCTCTGCAAGTCAGTGTCTCTCATCCTTGTATTTTTAGTAATGCCCTTTTTATTGAATTAGACAGGAAGTTGGGGAAAAGTTATTGTTACCAGTGTCAGCCAGGGCTTTATGTCTATCTCTATACGGCACACTGGTCTTGTGCCCCATAGTGGTTATAGTTAGTGACTCTACTCACAGCTTTAGAAGTCAGACAGAGTGGTGAAATCCAAGTCCAATTAGAAGTGACTTCTACAGAATGAAACAATACGACCATGTGTCGTAAATTCCCAGAAATATAGGCCAATGTTCTTTCAATTCTATTCAATAGCTTTATTTTTTCCCTACAAATATTATCAGGTGAGTGAGTGAACTGTTTTTTTCAGGTCTAATACTAACACAATAAATATTATGAATTATAAACTCAGTCACTATGTAGAATACAAAACCATTGGAGATGTGTACACATTTTGAAACGGTCCTGTTTTCAATTCCTCAAGTTAACCAAACCATCAAGGCATGAATGTTTGCGCTCAATTAAGACTTCGTGGAAATGTGGACAATGGAGAGCAAAAATTAGCACGGTTCGTTTTGGTGACTGACTGCATGTATTTTGGGACTTGTTACGAATCCGTGAATAATGAGATACACCTCTTAAGTTAGAATAGAGCGCATCTACTTGGGTTAATTTATATTCCTTCACTGCAATTCGTATTCGCGTCATCAATTACATACAAACTTGATATTTTGAGCTCATATCAATGCAAAATACTACACTACAATATGGAAATCCTAAAATTTTATCCTTACAAATTAAAATCTCTTATCATTCCAGAAACAAACTTTAGCATTATTCTGTACATTTAACTCATGTAACTTTTCAATACTCTCACAGTGGAATATAAACAACTGGGCTTTATACTTACATCACATGTTATGAGAAACTTTTTCTTTGTCAACTCAAGTATTTGCGCCCAAAGACAAAAAAACTACACATCATACACAACAACAGAGAGTGGTTTCGTAAATAAATTTAAAAGTCACGTTCCACCTCAATTATTCACTATTCCGGACATTCCTGGTCTCTACCATAAGACTCTATCTCATAGGGAGAACCGAGTTTCACCTCCATTGTCAAGTCAATAGAGAATAGAAAATCCTCTTTATAACTAACTTTTTAGGGAAACTTTTTTTTTTGATAAATTAACTGCCACCTCTTTGCACAGAGACACTGAACCTTAGACGCCGATTTCACTATACTCTATAGACTCGCTAAAAAAAGTTACTACAGACATATTCACCTCCTAGTGTACACTATAATGTACATTTCTGCTGTCAGTCACAGATTAACTGATTTAGGTGAGAGTTAGAGACAATAGTATGATGTGCTAGTAGTATCTAAACTTAGCGCAAACGAGCCTGTAGGACAACCAAAGATGAACACAAATATAATGTCTACTATATTGGTAGAGCAAAGAACACCCGGGTTTTTTATCACCCCTCAGACTGGAAAAATCATATACCTTCAGGTCATCGTCCCAATAACTTTTCGTGTCCTGCCAGCTACTAACTAACTAACATAGCCGTTTATACCATAGCAAAAGTCCAGAGCGGACGCCTGGGAATCGGATCAATCCCATTAGCTTGTATGCACACAGTGAGTGTTCACCACTCATTGCATAACATTCTTGTACACAATTGAATTATGTCCTCTTGCGTCTATACACAGCTTGGAACGTGACTTGAGCTATTTTTCGCTGGTCTTTGGCTATACTACACATACCCTAATTCATTCAACTAACTAACCAACTATAGTACAGTAGTCACCTTTTTTTGTCGAGTCCAAAAGTTTGTCAGGAAGAAATAAATAAATAACGGATTTAGTACACCACCATCAAATACTGTGGGCAAACAATATGGTGAGAGTATAGCAATCGCTCTCCTTTAATCATGTTAAAAGCAAGTATTGGATCACAATATGGAGCCAATTGGAGAACAAATAGAACACCAAACACGCAATACAGAACACCCTATATGGCTGCCTACATTTAAAAAAATGTTAATGCAGCAAATGCCCAATACATTGTTACATTAATATGACTTTACTCTTTTACGCTCTCATCAGTCAATATCCATATGAGCTGACAAGTTGTTGTGTAAAAAGCAACGCATTTGCATACGCGTACGTGTGGATTAATAATTATTATAGCTAGTATGTGTTTGTACATCGTATGCATGTAGACGCTACGGAATGCAGCAAAACAATATCCTCTAGTTAATATAAAACTGATAGGGCAGTTGCTCTACACAAAAAAAAACTACAAAATTCGTTATATGAACACAGTTCCGTGTGTCTATCATCTGATTAAAAGTGATGAAAAGTAATGTGGTTGGTTGCCACTACAGAAGTGATAAAAAACAGTTTGTAGACTATAGTATCCAGCCTGATATAAGAAAATTATTTACATATATGCAAAGAATTGAGATGAAAACTTTCATTTCTATAGTGGACTGATGGACATGGGTTTTTTACACTTACAAAAGGAAAACTTGACTTGAACACAAGATATGGGGACACATAGTGAAAGTAGTTGATGACAGAATCCTGATCTATCTCTCCTACCGCTATTGATAAAAGTGGTTCCATGAATGTGCCTATCTCATTTTTTCCTTGTTTTGCTGACTCGAAACAATATATTCTCATCCTTATGCATGCTGGTGGCAAGGATTACAGTCATTCAAACCAATCGACTCCCATATCTATACAGATGAAATGAAAAAACCAACTCCCTAACCCCAACTATGGGTAAGAGAAAAAAAAATGCATGCATGAACGAGTAATAATGAAAACTTATTGGAAAGAAAAGAATTTAAAATCCATAGTGGACCATCGTATTTGACATTTTCTCCCTATTATTTTCCCTATCCTCATCATCATCCACATAAATCCTAAGTAGGGATTCTTATGCACCACAGTCTGAATGGAACAATGGACCCCTATGCAGAAGTAGTCACTGTCCTGCACTCTGTCAAATCTATCCGAGCAGAAAAAAACGAGTGAATCAAATAATGAAATAATATCTAGATAGACAGTAATATGGATGAATCCCACTTTAAACTTTTTTCATCCCTATCCCTTTCTAACCAACTTACTAACTAGCTAACTAAAACTGTACATTATACCCACTATCTATCTAATATATCCAACTTTATGCGTCTCCGGTGTGAGCAGAGAATCCCGAGAGAAGGAACAATAACGAGCATTATGCATGTGCTCCCCCCGAAAAAAAAGTCATTAAAAACGGGCCTGTCTTTCTTGCATACACCGGACATTGATGAGCCATCCATCCGCATCCATTCACCTAGCGGGTGGGATTTCAATTTTTTAAAGTACGCTTATACTCTCTACTCCTTGCTCATCACTCAATCCCCGGGTTTTGTTCCATCATCTATTTTTACTGGAACGTACAACCTCATCAGCTTATACACTAGTCCCATATTGGTTCAAAAAAAAGTTTGTCTCTTAACAAAGTTCCATCCCATGTCCCAGTCCTAACTAACTAACTAACTACGCTGAAACAATCGCATTATGTCTGTACGTTATGCATATAACATTCACAGTACAAACTAACTTGCAAAGAAACTCATTACAAAGATCTAACTCATTTTAATATGTACATTCATGCATATGAGCTAAAATAAGCGTAAGACTATTTTCTTTCTCAATGAATGACTCACATTTTTAACGTTATCTACGGGATTCAATTAAGCTTCATACTAACTCCTCACACTATGGGAACCACACTTACGCCTACTATGTAGGCGTTAGGCGTACACAGAACCCTATACACAAGGATAGTTTGTATTTTTATCTCATCTGCATATTATGTTGTTTGTAAAGTGGAGACTGACTGTCTTCTCCATTTACTACACATAATGCCAGTCGTACACATAGTAAAGTATTATGGTCTCGTGCCTTCCTTCACTTACTCATTGACTAATAACTTTTTTCTCCCTCAATGTTCTAATACCTGCCTAAGTAAGCAAATACGGAGGGACAAAGAGGAAAACACAAGGGGGGAGACAAAAGACGACAACCCTGCGAATTCAATTAACGTATGCACAGAGCAAATATATGGATACTGTTTCATTTAGTTGTATAGCTGCAATTCCTTCCTTCTGTTGAATCTTGGAGACCATTTCATTTGCATTTTGTTACTTACTAACTAACTTACTAACCATCTCAGCTTGTTGGTTTAGCTGGACTAGAATGATGGACAAAGATGAGACATCCTGTATGAGTAGACACTGTGCCCATTTCCTCTGGGTTCGTGTGGTCGTTCAATTCCAAAAGTAAATGAATGAATGGCAATAATGATTATGCTTATTATTACCGTGCACACAGTCAGTGGTCACAGCACCCTATCCTTTCTCTTTGTTCCGCTTCGTATCATGTTCATGAATTGCATGAATATGACAATAGCAATCATTTGGACGCCTTGCATAAATGTTATGCACTCTAATATTTTTAACATGGTGATAATAATTAACTGCTAACCAACTGTCTAACTAACTAACTAACTAACTAACTAGAAGCCATCGTGTTTTTTTGCACTGGCTCCGTCAATAAAGGAAAGGATGTGGCTCAAGATCACAATAAGTAATATAAAGACGTGAAAAGGGGTGACTAGACAATTTGCACTGAATGTGAAAACAAAGAGTGCACGAAAAGTTTGCAAAGTAATTGATTTTTTCGCACCCGTGTAATCAAATAAACGGAAGTGCTAATGAGTGTAGCTTTCAATACAGTCGGTAACACAAGACAGAGATTTGGGAACCTAGAAAATGTGGCCACAATGTGTTTTACCACCATTCTAATGTGCCCTTACATAGGGATAGTAAGCAAGTCAAGTCATGAGGTCACTGTCAACGGAAAAATGACGGGTGTCACCTTTTCACAACATTTCCACTTGTCTATTTTATTGCACACACACACATACAAATCTAATCCACAAAAGTAACCATATGTCCAGCAAGTCTTCTCAACTCACTCACTCCCAAAGTGTACATAACCTCAAGTCAGTAACTCGCAAATACACGGCAAAGAAAATGAAATACACAGGAAAACTCTCTGTGAGTGCACAAACTTGAAATCCTACCTACACTTTGCATAAGCATAGTGTGTATACATAAGTGTAGTCTTAAGTTGGAAAGGGGAAACGGATATTGAATGTTTTTAGGGGGAGAAGTCACCGCTTGCAGATTTCTTATGGCATTTACATAAGTAGCCAGCCACAGACCACGACTCATGTAGAGGGAACAAGTGCTAATTTCAAATTCCATTCACACACTGTTGGAAAAGCCATTTGGGCCGAGCGTTTCCAAAATCTTGGGTGTTAATGAGAGGTTGGGAAGGAACTGATGCTCTTCTGACCTCTCTCCATATGGTTGCAAAACGGTCTGCGTTCTACATACAACAATAAGTGTCAACGCAAAACCCTTTCCCCCTAAAAAAAAGATGCATACCACTCGCCTCATTTCCTTGCCACGAACGAACGGGGAAAATAATAATAATAAACATAAAAAATCACACATTCGTTCAACGAGCCAATATAACCATGTGTTTTCCAAAATATGGAAACATCCCATAGATTTACGTACAGACGTACACTACTCTTGTATTATTAAAAGGAGCACCCTACATGGTATCTTCTGTAGCATGATCAATGCAGTGTATCCCTATGTTCCCTGTGTGGTCCATTTATTCATATTAACAAGATTTGGACACCAAGTGAATCTCACCCTTTGGTTACTTACTCACTAACTAACTAACTACCTTACTGTACGAGTTAGACAAGATTATCCCTAAAAATCCAATCCATTTAGTGTGCACACAATCTGGGAATCCTGTGGTCGCTACTCGTGCCAACCAAAGTGAGAAATAAGGTAATAATGAGAATAAATTACGTGGGAGAAATCAGTAAGCACGAGTTAAGAGATGTCATGGGGAAAACCTAATAATAAATAGTATACAATGAATCAATGCACATACTATATTGAGTACACGAGGAAAAAACTTTCCCCCCAAACTTAATGTACACGATAGATTTAAAATAAGTGTGTAGCTAGCAACCACAGAAGCACTGATGATGACAACCTGAAAGCTTATACACCATGAATAATCAATTTATCTTTTTCTTTTAAACTAGAAATTCAGCTGAGCGAGAAACTGCATTCAGTGGGATGCTTACCAAAGTTTATGTACTGTTTACACCTCAGTGCACACTATCATTGAATCTAATAAGTGTATAAAATATTGTTTCCAACCGCTATCTCTATTATGCAAACTCATACTGCACACATAGAGCTAGTTAGTTAGTTAGTTAGCATAGTAGTCCCTGTCTAGTCGTTCCTACTCCAACTAAATACATGTATGGAACGTACCAAGTAAATCTTGTCTTGAACTTGTGGAAACAAAACCACCGAGCTTGCCCTCTCTGACATTATTCCTATGCACTCGTGTAGTACCGAAGAGCAGTACATGTGTGAAACCATGTCTCTGGATAAGATGAAGGGAAAACGGAACCTTAAAATCTATTTATCACTTTGAAAGAGACAATCCCTCATGGAATCCTCACTTCGCCAAAGACATTTGGAAATTAATCAAAATATCTCCCAAAGGAAACCAACTTTTAACTTGCCAATGCAAACAGGATTCAAAGCATACACATTGCATGAGTTCATACAATACACTTACTTTTTGCTATACATGTGTACTATGTCGGAGACGTGCAAACCATTTTTTCACTTTTGAAGTGCAAGACAGCAATCCAGAAAAAAAGTCCGTTATGTTTCCTTCCTTTTCCACGTTTTTATTTACTCAATCCAACTAACTAACTTTTGCTATTGCCACACATAGTAGAACAAAATATTTAACTGAAAATAAGTATCACATTAATAGCATCAATTTCAATTGTGCACCCCATTACAATTTTATCCAAGGTCTATGGATACGCCAATGAACAATTGTTTCCCAATCTCTGCTAATTAATAAAAAGATAAGAAGACATCACAGGAGTCCCTCCATTCTGATTGCACAAACGAAAGGCTCAAGTGAAACTTTCATTAGGACTGACGATGACCTATTATAGTTGCAGCCGTGGTTCTTAACACATTCTTCAAGTTCAAAGGCTACTTACCTCTTAATGCATACTAATTAGCCAAGAGAAATGCAGCAAATTAAACTTTTAGAAACAACACGGGACCCTGTCTACTTACATGAGCTCTACTTACTATTTCCCACACAAAGTTGTAGCTCTCCATCACATAAGTGAGATATTTTACACGTACACGCCGTTTTAAACTTTTAGCTGGACATTACAACTCGCCACATGCTAAAAACCAGTGAGTTTCCCATAAACCAAAAACAACAAGGACATCCTTCTTCTCACTCTGTTCGCCTCAAAAACCAGTGCTGCACTGCCATTTAAGTCATTAAATAGCCATTTGGCTACTTTAATGAAAAGTTGTTATTTTCTCATTTCCGTCTTGCTCACAAAAATCTTGTAAATGCCATTAGCAGTTCTTCTCTCACTCACTTATTACCATCTTTTTGAACAAACAACTGTCCAAATTCTAATCATTCTATTGTTGTCTTCTTAACTAACTAACCAACCAACCATACATAATGAATGCAACTAACTAACTATACCAGGAATGAATAAAAATCTCATACCTGATTTAGCATATGACTCTGATTCACTCATTTGATTGCGGCCACCATGTGATGATCCCTTCATTTTGTGTCTACTACTGATCGGAGTAGAAATGCTTGGCTTCACACCAGGTATGATCCCATCAGACGAAAAAGACTCCTTGTCCACAGTTTTAGAGGATCCGTAACTGTCCATCATGTCTTCACTGAACTCATCCTCATCATGAAGGAACCTGGGCCCATTCATGACTGCTGCACTGCTCATCATCATGGGTTTCTTGCTTTTGCGCCGTTTCCGTCCCACTTCATTATTATTATTGTTGGTACTAGAACTAAAATTATTGTTGTTCGCACTGCTAGCGCTACTCATCGTACTATTGTTACTCAAATTATTGTTGGCCGCTGCTGTGGTCGTCTCATCATTCTCATCTGTGACCACGTCCACATTACTATTATTATTACTACTGGGTGGACCGTTGAGCAAATGTCCTTTGTCACCACTACTGTCCAAATTCTCACTCTCATTGTGTGCACCATAGTCTTCGGAACAGGGATTGGATGAGGCAGGACTTTCGGGCCCATTGTAATGATGATTGTTTTTAGCGTCCACGTTATTGTTGTTCAAAAGGGCGACTGCGGCGGCGGCCGCCGCCGCCGCTGCTCCACGGTTTTCCCCATCCCCGTCCCCATCTCGGGATAAAGCCATGGCGGGACATGTACGAATCTTGTGTTGAATGAAACGCACAATGTCACCCAGTGAGAACTGCTTGAGACAAGCGCCACATGTGATGATATCTCCTGGCCCGCGGGATGATGATATGGATGTTGTATCCACTGCAAAAAAAATACACAGACAGTTACTTTACTGCCATATATGGTAGTGTACATATATAGCATTGACTAGGAACTCAATAATAACATTGTGGAAGGAAGGAGCACAGTTAGTTATTATGCATCATATATGTTGGATTGGTAGAGCCTGAAGAGAGATGGAGAGAAAAGAAAACTAAAAAGGAAGAAGATGATTTCTCTTATTGATTTGGTAGGGGATACTCACTGACGCAAATGAAATGATATTATGCAAATCTATGGTATTGGCAATCCCAAGATGTCTGATTCAAAGGGATTGTCAGTCCAAAATGAATGGGCAGTAGTATAGCAAGTAGCAATAGGCATGGATGGGCTTTAGCCACTACTGTACTACCAGTACCAATCCTAATGTGAGAGTAAGTAATGTGACTCATAAATACAAGGAAGGTACTACTACAAAATGGACTTGCAGTTGTTCCCAATAATAAACAGTCCCACAAATATGAACAAATGTATTCATAAGGCTCGAGATGGGAGGCAAAGATATGTTTTCCTGATTTCCTTGATTACATTTTGTGGGACTTGTTAACGTCCAGCTTCCAATCTCGCGTCAATTTACGCAATTCATTGCATACATGAATACAGTGGTTGCTGCAACCTTTTGATGATATATATATATGTACAACACACGAATTTATTGCGTTATTTGGTAGTCGTACCACACATGACCCCATAAATAAATATGTTTGATATTGGAAGGAGCCCCATCCTTTTTGGATATTTAATATTGCACAATAATTCATTTCATACATACATTGGTGAAAAAACAAAGATGGGAGAAAATAACCAATACAATAGTTCAGACTAACATTACCCCAAGATAATTTAGCTGACGACTTTGTATTCAAGATTTAAACTACACTCAAGTCCGTTAGTGATACCAATAATGATGACGGTGACATGTGCACTTACAATAACGGGTAAGTGCCGAAGTGAAAGAATGCATACATGCATAAAAAAATTTCCCCTTCACCCTTCGTTTTTTCTCTCCTTGCAACATTTCGATTTTTGATGATAATAGCGATATTAATGCAGCCGAATGAAGAAGAATGGGGAAAGAGTTCCTTCACAAATCAGTGCGAGAAGTAAGTACATCTACTACTACCGCTAACTAATATACATAGGGATACTCCCAAATGAATGCACATGCATATGATCCGCTCAGTCACAGTGTGTGTGCGTACTTAATACTGAAGCAGAAAAGAAAAGAGTATAAAAAAGCCACAGAGTGGCTTTACTATGCCACTTTCCCCTTAAGTGATTGTCCATAGGATAATACAACATACTTGCAGCTTCCACTACAGTGCCAATAGAGATGAGCACAAAAGCAAACAATTATAAATACTATTTTTCCCAACTTTTATTGACCCTTGGTCAATGTTTCCTAAAAACGGCAAATATTTATCACGCCATTGGATTCTAAACCACTGCATCGCATCAAAATTAACTAACTAACTAACGGATATCAATCATTAGAGCAAACTCAAGCTATGCTAGTTAGCATTCACTCTGTCCAAAAATAAACCATGGACTCAATCCTTTGAATGTGCAAGATGCATCTTTATATATTCTCAAAAGTCCCATTGACTGCAATAAGGGTAAGCAAAAGTGAGCCCCGTTTACTGCACCATAGAGTGAAAATAAAGTATCGATTCTTTTTGGTAGCTTTAAAAAAGTAATAGTTATGCAAAATAGGCTCAAGTTGGTCCATTGTTAGTGCTCAAGAGACCCGAGTGGGAGTAAAGAATAATGGATTTTTTATGTCCCTTTCACTATACGCACATTAAGACCGCTCTATTCTACATAACAACAACAGCCACCTGAATGCAACCCGGTCTGATGTGATAGGGAAAAAGTTAAAAACTTGGGTGCTCTCTTCACTATCCAACTTAAACGTAGAAATGCAGGGTGCATTCATTTAGCAGATATGCTGATAGGTTGCACACGTCCATGGCCTCATATATTGTATATAATATGGGGAGACGAATGTTTCACTCCTTCCTTGTATTCTACATAGGATGGTGGACCTGACTTCAATGCAAAAGGGTTACCTTTCAGACTATCTGATAGAGGACAACGGATAGTGATTAATAGGATGACGACAGTCCACTTATCTCGCTCGTATTATCCTTTCCGTCGTAATAGAGATGGTTTGCACTAACTATGTAGATGTATATTGTGTGATGCACATTGATTTTCTACACAATTTCCTTTACTTGAGAATAACACACTTTTGAGCGTTCACAATCACCAAATTATTTGTAAAAAGAAACTTTCTTTTTGCTCCAAATTATTTTGAATGGAGCCCGAAAGTCGAGTAAGCACACACAAAAAAAATGAACAAAATAATCAGGATTTAGAAGCATAGCCCATCCTACATGTTTTTTGTATGCTAAGGTTTTAATCGCCATTTAAAATGCCATTTCCTGTATCCATTCAAATTTAAATCAATATTCAGGAAAACCGCACACATCTTTGAAGTCAGTCATTAAACAAACAAATAAATCTCCAATGTATCAGAATACCCCTTCCAGTTTTGCAGTAAAATATCCACTAGTTAGTTAGCACGTAAACAGAACGGAACCAAAAACTCTGATATCGGAAACAATGATGAGAAAAAACGATAGAGATGATGATTTGATCCCAAACATTGACATGTCTTTGAGCAGGGCCGTCACAAAAACTGTATGCAATAAACATGTACAGTTGGTTGGACGTGTGAAATACAGACAGGGAATGAGTGAAAGGCAGATGGATTGACAACCATATGCATATGTAAAAAGACGGGATGAATCTGTGCACTGGCTACTTTTGCCTTAACAGTAGATTGGGAAAAATTGGTCCATGTTGTGCATATAGTACAGCGGGTGAGTGACTTGAGCAATTGTTGAGCTTTTGTACTGTGGAAAGGACAGCCGTCAAAAAAGTGAGTGAAAAAATATGAAGAGTCAAAAACCCTGGTCACATATCAATATAATAATATGCTGGTTTCATTTCATTTGTGTGACCATGGGTTCCTTTTTTTTGTTGCATCCATCTGGCGTAAAAATGAATGCCTGAGCCATGGTCCGGAATAAACAAGTCTGTCCATTTCTGGCTATTTCATTATTAGTTTACTTGCTCACTATATAGTATTGGCAAGTCACTCACTCATCCATCCCAATCACTTTTGTCATACGAGTCAGTCAGTCAGTCAGTCACCAGTCATATGTATACGTATTATATCATATTTTATATAATATTACCCTAGTCCTGTTGTTATGATTTCTCCATTTTTTCCCTTTTTTTTCACCCTCCCATAATGCCCACATCTTTCCTTTACCTATAGTTGTGCATGCTAACGGATGGCGCAAGTAAAAACCTAAAACTGTATTCTCACCAGTCAAGGGCCCATCATCATCATGACCAAAAAGCAATAGTTGTACAAAAGTGTTCACCGGTACTCCCATTATTTACTCTCGTTACTTTCATTAGATGGTTTCACGGAATAATAGAAAAAGTTTCTATCAAAATATCTGTCATTTCTATGATTTATGTTCATTCATTCTCATTCATCCCAATATTTTTTCTCTCTTTGCCTATCCAATTGAGACTGACTTGAGTTGTTTACCTCAGAATGTTGCCCTGCCCGTCACCTCTAATCAAAGTCTGCCTTGAGCAAACTACTAGAAACTATGGGCATGTAGCCCGTCCCAAAGTAAACAAACTTTTGGAAAATTGGGAGCATCCCTATGACTCCTACAGTACTGCTTTAGCTTTTAAAAGCATCAAATCAAGGATTATAAAATTGCTGTGTCAATCCACATGATTCATGTCCATTCTATTGTCTTCTTGTACAATTATTCCTTGCTCGTTGGTTCAGTACAAAAATGAATAAGCATTTTTCTAGCTTCCTAAATTTTTAAACTCACTTTAAAAAAATGTTTCCACAAGGGAAAACATTTGGCTACAACAAACTAGTAAAGTATCCAATAAAACATGCACACATTTATGACCGTCACCCATTGTTATTCTCAAGTACTCCCGGACAATCCTATCGTATAAGTACTCATGCGGTTCATTGTCTAGCTCAATTGCAATAGCCATTCATCAGTGGTTGTAAATATGTAGGAAAAAAAGAGTTGTTCCCTCTCACTCACTCGTCTCTGTGAATCCCTATTTGTTACGCATAAAATATACTAACTAACCAACCAACTACTACAATACATTTACGTCTATCAATAGCTTTCGGTCACTCAATGTTTTTGACAAATGCTCCACACCAAATTCTGTGCCACTGCTCGTATGAACAAGGGCACTTGAACATTGTAACAATGTCAGGGCCAAGCCCTGCCATTACTGTCACAATTCTCAACCCCGACCAGTATTTTTGCTCTTGTTGGCCACAAACTAAAAAAAGCGTTCTATTCCATTCATTTCTGCTCTCATCTCCTCAACTCATGTATATTTTACGACTATCCGGAACAGGAAGGTAGACACGACAATATATAATAGCTTCACAACCATTGTATATTTATCAGAGACATTTACTAACTAACTTACTACACGGAACACGCTACAATAATATAGGGCAACGTGAAAGTATACTCATTAGTCACTATAACTAACTACTAACTAAACTCAGCACTCGCCAAAAACAGATAAAAAATGTTCACCAACCAGACAACATGGTGGCACAGATAAGGAGGCAATGATAATATTATAATCAACTCTCCATGTGTTTGCACACTTTGTTCTCAACATTTGAACTGGATGATGAAAAAAAATCACCAACTCCTCCACATCATTCACATGAATATTGAAATGACTGGTGGGCATGGACACAGTACCAGGAGATGTGATATATGCATCTACTATACATAACAGACCACCCGTGGTCCATTTTTATGACAAACCCGACCAGCAGGAGGTTTCTCTCTCGATTGTTGTCCTATGCCGTGAATTGTCTCTTCATGCATTTTCAATTTCAACTTTTTTTATTACTCTGCACACACAACTTACTCCGGCTCAAGTAGATTGCCTCATTCTCTATTTTTAGAGAGGAAAGCACAAGTTCTCCACTCAAACACTCACGTTTCTTGCCCCCAGTATTGATCTACGACTCTAGGATGCCTTATATGAACCATCATTGTACTCAAACTAACTAACTAACTAACTACACACATTCACGCTGTAATTGGAACTATGTCTTAACTATTATTGTCTCAATCCATCAAAGTAGTGGACACAGGGAAAGTCTCCTGTGCTACATTATATATCTAGGCCACTGATTAGTTAGCTAGTCTTATTTAGTTTCCAACAAAACCATACAAACTAACTAACTAAGGATACCGTTTCATTCCACAATAATGTAAATCGAAATCAATCGAAAACCAGCAGCATGATCTCTAGTTATATAGTTACAATAAAAATAACGCGCCGAATCATGCTCACATTTTGATATGCCCCATACCATAGTTTAGTTAGTCAGATCCAATATAGAAATGCACTAACCAACTAACTAACTGTACATTGTATACAGTGCTGCAAAGTAAATCCTACGTGTCGCACGATGGGTCATCTATCACCCACGGATTATCTTACCTTTCGTTGCCCGTGTTATGCTACTGACAGTTAGTAGCTTTAGTATAGCATTTAGTATGCGTTCCATGCATTACACAAACTGTATCAACTGGCCTACAACAACAATGGTAATAAATGTGGCTGTCGTGCAATTTAACGTGTTGACAACATGATGCAGACATCATGCATGCTCAACTAGAATTTGCCAGCTCATCTGACTCACCCAGGGTAGTACTACATATAAAATCGACACGCATTCTACATGCATTAATTTAGCATTTGTGTGAATTTCATCTATATTTTTTAACTTGCAGTTGATGAGTTTTGGTCACATTAAAATTTGGATAGATAAATACACAAAAAGACAAATAAGTTTCCCAGTAATCTAGTGCTATAACAGTTTAAGGAGGATGAAAAATTTAGTTGGCTAAAGAGTTGGATGCAAATTTCACTCACTCTCAGAAGAAGGTGATAATAATGAACGGCAATCAACAAGTTTTCTCTTTGGTAGTACGATTCCACAGTGAGTACGTAAGTAAGTCAAAGAAAGAGGAATTTATTTCCAGCCGAGCTCAAGGAACCACACTTATGCATAATGTTCCATTTCCATAGTCTACTGCAAGTTGTCCTCATTTGCACTTGCTGCTTTCCTACACTGTTAGCTTCTAAAGATAATCGGCAGACAAGCCCCAAAAGGGAAAGTGAATGCCTTTCCATGCATTTGAAAAGTGGTTTGTGCAAACTTGAGTTTTTTATGTGTACACTCTGTTATCCGTCTACGTTTCCAAGCAGTGAGTCAATGACAAAGTTTTCAATGCAATTCAAAAGTTTTTCAAAGTGCTAAATAGTTTCCCAGAAATCCTTGGTTACAGCTTCACAAAGGTCTCAACACCTATAACTTTATTTGTTTGTCCAATAATACTTTTCACATTAGAATGGAGAACAAAAATAAACTTGCATAGAGCTCCATTAGTTACATTGCAAATGTGACTGACGCGTAGGGATGATAAAAAACAAAGAGCACATGGAAAACGGACAAGTTAATAAGTTTTTCCCACAAAGCCGATAGTTATAACATGGTGAGGGGAATCTACGGATTAATCAGATTGGCATGAGCCAGGGAATGTCACTTATCCTTCAACTTTTATCCATTTCCGTCAATTATAAGATCCCTTCTTGTCACAATCACTATCCATAATGATACATGGGTCAGCCTAGGTCTGAAAGTCCAAATTGCACAAGATATACTTACAACTGCTCCCACTCTCACCATATATACTTTGTCACATGTGGAACACAAATGGAACGACAAACATTGTTTGTTGAGGTAAAAAAACACGCACAGACAGGATGGATAACTCATATATGAATGCATAAGATAAAAACTTGGTACACAGTCAAATAGGTATAGACAACGTCGTTGAAAATTTAAATTCTGGAAGATGACGTAGCATCATGACATTTGCACATGCTAAAGAAAACCATGAGCATGAATTTGCATTTTATTTCCGTAGACTAGATCTATTGACATTGTACGCAATACGTGCTCAAACTTTGCCCACAGGATAGCTGAGAGCACAATAAAAAAAATACAATCCGGTCAACTTCAACTTCAAAGTGTTCTTACAATGGTTAAAAACTAACTAATTCTGGTCACGAATAACTTCAAATGGGATCAACAATAGCAACTTTTTTGGTCATCATTACATTCATTTGACTCCTGACCAACAACGAATTCAAATGTACATCAATTATTTAATAAATGCTATCAATCACTGTGTCAAATTACAATTTCATTATTTTCGATAGTAGCTACTTATAGCTCTACTAAAACAGAAATCGGCAGAAATTACATCCTGTTGAACAGGTCAGTTAAAAGATTCAGATGTCAATGTCAAAGTCATATCTTTGTCCCACCAATACTTTGTACATTATTGTTTTTGTTATTACCAAAGTGCCACCAGTATTGAGCATTTCGAAAGAACAGAGCCCTTCACAAGACTCGTGAATGAGAAAAAGGGGTAGGAGTACTTGTGTGACAAATAAGTGCCGCTTTTTTCCTGCAGTGTAATAGACGTGTTATTATTGTGGCAACAAAAGTTGTACGAGCCAAATGTTTCTCCCCAGTCAGTGGACAATAGATGGACAAAACATTGGTGTGGAACAAACCATTTTTTCCCTATTTTTTCCTCTCTTTCTATCTTGTTTTCCTCACCGTGTAATCACAGTTCTTTGAGCACAAAAAAAGCTTGGCTCATTGTCCACTGTGTATGCATAAACCCTTATATCAACCGGTATGTGCCTACATTGCATTTTCCAATGCATTTTTGTACACAAAAGACCCTTGGATCACCACTACAGGAAAGCAGACTGCTATGGCTTGTTTATCACATTATTAACCTCTTTTTCTTAAGCACTTCAACCTCAAAATACGAGCACATAAAATATTTTTATATGATCTCTATTGGGAGTTGTAAATATAGCATGATTGGCATTGGCAAATTATTAATAACAAAGTTAACGACTAAGCCACCCACGTTTAAAAATCTAAAGAGTTGCATTTTTTAATGATGAAACGGCTCTCATAAGCTCAACACAGTTCAAACTAAAATAGTATTGGTCTTCTGTTGACTGTAAAAAATTTGCCTAGTGCAGAATCATTTAGTGACAGGGAGAAATCCGGGTTACCAGTCTATATATTACAACAATTGTGTGTATGTAACTGGAAGTCACATTTGGATCATAAAACTTCACCGTAAAGAAATACAGTAGATTTGGTTACTGCACAAAAAAATACTACAAATGCAAATCCCATTCATAATACACTACACTGAACATTAAATATTAACAAGGCGTGTCAAGATGCGGTGAGTTGACGTTATTGCCAGCACCAGCGCAGGTGAAAAAGGAAACGCACTTCAACAAAAGTACTAAATAAGTCATCATGGTAATGTTCCAGTCATTTTATTACGGCCGTGTATTATAACTAGCTTCGCAAGCGTAAGATTGTCAAATGAGCCTAACAATATATATATTCCTCTCTGGGGCATTTGAACCGGTATATTCATGAGACTAACTAACTAAACAAAGCAAATCAGGTAAACTGATTATATTGGTCACTAAACTTTTAAAGCAAAGGGTAATAGGAAACTAAACAGTTTCTTGCAGACATGTGTGGCCAATTAGCTACTCATTACATGTAGAACACTATGATGTCTACAAAATATCATCTTGTACCAACTTACAAACAAAGCAAGAGCACACCACTACTATACTAACTAACTAACTAACTAACCAACCAGGTGGGAAACAATTGAATTAATTGAATCTAGATTCTTGACTTCAGTTGAACACACTTGTTTGGAAATTGATTGAGGTCATGCCAACAAACTGACAAAATACTTGGAATCCACTTTTCCTGTCATCAAATCGTACAAAAGGAAACTAACTGACTTAGCTGGCCAACGCAACTTGTATCTTTACTCATCACAGTCTGGCTATAATAATGTCAAGTCATAGTCAACCACACAGGTCTTGTGTACATTTGACTTATTTGTTGTCTCTTATACCGCCTACATCCTTGTAGATCACCATAGTAGTTATAGTTAGTTAGTACATGTATGCGTGCATTTACATAGTAACTAACTACAAGCAGTTAATGTGACCACACTAACTTTCCAAGAATTTTTACATCTACCTAAACAAAATTTACTATACAATAAGGATTACAGACAAAACCACATAAAATGGGCCTTACTATCCAAATCATCATCACAATTGACACAAAATTCACACTACAAATAATTTACGCATTGGCTCTTAATAAACATAAAGACAAGGAAATGGCACTGGAATAGTCATATCTGAGCCACAGATATAAATGCATACATTTTTGGCAGGAACACAGCATTATGAAAACATCATGGTTGACTGCTCCCAAACATTCTTTTTTCTCAGACCCTAGCAAACTCAGTGAGTAAAAGATGTGGACATTACATGATGACTACAGACAAACACACAGGTATTCACTCGAGAAAATTACGTTGAAATTAAGTGAAAAGGAAGGAAGTGGAAGAGTGCTCTCATTTGGCACATGGTAAGAAAAGATTGGGAACTCCACCCAGGAAACCAAAAACTCACATCACTCATTATTATCATCATGATGATGATCATTACTTATATTAACAAATACAAAGATGATAGATGCGAGGACGACCAACAATGTAGGGCGACCAGCTAGCTAGTATGTCTTCTTGCGTACTATGAACAAATGCAATACACATGATCTGTGTGTGCGAGCATAACTAACTAACTATAGCAACACTTTCAGTTAGGGAGTTGCAAAAATTTAAACATCTCCCTTGAGCACACAGAGGAAAAAACATGAGCAATACCAATGACGATGACCCATGCTATTTATCTACCCAGGTAGAGGTCACTAGTACACCATGTACTATGCACATTTGATGATGATGATGATCATCATCATCATTGGGGGGCTCCCTTGTTAATAAACTGAGTTAACACTACTACTATGTAGATTTGTGAATACCATTAGGTTCACTATGTTTGTCGCTCCTTGGGCATTTCTATTGTCATGTTGGTTCCCATTGTTGTAATAATGGGAAAGGAAAAGGAGCCTCTCAAAGGGAGTCAATGAATAATCTGTATGGGACCAAGTATAAGTGAGTGTGGATGATGAGCCTCCTACGGCATTCCCTTTCATTCCTTAGTACACTATATGTGTGTGTTTTTTTTATTTCATGAGATTCACATAAGAATGAGAAGGAAAAATTGTGTGACCACTAGTTCGGTAGTCACCTCATTACTATGCATGTGTTTTGTTACAAAAATACTTCACCTTGTAGCCAACTCTCGAGCATTCGAGTCAGTCAGTCAGTTAGTTAGACTGATAGGGAAATTGAGTGAGAAGAGTAGTTCACATTTATTCATTAGATACGGAGGGGATATGTGGGAAACAGAGTTAGCATTTCTATTGATGCGCATTGTCATTTATCTAAGGTAATATCTGAGTGTTCGTGGAGACATTGGAAATTTTATATTGTACCATACGGGATCTAATGTCAAGTATTTTTGAATTCCTCCATCGCTTTGTTCTTTGATAGAGTGAGTAGCTATAAATGTAAGTAAGTAAGGTTGAGAGATCAGGTGACTTCAATCTTAGAAACGTCACTATTATTTATTTTAACTTTTATGATCATTGTAGGGACAGAATGGAGACTATGAATACTATAGTGAAGGACTTGTTTGCACCTATCGTCGTAGAAATTGAAATAGTTTATTTTCAACTAGGAATAACATTTTGACCATAGCCGGTCTTTTAGTCAGGAAAAGCGATGTAACTTACTACACAAGAGCTGCAAATTGGTTGACACATGGTTGTACACAGTTGTCCTTCACCATATTTATAAATTTTGTTAAAAAAAGATGGACAAAACCATATCACTAAATATTTACCAATCCCTTGTTATCATTTAAAACACCACAAATGGCTTTTTGTCTCTCTAATAATGGTATCATAATGTTGTCATTGTATTCAAAATTGCGACTACTACTATATGCGACATATGTACTAGCATCTACTCTTTGGATAACAGATTTCGTGTGTACTATATTATATAGTGCAAAATAGAATATGTATAACGTTGGGGCCGCGTTTTTTCACAAATAAAAAAGTCCTCCGTGCACACAGTAATATGGATACGTGGATGGATGGATACACATGTATTTACATAATATGAATTTATATGTGTGCAATGAAGCTTATCCTGTATATGTATAAAAAGGACGGAAAATAACCTTCTCTAACCAAAAGTAACTGTTGGTTTTCGTTCTATGTAAATTCCTTGTTTGCCGGATTCAAGGTTGATGAATCCTTTGCTTTTTTCAATCAGGGCTATTTAAATGATCCTACACGCAGTATCACACACAGATGGTCGTCTACAAGTTGATAAAAGTTCGCCTCAGTTAGTCAGTCAGTAGTGGAAGCATGCCAAACGATATAAATTTTAATCCCCTGAATTGTAGTCAACACTACTTTTTCATCTCATCCATTATTTAACTCTCGTACATTCTGTACCACATACCATTTAAAATCATTTTCGCACTGCTGTCCAACACTTGTCACTGCTAAGTGAGTATAATTACAAAACAAGTAATGAATTAGCTTGAAACAGTCATAATGATCATCCTGATCGTCATAATATAATCAACATGCTCATCACAATGAGGAAATGCGAGTGTCAGGTTACCGCCTTTGTACTCTTGTTTGCAATGTTAAGAATATCAAAGTGTGTATTTCTCTTCATATACTACGGGCAAACCAAGAGAGAGAGAGAGCCATAATATAGTAAGTAGTCTCCACTTCATTCATAAATGCTTATGTACGCATATACCGCTGAGATGATGGTGATACCAAGTAGGTGAGTTGTGCATGTAAAATGAGCATTCACAAGCGTTGGAATTACTACGAACACCAAAAGTTTTAAAAGCTTTACTATAAACACGCGCTTTATGACTGGCCAGAAAGCATGAGCCAGTTGGTTCCTTAATATATACTTTTTAATCGTCAACAGGGTGTCCAGCATAACATACTAGCAAGCTAAACTCGATTAGTCAGTTCAAAAAATTGTGCTCGTCGTGAAAAAAGCATGCTTCCAACTGCACATTCAGTAGTTTACAATTACTAACCAACTAGCTAGTTAGCTGACTAACAGACCGCATCATAGACATGTACACAGCAGTGAAAATCGATTACTCATTCTTATTACTATGCTTGTTAACATTCGCAAATTCTTGGCTGCCGATAATAATAATAATAATAATATTACTTAAGAGAACTATTATTACTCTTTCAAACAACAAAAAATATGCGAGCAAACACTGGAGTATCGAAAGAAATCACGTAGTTGTGCTCAATGCGTGAAAAAGAATCGGCCAGATTCCAAGTGGACTCACATTACAATACAGAAAAAAAGAGAACACAGTTGGAGCTTAATGAATGAGTGGCCAAGGGTCAACAACAACAGCCACAGATTCCCTTCTCTAAAGTCGCCATCATATTAAATTGCATAGACAATAACTAATTCTCGAAATTCAGCTTGATTGCAAATTCTTTCACAGTAATTACGCTCCACAGTTCAAAACAATCCTTGTTCATGTCATTTTACGACCATGTACAACATACAGACCGAGAATCAAGATACCATATTTTCCAACACTCATTTAACTGTCTAGTATCCAACTGGCAAAAGTTTCACTACGAAACTCTCCCAGCTCGCTTCTGGACGACGGCGTTTCCGTTCATTAAAAAAACGTGGATCGTATTTTTAGCATCCTTTACATTCCTATAACGGGGTACATATACTAACTATCTAACTAACTAACTACTTGATATACATGCCTGAATTATTTGGCTTAGCCACATAATACAAGCAGCAGAGAAGACAAGATGCGTCGATGATATGGTGAGCAAAAAAACTTAACCGTTGAAAATAAAAATAGCCACGAGTGTAAGTGAGTCCATCTTAAAACCTATGGAGGGCTATGCATAAAGTGTGCACGCATTTTTTGTCGTCCGCAACAGGAGCTTTACATAGAGAGAGAGAGAGAGAGAGGAGGTGTAATATTTGTTCACACAAAACACACCGTCTTCTTTTATTATTACTACCATAGTGTAGAGAGCTTTACTAGACACGGGTACACAAATGTGCATAGACAGAAGATGCCAATGTTCCTCTTACTCTCTCTTATCCGGTTACTTTTCTGCCATTATCATCATCCATGAGCATATGTGCAACTCTATTCCAGTCTCCAGGAGAAGAAGAAGGGTTGGTTGCTCAAGAAAAAATCTAACCGTTTCGGTACGCATCTAACTAGCTACCACTAGTGCACACTTTGTTAAAGACTCATATGAATGTGAAACTATAGGACTAACTAGTACCATCTCCACGTGTCATGATGATGATCCCTTCTTCGGTGCATTTTTTCCAACTTACCAACTACAAATGTCGGTATGTCACTAATTTTAGGATCTCAGAATACACACGGACGACTTGATATCACCAACTATTTGGTCCAGAGTGAGCAATTTCAACTACAGAGCTTCCTTTTTCAACGACAAATCTAATAGTATACATCCACAAACTTAAAAGGCAGACTGTAGTTGGTAAGCAACCAAAGTAAGTTATAGTTAGTTGCTACTGGTTGTGAATAAAACTATCAGCACTAAGGTGAAGTCAACGAGATAGATTAGATGCATTTTTTGTAGCTATTCAGTTTAGCGACTACAACTATGGACGAGACAGGAAAAGTGTATTTTTTTTCTCTTTGGTTCTTACAAACTCCAGCAATAATAATGGATGCAAGAAAATGGAGAGAACTTTTTGGCCAAGCGCCTAATACGTAAGTACAAGTTAAGGGAGCACGTGGAAGAGTGAACTCTTCATCCTAATGTCTCATCATCATTACTTATGTGCGTACTCACTCACCGACTTTGGTTTACAACGGGTAAGCAAGGTAATTCTTGATATATAACTATCATAGCACCGGAGAAAATGGTGCAAAAAACGACTACGGAGGAGTAATGCCGGGTAGTATGAACGCATGAGGCATACATATGAAACTCATACTATGGAAAAGATTTTTTTCTGGCCACCACTATAGTTATAGCATATTTAAACTCCTCTTTCTGTTAGAGGGCAAAGTATCCATCCTATTATTATATCTACTCAATAGATTTCTTTTCATCTGGAGTGGTATTGGAGTGGAGCTCAAGTGGTGCTATGGCATGCAGCTAGCCAGTAGTTCGGATCCTACCAGATAAGAGAAAGGGAAAATGTACTGTGGCAATGGAGCGTTCCTAGGAGAGTTTGCCAAGAAAATAACATTGGACTCAAAGATTCAAGTCAGTGACTAACGAACTAACTAAATAACGACAAGTAAGACCAGCCATACTAACTAACCAACCAACACAGATTTTATTCACACAACTTATTCACGGCCGGATGTACACGGTTTTTTTTTCTCTCAACAATTTCACTACACTGGTAAAGTCAAAAGGACAAATTATAAATTATAGTGCATGGCACACAGTTATTTTCATTTCCCTATACACTGTAGACTGGACGGAATACATGGGAGCAAAAAGTGTTGTTGACAATTCTTGAGAATGTCACAATTTTGACAGTCAAATGGAAAGCTAGTCTCAAAGTATTGCCAATTTTCCCGTATGAATCATTCCCTCAAAATCGGTCAGCAGCTTATAAGCCTTTATAACAACATGAATGCCAAGTGAACCCTGTGCCAATATAACTCTCTTGCGGCTTCAAATAAGAATTACAACACATTACGACCATTTAATAGAGACTAACTAACTGGTACACGCATACTATCCAATCCTCGCTCCTGTCCTTCCTGACATTAACTAATAATGCAGTGCACTTGACTTGTCTTCCTCACACTGTCTAACTTATCTTCCTCACCTAATGATGACGCACAAAGAGTATCCGCACTACATTATAATCTCTCAGCTCTTCCTTAGTTAGTTAGTACACTGATTTTAATCATCCCGATGATAATGCATCCAAGATTGGGCTCGCAACTATAACTAACAATCCCTGGCATTTGGATGGTTGTGGAACGCAGCAGTTAGTTAGTTAGTTAGTTAGCACGAGTTGAACATCCCTATCACTCAATCAAATGAGTGAAAAGTTGAAAAGTAGCAGCTTTGGCATCTCACCGAACAAAGTCTGTATAAAGTAGTGGACATGACATGACATGAACTGGACACGACTCACTCATCACTACCTTTGCTGGTTATAGAGCCTATTGAGCCAAATAAAAGCCCCGTGTCACAGTCACATACATTATTGAAGGAACCACTCAATCCATTCCGCAAAGAAAGAAAACTAAAAGAACTTGTAATCTATATTAGTAAGTAAGTTACTAACTAACTAAAAGTAACTATGTGCAGTGGATGAGTGGGGATTTGGCACGACTTTAATTTGTGTCCTTCGTGACTTGCCCTTTAGGGAATAGGCGTTGCCTCGCTCATTCCTTTCAAAATGTGAGTGCTGAATTGTCTCCACCGGTTGCAACACCATCACGCTCCTGCTGCATGTAGTATATACACATGGATTATAGGAGCCAGTTAGTTACCACTCCGAAATTTGATTCACTCGTAATGAAGAAATGAGTAGGAACAAAGCAGTCGACAGGCAGGCAAATAGAGATGAATGGATATCATATACATGGAAAAACGGACGACGGACAATCCACTCTCTAATTACTCTCCACCATTGCATTAGATTAGGTATGTAGACGGCCTTAGTTAGTTGTTCCGTTCAGATGCATGGTATTATACACTGTAGGAACATGCATATCTATTATTTACCCAGCTAGTCAATTTAATATGAGTCCATTTCCTTCCCTTATGATGATTATGATGAATTTGGGCACGCTCATCTGCATGACCACTCCTAATTTCCTTCACTGCGTAATAGTATTCACTACACGCTTTTTTCCACCTTGAGGTATTTGCTTTTAGTAATTGTCTTGTTTCCACTCCTTTTACTCCTAATGCATGCATGGAGCATTAATTGTTTCGTTTCAGTCGTCGCTGCGGCTAGTTCATGTCAGTGTATACAAATGAAATGTCATAATTTAATCAGTACCAACTAACCATGGTACACTAAGTCAGTCCAAAGTCATTTGCTTTTTCAATGTGCTGAATATAGCATGCGGAGATAACCCTCAGTGAAAATGTTTGGTATGCCAGTTGGGTTTGCAAAGGTTATATTTGGACATGGGTTTGGAGCCGGGCTCATTTCGGTCCTAAAGATATAGTTTGTTAACTTGCAGTCAAGTATTTTTTGTCCGAGAAAGGGTGAGTGCACACAGTGTACAGAAATTTACACAGTAAGGATGCTTTGGGCATAAACGAGCTGTTGCAAAGTCAAAGACGATCATCACGTTAGAATGTTATGGGCAACTTTTAACTCTATAATTAGCACGTCTTTCTCTCCCAGTTTTTTGTTTCGTATCAAAAGCTTTGCTTTCAAATGCATGTACATAGGGCAATTCGGTTGATCCTACAGTAATGCATGCAGTTTTCTATGTGAACAAATTCGGAGTGAAATGTACAGAGACTACGAGTGCACGGTGCATAATATTTATATTCGTGGTACGTCTAGTAATAAAAAGCATATGCAGTAGGAGTGTGTAACGCACATTTCGTCTACAGATGACTGTTAAAATAGTTGTATTACGGATCTTTCAGTGTTTTTCTGCCAAAACGAGCCATAATAATAATAATGCACTAATCTTTCCGTACACATGAGGAAACAGGGATATCCATTTAAATACTATATGGCCCGAAATTTGAGGAGCAACATCAAAATACGATGCTGACATGACCAATTGTAAAAAAAGTTTTAAACGTTCCAAAACACTCCCATTTCAACTGTATCAATTTACAAGGAACTCACCTTTGTTATAAAAAAATAGGTAACCAAGTTGAACCAATGGCAAGATGGACATGTGGATTCCTTTCTTTTATACTTTTTTTTATACCACATCAATACTACTTAAGACCGATGTGGCAAAGGACCGGGTTGGAAAATATTTATAAAGCTCTTCTATGTAGACAGAGACGCGGATTAAATTTCACTTTTTTTCCTTCCTCCCTTTTTTCCCTTGTTTGCAACCCAAGTTCTTGTGAGAAAAAATGAGCCTTTAAAAAATGACCAGACGCTATCTGGCTCTCCCTTTCTGTTTAAGTTCCCTTAAAAACTCTCCATCCATGTGTCTTTATAGACACTACACACACACATTTCTTCATGTCATGTATCAATACATTATACCCACACATTATTATATGCATATCTATCCAAAATAGAATTTTCTCCTCTATTCATTTCACTCACTACCTCTTCTTTCTATATAGGAAAGGGGGAACTTCTTAAATATTTCTTACTTTGGACACTCTCTTTCCCAGTCACTCAATGTTGGCAACGGCATAAAAAAACGTTTGGCAACCAACTGAACTAACTACGGAAAGCTCTTTCATTCCTACTATATGCCAAGGAAGACTAGACTATACGCTTTATATCTATTTTTTTTACTCTTGTTCACATCCAGGAGCTTTCTTATCGCCCATTACTTGTGTACGAACATCAGTTAGTTAGCCTTGGATCTGGTCCACACACACACACATGACTGCATCCATATCCTACCCAATGGCTATACTCTAATCACTCAAGTACCCAGCAACTTTTTTCTCCACTGGTCTACCTGTGTCCCTCATGTTGCTCCTTATTGCATGACTACTTATACAACACCGACCAGGTAATAATAATAGTCCAACATAATAAGAAAGTGCAGTGAGAGAATGGCTGGCATGACTGGTCCACATATGTCCATTGTTATTATTTTTTACCATCAGTACTTCCTTGCACACTATTTACTAACAAACCATATCTGTACCCTTCGAACCTACCTCAACTAACTAACCATGGTCCTTTTTTTTATTCTGCCCTTGTGAGCCAACCGGCCTGACCAGATCTATCATCATGTGTAATCTCTTGTGCCCTTCAGGACTCACTCTCGCTTCCACTTTTTTACCTGAGCAAAAGAAAAGGAGGTCTACTTCCCATTCATTCCAGAGTCACACAATCACTTTCCATCATCATCATATGTCTCGTCATCTCCTCAGCACACACAACAACAAAAAACGTACAAAACACTACATAGTACCACCAGAGAATTAGCCCTATAGTCCACTACCTACCATTGGTGAGCTCCAGAAGAAAAAAAAACTCGTAAATTTCAACGTTGACTGCATTAGGTTGCCAGCCTTTTAACAACAATAATCTTAATTTGTCTCTAGTGTCCAACATCACGAAAAAAATGACCATCATGCCCACAATGACAAAAAACAAGACTATAATCCAACGAGGGAAAAAGGGAAATTCCACTGTTTGTTTACACATGGGCTATATGACACACATGATAATGACATATGGTCATACGGCGCCGTGTTATTCCCACTCACGAGAGAGCAGAGCAGTGATATTCAGTTTTATATACATATATATAATAGTGGTCACTAACTATATAATGTGCTTATAGTTAGTTAGACACCACAGTCTTTATTTATTTTTCATCTTTTTGGTCCAAAAAGGATTATCAGATGGCCAAATGGTGGAACATTCCTTAGTTAGTGTGCAAAGGATTGGAAACCATAACTAAACGTTTTGCTATAAATGCGTTAACACTAAAGATTTAAGCTTCGACTTAAAAAAGAGTCCCTTCCAATTTTTTATGATTACACTAAAAGTTCCTACAACAACTAATAATCGGTGGTGGTAGGAGTTTGACACAGCAATAACAACAGTCAGTTTGGTGGCTAGGGTACCCAGGCTAAAAAATTAAAGCTTTTAGCTATGGTTTTATAAAGTGTAGAAAAAAAATATACTCCACACATATGAATTAGACTTCCTTTATTGTCCATTGTTTCCCTGTATTTAACTTCTGTGTGTGTACACCTTCCTATTTGTCTTGGCGTCTACACTATTCGATTTTTTTTTGGGCAACAGAGCACAATGCAATGGATTCCCACACACAAACAGGACTGCAACATATTATTGTATGAGAGAGTTGTGTATATGTGCTCATAAAGATAATGACCAAGTGACCACAAGACAAAAAAAATGGGTCTGCTAAAGCTAGCTTCTCCAAAAGCTTGACTTAAGTCTAAACACACCGACTTTCCTCTCCCCTAAAGATTCCCATAACAATATGGACTGGAGCTTAGCACTCGTATTCTTTTTATGATACATTTTTTTACTTAAAAGGGTCTCCCACTGCAATACTTCATCTGTATAAAAATTAACTAAAAGGGATTCTCTTTTGCGTGATGAAAATGTAACAGTTGGTCAAAGGCCTACACAAAGCTATAGTAGACATGTGTTATCTTTGGGCAAAAGGAATATTATTTTTTCTGTCTTAAACAGTGGCAATGTTATTTCCAAATCGCTCTAGACTATTTTAGTCTGGTAGTTAGTTATGTAGTTAGTACTGTTACTTTGTACTTTCATTGTAGCTCACATTTGGAATTCAGTCAGCTAGTTAGTAAGTTAGAAATGAAAGAAAAATTGAAAAGCAAATGTGCCCTTGTCTTAATTTGAATACGTATTTTTCACAGAATTAAGAGTGTCTGGATAAAAAAGCTTCTAGTGTGTAACAAGAGCACAAATTTCAGTTAGTTACCTAGCTAGTTAGCTACCAACTGATTATTTAAAAAAAACTTTTTCTAAAGGCTACCACTAATTGTTCACGAAGAGACTCATCATCATCATAATTTATCTATAAAAAAGACGAGTGAAAGAAGCAACAGCAGGCCTCACTAACTAACTAACAAAGTAATAATAAGTGAGAGTGAGTGGTAAACTATTATCGATAGCACGTTAGTGCGGTAGTAGTAGCCTTGGCCCTAACCCTTTTTTTATACACACCAGTTTCACTTTTTACCGGCTACTTTTTATCAACCTTAAGGAGCAACCCTGCAATTACTATTACCGTGTGAGGGACTGCTTAAAACCCTTTTCATTATGTATGCATGCATGCATGCTACTAACTAACTAACTAACTAACTAGGTAGTACCACTACTTCTGTTGAGCTAGGTCCAGGGCCTCTTTTTTGAAGGGCATCTCAAGTTGAAGGCCTCTGTTTCTTGTTCACCTTCTTTTTTTTCTGTACGTAGCCAATATACAGGTTTCCCTCTGTCCATCTGTTTCCTTTTCCAGTCAGTTAGTCAAAGGAATGAATCAGTTTACTACTACATGTATTACTCTGGGAGCCCTAGGCACGCAGCTAATTTTTTCTATGGACGCTTAGTGTTTCAATCGGAATTAAATATGCGAGTTATTCAACACAAGAAATAATTCATGATATTTCCATGAAAAAACAATAAATAAGGTTCTAATCAATTCATAGTTTGTTCCATGTGTGTGGTATTTACACAAGCCCAAGGAACGAACTAACACTTGTTCTCCTTATGCGTCATTCAATCAGTTTAAAAGGTACCAGACTTTAATTGGAAGGAAATAAACTTGTATTCCAAGTTGATGCTAAAGTCACGAACTTCACCATTGGTCATTTACGATATGTTCATGTTTACTAATCCAAAGATTTCAGATTTAATACTGTTTTGTCTATTTGAGTTGCACAAAAAATTTAATTAGCTCCAACAAAGTTTGGAAATTAAAACCACCCCTGCGGACAAATTTACTGGGACTACAAAAAAGCCAATATAAACAATGATAAAAAGGCCATTTCCGGTCTTTACCTGTCCCGTTATTTAACCAAACTCTCATATCAGCATTCCATCCGCTCACATTCACTTTTTATTATTAGTGTTATTATTACCGCCATATTTTCAGAAGAGAAACTTAAACGCCTAATGTAGAAACAAGAGTGTGTGCATGTACACTCTCGTATTTATACAATCTCTGGCTTCCTTTGTATATTTTTGTTTTAAAAAAATAACTCTTTTTTCTTATTCCCTCTTTCTCCTACACAGTCTGTACTAACTAACTAAATCCAGTGTGTGTACCCTCCCAGAAATGCTCACACATCATATCCTCAAATGGAGGTCAGTGTTTTAAGAACGGCATTTTAAAATGTCACCATTCACCCATCACTTTTACGACCACTGATGGCATCTTCATCCCAATATGTAGGAATTCCACTTTATCTCTCACACAAGAAAACCAATCAGCAGGTAAAATATTAGTGCACTTTTAGTCAGTCATTTAACTTTTCTCAACCGTATTTGTCCAAAAAGGAACACACTGCAAGTCCTGGTTGACTCTCAGTCACTTTTTCTATGTTATACATTCATTTTCTTTAAAACAGATAGAAAATAGTCCATATGTGAAGCGTCTGAGGGATTCATGGGAATCGTACCGAAATCCCTGACACATACACAACGCATTAAATTTAGCTATGGTCCTTTTGGAATGCCAGCATGGTTTGTAAATAGGTTGAGCCCATCCTATGTAATGTGCTTCTGTTTTTCAACAATTCATTAAATTCTGAAAGTCACTCTTGCGTACGTGAACTAACCAAAGTGTATACTCAAGAAAAGCTCAAGGTATCAAGGGAAACGGTCGGATTTCCTGTGAGACCAATGATGATGGCAATAATGGTTCTGATGAGATTGTTTTTTATGATAATTCTCAAAGTGTCTGTGAGTGAGAAGGGACGAGTCACTGTAAATGACCATGGACAATGTTTTTTCCCTTCCTAAAGCTTTCACACACACACATATGCACACAGGTATATAAAATTATTGACGACCTACCCTACTTGGCACTTTGTCCATCGTTTTATTATTATGTATGCATCCTTTGGATCATGGGATGATGAAAAAAGGTTCACCAACTGTCCCATCTATGCATGCTAATAATAATGCGTTCCTAATACTCTCACTCTCTGTGAGAGCAGACTACAGATACCAAATGCATGGATTATATCATCATCACTTTCCGTTTGTCCCTTCCAAGGGTCTTTTTCCTAGGCCATTTGATTATGATGAATGTAGTAGTTTAGTTAGCTACATGTGAATAGTATAGCATTATATATGATTGCATGAATTTATGTGTGTGACCTTAAGGGCCCTTTTCTGAGCGTACATTCAGTCAGTTCATCATGCTATTGCAGCATACGCATGATAGCTAGCAATGCCAGCTAACTAAAGTTTGTCATGTCATCGTAGAAATGTGTCCATGTAGTGTGTACTATGCACTACCAATATATACGATGTGAGGAGGGGTCAGCAAAGCCATAATAATAATAATAATAATCATAATGCATCAGTCTGTTTCGTTAGTTAGTTAGTTAGTTAGTACTACGGGATTTGATGGGTATCTGTGGATCCGTCAGAAAGGTCCTGGCTATTCAACTGCAGCGCAACATTGGACACCAAGTAATGTACCTTAGATGAGAGCACAGATAGTGAGACAGTGAATTTTTTTCGTTTTTCCAAACAACCGAGAGAAATGGTGGTCCTTTTCTAGTACAGTATACGACTATACTCATCATATATCGTTATTATTGTAATTATTATTATTACTATTGGTAGGTTAGTTTTGCCCGTCCGCTCTTTTGGAATATTGGGACCCTTCAAAAATTTGTATGATGAATGGACTTTTCCTCTGTTGTACAAGGGTCCTCCACAATATTCCTCAATATTCATAACTAGCTGTGCTCTATGGGTTTTTTCTACCTAAAAGTATTCTGGGTAGGTGTGTATGTGTGTATTCACCAAGTGATCTGCACACAAATAAATAATGGTAAAATGCTGGTTGAAAACTCAAAGCGCTTCCTTCCATACGTGTGTACACGATAGTGTAGTTAGCTACCATTGTCCAAGCGCACGATTATACCAGCTGGAAAAGGAAAAAACAACAACTGTATGACTAAAAAAAGTGACCCTCTCTCCATCCTTATTATTACGTTACATTGCTATTCTTTTTGTATGTCATGGGGCATTAAAATTCAGGGAAAAAATGTCTCACCCGTCAAAAAAAACTACCTCAAAATATATTCACGTCCCTAAATATTTTTTAAGCGAACCAAACCAACAACTTACGAGAAAGTTTCCCCTTATGCAAATTATTTTATTCATTGAATAATAAAACCATCCCATATCTCTACCAATCTCTACTTCATCATCATAAAATTAAAAAACAAACTTAATCTACATTTTTTTTTTCACTTTTCCTTCTCCCTTAAAACGCATTAAAAAACAACAAAAAAATCTCTTTTGCAGCGCATCCTTATCATGACAACCGTATTCATACAGCCACCTGGATACCAAAGTAGCACATCATCATCATGTATGCCATTCCAAAAAGCCTAGAATTTTTCAGCTTTCTCTTGCCATCCACTTCTATACATTGGTGAAAGGAACTAATCGATAGTTGTCAGCAAACTACAAGAACCACTACCGCTCCAATTTCCAACCACTTTTTGCAATGTCCTAGCCTTGTTCCTCCCGTAGACAAAAGCGACTAGGCTGACTGACTACACAGGATAGAAACCGTTTTTACAATCACAATACTATTTACACTACTAGTCGTTCAGCCAACCTAACTAACTGACGGAGTGACTGACTATCCATCCACTACTGCAATTGGAATCACATAGAAAGTCTACGATACCCATATGTAATGTAATGTGGACACGAGTAGTGAAAGGGAAAGGCACTAGTTGTCCGGCGTGAAGACCAAAGTCCAGCCCAATGATGTCCACGAGCAGTGCAAGTCCCTCCCGAAATTTATTTTGGACGCCAATTTTTCCACCAGTTGGTCACATTTGCGCAAAAGTCAAGGAGCGGATTCATGGGTCAGTCAACAACTCTGCTCTTCCATCCCGAAACACACACACATGTGTGTGTGTGTGGATGTGCGTATGCACCACACACGTTCCCAATGGAGGATGCAACTTCTCTCCTCAGTCCTATAGTATTATTGATTCCTCTCGTCTGTCTTTTCTCCAACATCGTGATCTTTCTCTCTCCCACTGCACTGCTTCTACATGTTCAAATATACATGCATACACCTACTCCTGTCTGGCTAACATGCAGCATAGTACTGTCCCATCATCAGTCCATAAGGTACAAAAGAAAGGATCATGCCAAAGGTTAGCACTATATGTCATCCCAGAGTTATAGGTGAATCCTTCCATTGTGATCCTCACAAGTTCGATTCCAATAGTACCTTGTTGTGTAGTCATTTCTCTTGAATTATGACTGAATATTCAGTTAGTTAGTTAGTTAGTAAGTTGGTTCACTCAGGTGTCAAATCCAGAGGGTTACTCTAATTTTCCATGTGTGAGACAGAGATAGTTAAATTCCCTAAAAAGGTGAGGTGGAGCCCAATATTTATGTGACAAGGGGGAAGATGTGGTACGAGAATTCAATTTGGACGGTTTTGCATCATGGCTCATGTATGTGATTGAGAGAAATGGGATTAGTAATTACAACCGTATTCTTTAATATGAACGCATGGATGGCCAGCAGTAGGTAGGTAGTAGGTTAGGTGAGGTGAGGTGGTACTGACTCAATGGCTGGTAGTTAGTTATCATTCATATTTATGCCACCATGATTGCTAGCTAACTAACCAACTAGAACATGGGGATGTAATTAATATTAATGAAAATTTACCAATGTGTTTTGGTGGACGACACGAAGTCAGTTTGTGAAGCATTTCTAGTTTAGTATGGTTCCATTTTTGTTTACTTTAGGTATGGATTGCAGTACATCGTGCACGTCTGACAATTATAAATGAAACAATAAAATCGTCTGTTAAAAAATGGTTGCTGGTTAGTTAGTTACTTAGTTAGTTAAAACAGTCAGTTATAGTTAGTTACATAGGTGTATTTGTCCCAATGTAATTAAGGATCAGAACAGAACATCTGTAACCACATAAGAGGTATGCCTAAGTCAGACGAGTGAACTCAATACGGTATGGTAAAAAGAGCGCTACGTGAGCTCGAAAAAAATTCAGCTGGACATGGAGATCCCACATGCAATCATATCAGCAATTTATGAATGGACATTATTATATCAACCCGCACACGGTGTATGCTCATCACATGTGCCAACTGTGAGTAAGTAGTAGGTAGATAGTTACTAGTTATAGTGCGCAAGTAATACATATATCCTCAAAGTGTCAGTAGTTTGTTAGTAATGACAAGAAATGAATAAAAAAAATTCTACTGTCTGTTTCCATATGCAAATGCGGGCCACATATTGGTCCAAGCTCGATTTCTAAACAGAGCTACTGCTGCACAGTAACTAACTAATCCATATGCTACAACTACTACCCATTGTTTTTCAGTTCCTATCCTCTTTTACTACTCACTGTATGTAATTTAAGCAAGTGTGTTTGTGTGTGTGTCAATTCCTCCCTTTCATTCACTCTCTGTGTTGAATTAACGGACATTCATCAGGGCACGAAAACATGTACTTAAATGCACATGTTAATACGTGCAGGATGGAACCCTTGCCTCACTCGCAGCTTTTTGCATACGAAACTCAACAACAACTTTTTTTTAAAGATTAATAATCTGATGACCAACGCACAATTTTTATATCATTTTTCTAACTCTCATGAGAAAGGGCAAACACGTGTACGCGAAAAAAATGTTTTCCCCACTGTAGTCCCTCTAATCACAGAGTATATACCCCGTAAAAGGGTCACAAAATTCGTTTCGCGTCAAATTCTATTAGCGATTTGCTTGGTGATGACAATGAAATTTATTTTAAGAGAAAACTTTGTACACAAAAATATGTCATTGCCCCCATCCTATCCGGTGGATATTCTTATTCTCTAAGTATATAGACCAACTCCAGTTTTCAAAAACACGGACAACACATGGCAAGAAAACATGCACTATGAATATCATCATATCAGATCATAATCTGAGTGAGACAACAATCTACAAGTATACCAACTAACTTACTCTAGTGTGTGTGTAAACTACAAAACATATGAGTTTGCTACTAAAAGGAACCACCTGCATGAACGGGACATCCATACGAGCAACATATTGTTCCCATTGATACACAAGTTAGTGACCACAAGTGACCGCAAGGTCAGCTCCATTCACTCAAAATATCACACACATTCTGTCCCTATACCATGTTTGAGCCCTTATTTCCTCTCTCCAAGGGAAAGGTGAACCTGTTCTCCATAAAGTATCCTACCCTTTGACAAACTATACGAGCATCTCATGTGTGTGCATGCTAAATCCCTTAACAAGCTCACTTACACTATAAGCTCATATTCTTATCACATATCATTAATGTTGTGTAGTGAGTGAGTTAGTGATCGTCTTGAGAGAAAGAAAGGTCAATGCTACACACATAAAGCACAGGGTCAAAAATGTCCCAGCTGGAATGTCACAAAGATTTTTCGTACATATGCATGGGATTACTAACTATTATTCTTCAAGATGATCACAAACTGTGTGCTTTTAGTAGTGGGTTAGTTAGTTAGTATTGAACGCATCGAGAAAATATAAAAACGAGTCTTTTCTCACACGCTCAGGCTCCACATGTAAGTAACAAGTAGCAATATAATAACTCCATGCATGTGCAAGATGTATAAGAAGAAAATTCAATTAGTTGTACAATACGTGAGGAGATGAAAGAAGAGTGACCCGTATCGTCATAAAAATGACAATGTTGACTTGTTATGGAGGATGCAGCCATTGGTTCGACAACATTCAACGGTTTCCATATGGCATTTTCCTCATCCAGAGTATTAGTTTGTTGGTTATAGTTAACCGTGTGGCCAACGAATTGAAACATGTTTAATTATTGCAATGTTAAATGAATGCGCTGGTTTCCGGGTATGCTAACTAACTAACTAGTCGGTTAAAATCGCATTATGATGATTAGCATCCTCTACATAGAATTTTCTATATGGCTACTTCCTCTACACGGCAGTCTGCCAAATACTAAAATGCCTTTGCGCATATTCATTCGGTGAGTAGCCAACTATATATAATCCACTAATTTACTTACTTCTTTTAGTTTCAGAGAGTATAGCTGCTAATAAGTCAATCTATAGTGCATAGTTACAAACAAGATTTTGGAAGCATTTCTCTCATGTCGTCATATGATATTAGCTCACTCAGGAGCATAGTATATACATAAGGTAAAGTATTTATGAATGGAACTAGCATTTGTTTCTGTGTGCATCCTGTCAACTCCCAATCTCATTATGTGCTCAAGTAAGTCCAAACAAACTTTTCTCAAGGGTATTAAATACATGCGTATTCACTATACAAGAATGACTAGAGACGTTCATTAGCTACACGCGCATTATTATAGGTATACCGCGAATAAAATAATTGGCCCATGTTCTTATCATTGAAGTAGCACCCATGCCGTTTGCATAGTTCCGAGAAAACGTTCATTGTTGTCTTTGTGTCCATCAGACAAACTTTGAAATGTTTGTGTTCGTGAAACCAACTTGGATACATAAATTTAGAGAATGTATTGAGCCCAAGTTCTGCATTTGGGAATGTTATGGACATTCCCCTGCTTTTTCTGTTATTGCACCTACATTATAATGCTGGTTAATTTCCATTTATTGTGTGAGTTACAGTCGGGCCAAAAATAGTTACAGTGATTATTTATCATGATTGCACAACACAACACTAATGTATGCATTCTGATTACAGGCCATCAGGCATATGAAAAAGAAGGATTTCAATAATGATCAATGGGAGAGAAAGACGGCTATTTCCATTGTAATGGTAATAAGGTAAAATGAAGAGGACAGGTCAGTCAGTAAAGTTAGGAAAGGAAAAAAAATTCCCATGGACGATTTTTCCCATGAGGCCAGGTCCACCAACATTTAAAACGACCCTTTCTTGCTTACTACTTGACGTTACCTTTCAGTCTGTCCAAGTACCAATAAGTTCCGTGCCGTACATAAAAAAGGGAACTAAACTGCATGCATAATATTACGTAGTTGCTTAATGATGGGACACGACCATTCTTCCAGTATACAGAGCATGCATAAACATTTCTTTCCCTGCACACTGCATTCGTAATGTGGATGCATACAATACGAATTTAAATGCAAATGTGAGCTGCACAAGGAAAAGTATGCGTATAGTTTGTCTACTTGGGAAAAAAGGACGTTACATCCAACTAAACCCTTACCATAAAAACTAAAGTTCTGGCCTCTCTTAAAAAAACTTTTTTAACGGACATCGTTTCACAATATTTCCACTTGACAACTAAATTTTTTTCACACACAAGAGTTTCCATTTCATTCAAATGTTTTTTTTCCTTGGTCCTGGTCCCTTTTCTACACTTTTACTTACGTGCACAATTTTTTTCTCCCATATGATTATGCATGAATGAATAAAATAAAATGCATGCTGATTACCAGCTATACATACTTAAGTAACTGTAAAGCCTACCTTTCTTTTTTCTCTCAGCCGTTCTTGTCCACATTTACTTTTTTTACATGCATAACATGACATTTGAATAGAGAAGGTCCCCTTCATTTTTTTCTCAACTTTTTTTCACAACTTTTTTACTTTGCATTATCTACTGCTCAGCCAGGTAAAGGAAAACAAAAGAGGAATGAGAAAAAAAACCTTTGCACTCATTTATTTCACTCATCAGCCACCCCTCTACCACGACCAAATCGTACACAACTCTAGGATTTTAATTTCTTAGAACTAGATGAAAGACGAACGAAAGGACAAAAAAAAAGCAAATGAGAAAGACAAAGAAAATCACAAAGTTCTGGACTCCAACCAATTTCAATTTCCTGATGTATATATATACATAAGAGCTGAACAACAAACTCACTCCCTTCCACACAGTACAAGATGGACCGTAACCAAACCACACAAAGAATACAAGAGACAAATCTTACCTTGAGCAATCCGAACTGCCGGCATTTTAATTCGCATCTTGATTGATTATTATTCTCACCCCGGAGGGCTCCTGGTGCTTCACTAATTAAAAGAACGAGCCTCCAGTGGACTTTGATTACTCCAAGTGTAGGAGTGCAAGTTTGTTTGCGGGTAACCACGGGTAGAAACTTATGTCAGTTCATTCATCATCTTCCCTTCCATAGATTCAGTGTCAAAGTTAGTCTCCCATCTTAAAACACTGCACGAGATATAATAATAATAATAATAATAAGCGCTGCAGCCAGTATCTGTTCGTTGCTCTTTACTTTCGCAACAGTCCCATAATACTTTTACTCACTTACTTACTACTACAGACCAACAAATATGCGTATTCCCCCAATCCAACTTTCCACTGTCCAAAAACGAGTTTTTCTTCACAACTCACAGTCAGTTAGTTAGTTAGTAAGTAAGTCGAGAGTAGCAAATCCCTAAAATTCACCACATTACAAGAATCCAAGTAAGTTAGTATGAGTACGTAACCAACTTTCCTTTGGCCAAATCTTATGAAATCAACATCCTAACTAACTAACCAAAACACACAAAGAACGATTGCAAAGCAAATCACTAGCAGTAGTTTCCATATCTGTCACAAACATCCAACTTGGGACAAATGGCAAAAAAGTCACTTCAAATCCTGTTTACTAACTCACTTGAAAAGTGATTACAAGTTTTCTTCACCCAAGGATGACCAACTAACCAAACCACGGATTCAATCTGAGCAGAGAACAATAATCCTTGCACAAATTATTTTCACACGGGACACCAACCAACTGACAAACTAAAAGAATCCATCGGAAACCAGACCCAGACCACATTTAATAATCATAACAATAAAGTTAGTTATAGTTTGCAGTTAGTTACTTACAAGTCACTAACTACACTACAGGTATATAGTAGACACTTGTTCTCTCGTCACTGATCACTAACAAACCAATCCTAGGAGCTAACTAAAACCAAAACGTTTGGTTAAGCTAGCACGTTATTGCCCCCAAAAAAACGAGCAGCGCAAAAAATGGTGCAGTCGTTGAACGTTGAAAATGAGGAAAAAGTGACAAAATTACACAGACAACAATGGAGGTGAAAACTGTGAGCAGAGGTTGGGGCAGTTGGAAATGGTTTTTTGAAAACCCGGTTTACACTTTACCTTCCCTTGTCAAGAAGAGAAAAGGAATACTGCGTGTGACCGTAAAAAGAGCTAGTGCTCAACTGGGCTCTGTACTGTGTTGAGAGTTGGAGTTAGTCACACGGCGAGATGGAAAAACTTAGTTTTCAGTCCTTCGTACTTTAGTTAGTTAGTTACTTACTACATGTAATACGCATGGTACACAGTAGTAGTGTATTGGTGGGCAATGCATGCATTATATCTAGTGTACATGGTGCACTATCACTGCTAGTTTTGTTGGTGAGCTTAGTTAGTTAGTTAGTTTTGTATGTGTGGTGGACCCAAGTTTAGTAGCTAGCTAGAGCTCGTCGGTCTAAAAAACTGTATGGTGAACAAACTGGCTTGCTAGAGAGATAGGAGCTAACTGAAACGGTCTGCGGGCAGCCCAGTGCATGGATGGATAGAAAAAAAGAGTAAAAAACGTAATAATGGAATGCATGTTGTTGTGGACAAGCCTCCCTTGTTCTATTCCATATAGGAAGGTATTCCCAAGAAGGTTGGTTGTTTTTCTCCTCATCTCCTCCTGCATATGTGCATGTTATGTAGCTAGTTGGTTGCTGAGCTTGGACTTTTGCTGGGAATGCACGCAGACACCACATATGCACTTTCCACCCACAGTCAGATAGATCCTGTTGGGATTGCGAGTGGTGAGATGAGATGCCAAATGGGAGAGCTCGGACGGTGGTGGAAGGGCGTGCGAAAATGACCAATGATGATGACCAGTGGCCAGTTTGTTAGTTAAGAGAGATGGGCTTTGACCACAGGTTGCAGATTTCATTAGATCAAGGAAGACAATTGGAAGAAAGTTTACATTCGGCAGGTGGAATTGACTTTGGCTTGTTTTCGCCAACAGTTAGAGTTAGTAAGTTGCATTGGAAGTCAGAAATAATGCCTGGGTCATTTTAGTTTACACATTTTGTGGGAGATATTTGTTGAGTACAAATAGTAGGGATTCAAGTGTACTGGTCAGTTTATTGTAGTAACATTAACAAACGGAATGCATGTGTACTCTAGGTTGAAGAAAAGCGGTCCTACTGACTGATGTATGCATACCGTGTAGTCTGTAGATATCGCTTGAATTTATTTGTTTCTGCAAGTATTCATTGTAGCTAAAGTTAGTTAGTTACCGATGTATTTTCTTAATGCATGTGTGTGTGCTCGTAAGTGACACAATGGGGAGCAATAAAGAAAAATCGAAATCATGATTGTCTTCATGTAAGTAGTTTGTATATGCTTTGCTTTGCTGAACTTGTCTCGCATTCCGGGTTAATTGGATTTGAGCTAATCAAGTATTTAATGTAGCGGGAGTCATATGCTAATAATCATTATAGAAAGTTGCAAGGTCAGACGTAAGATTTAAGATTCCATGTATCCAAACGTAGTTAGTAGGTAGGAGAGATTGCAGAGTTATTAACATGGCGAACTTTCATATAAACCATGTGGTTAGTTAGTGCGCTATGATCACCACACCAGTCCTATGACTGTATGTTAGATGTAACCTAAAATGGGTAAAAGTGAAGGGAACTGTAGCTCTGGTTTTCATTCTACCCGGGTATTTGCGACCGTACCCGTACCGGCACCTAGTTGCATAAATCTGTATCTCCTCGGCCTTCTCACTTAAATTTTGCATGTTATTTGCAGTTGCATGTGTGATGCAATTTTTTTGTGATCAGGGGAAAAGCAATTTAACAGTTGTTCAACTCGACGATAGCTAAATAAAAAATGCTTGAGATGCAATAATTGCGCAAATTGTCTGTTAGTTAGTTAGTAATTTTATTCACTCTGTTGTAAAAAAATCTTAACCACGTAACAATTTTCTCATTTATTCATTCAAAGTGGAATGCCAGTTGCATGATCACATTTGTTCATTTGCAGCTATCTATGTGGACCCCCCATATGGCCTATTGGAGAATTTTGGCAAAACATGTGAATACCGTGTGCTTTTTAGACTGCAATAAATAACTGAGCGGAAATAATGTTGGTGCATTTTTTAATTGTCATTAACGCTGCTGCATTTTAGGAAGTGGTAATGCTATACACACAAGAGCATTATATGGAAAACTCGCATCATTATATGCTCCAAGATTTTTTGTTTACTCAGATAATTTAATATCTTGCAGACCTAACTGTGGATTAGTAAAATGCCATATAATTAGCTAATCGTCAGTATTTATCCTACAGAGAAGTTATTTTGTGTGTAGATTATGTTTACTGCTTACACTTACTAGTAGAATGAACCTGTTACTCTATCGCAAGTAAAAATTAATGAATTTTTATTCACACAGTGTTTGGTACATGCAACTGTTGTGTAAGTGAAGCATTATCCATAGTGAGTGACTTGGTTACTTATTGCGTGCGACAAAAAAATGAAAAGAGGGACTGTATATGCACCCAGTACGAAAGGAAAAGGTTGAACACCTTGATCTGCATAAAAAATCAGAAACATGGTGGGCACTTGGAACTTGTTTGAATGATTAGAGAGAAAGAAAAATGCAGTAGGCATTCATTCATCTTTTGAACGCACTCACATTCATTCATAATCCAAAAACAAGTACCATTCATGATGATGATTGCCTTGTCGCAACCAACTAACTAACTCACTAAATACTGTATAATCCTTTAGCAAATAGTGAAAAGAAAAAACCAGTTTAAAAAGCCTTTTTTTTGCAACTCAATGAAAGGTACCTGCAGTCCGTCTTTATTATCACTTGGCTTCTCCTATTATTACTCAGTATGCATATTATTATCATCATTATTACCTTACTATATTTATGATATGGGAGCTTGAGAGCTCTCTAGAGTAGCCAGTGGTGTAGTTGCTCCCAGACATGGCATTCATTCAAAAAACATAACAACCATGCTGCTCAACGTGTATAATTAGACGTGAATGAGAGAGTTGTACAGTAGTAATAACATTTCAACGTTCTGTGTACAAATAATGGGCAAAAGGGTAAAAAAAATGACATAATTCTTGCTTTACACCTCGGAATGGATTCCTTGTCCAAGTCGTAAGTAAATGAATGAGTTGGTCTCATAGAACAATAACAATAGTAAGTTAGTTGGCGCTGGACAAAGAACAATGGTGATGATGGGCTATCATCCGATTCTCTCTATTATACACAGGATGGTCGAACGTTTCCTTCAAATTCATAAAAACTAACTAACTTAGGAAGGCGGCAGAGTTCTTACACCGTACCACCAAGGCAGATAGCCATCAATGTATTATGGTATGCCCAGGTATAATAATAAATGCACAAGGAGTTTTGTGGTGTAATAGTCTAACGGTTCCTCTCATAACTCTCTTGACAAGGAAAAACTCTTAGTCATTTTCCACAAAAGTTCGTCATAATAAGCACCTTGGAGTTAAAGAGAGCATAAGCAAACTGCTTCCCTTATTTGATACCACTTTTCTATGCATCTCACAAAAATCACCTCATCACGCACTCGATTGCAAATGGTAGCCTACATGTGTAGATTTGTGTGTAGCCATTAGTTAGGAGAGAACGTCGGGAATTTTTTTTTAACTCTGAAGTGATTTTATATCCACTTAATATATTTGGTATTTAATCCTTGTGTCAGTTTCACGACGTTTAATTCAAGTGTCGTTTTTTGCATCTTAAAAATGAGATACAACAATAACGTACACGCAATTAGTCGAAAAATCATATATAGACAAAGGACAGGGGATGACAAAAGGGACCGTTTTAGCTAAAAAAAGTTTTTCCGTGGTACACGCACGAAAAATTAATAAGCTTGTTTTTCATATGAGACAGGATTTCACCCCATAGGGTAATGCACGCATCAAAAATATTACTGCTTCTGCATGTTTTAGGTAAAAAAAATTGGGTGAGGATTATTTATACCAAATTGTTGAACTCAAATGTCGAAAATTCAATCATACCCTTACTCACTGCTAAGCAAAATTGGAGGTTCTATACCGGACTGTATTATAACGTGCCACTTCTACTTTGTTAAGTATCTTGATAGACTTGAATGACTCTTGGTCTCGTCTATCTATAGCATGACAGTTTTTTGCCACCATCTTGAAACTGCTATTCTTCATAAAATGATCACCTTAATCATAACGGTTTTAAAATTTCCCATGGTAAGGGTGTGCATTCAACCACTTTTTAGAGATGAGAGACCAAAATCCGTTCATATTCATTTAGTCATGCAATGCATCAGAAACAGTTGTCGTCTGTAATGTAGGAACTATCCAATCTCCCCTGATTGATTTTTGAGTAATCATGTGCATGTACAATAGGAAATACACAAATCTGCAATAAAGCTGTAGCTTTTCTGAAACTAAACTTGTGAAGTTTTCTAATTTGTACGGGTTTTCTATTTTCTAGTCTTGTACTCTGGTCTAGTAAGCGCGGACCCTCATTTATTGCTGTAATTTATGTGCATCAAGTTTCATCATATGGAATTGTATGCATCATCAAGTATTCTATTTAATAAGTAGCCTTACGGAATGAATACATGGTTGGCGTTGACAACTTTTTGTTTTAGTTTATAAAACTGTACGATTCATTGTTGCATGAATCAAGTAATGTATCAAGCTTGAAATCATAGGAACGTCGTGCTTGTCCACGAAATTTGCCCATTCAGTCGGTTGTATACACTATCTGAGTAAAATTTCTGTCTAGTTTACGAAAAAATGAGTTTGCTATTTGACTGGTTATAGATATATTTTATTAAATAGTTAGTTAGCTAGTAAATAAATCATTATTGATCCAGACCAGGAGTGTACAAATTTCTAATGATTGAATGAATACAGTAGGCGAATTGAACCGTAGCATTTATGCACACCAAAATATTCACGATTCTCTCTTTCATACGCATAGTAGGCTCCTCATGTAAGGCCGTGATGGATGAAAAATTGTGCCTGCTAAACAGGACCAACTAAAGGTACAGTAGCTGAATCAGCTAACTATAGTTGATTTTAATCAGTTCACCTTGACTGCATTCAACAGACAATAGCACACACATATATCTAAACGCGAACATACCTTTGGAAAGCATTATTAGCATACATTCTAGTTAGGAAGCCAACCAATCTTTGTCCCATTATTGTAATACAGGTATCCATGCTGCTAAAAACATGTGTCTGCATGGTCCATCAAATATTTCTACACAACTTATTGACTAACTATCGCTTTGTGCGTCATACTTTTTTCATGTAGATAAAAATGTTTCGCATTCGTATTAATATATGCCCAAGTGCAGCCTGTTTGATATCTCCTAGTCAAACCAAACAAATTTTGTATGCATTTAATGATGGAAAAAAAATGCCCTGACATGGTCTCTTTTTATCAATAAAATATTCATACGGGCATCCACACCTGTATATATAGCATTTCAGTGAATTTGTTACTGGCTTCTCTCAAAGGAGAACTAACTATACCTTATTCTTGAATGCTGGCCCATCCAACTTAATGCACCATGTAGATTATGAAGCTCAATGTACTAAAAGCTACTTTTACTCACCATGTGACGACAATGTAAAGCATAAACTCACAGAGCTAACGTACAGTATTTAAGATAAATTTAAATGCTATTTAGCTGCACTGGTCGTCTCATTTACAAACAAGTGTGGAGCATAATAAACCAAATAAGTCCACCAGGCTTTATATATTTTTTCTTTTGTGAAATGAAAAGGACTTGTGTCATGTTTGTTCCCTCTGGGAAACTAAACAATACTTACCAAATAGCCAAATAAGCTCCACTTGTGCAAACACACGAGTTGTTTTTTACCCAACAATCCAATGATGACGTTTATGCAAGAATTTTTATAGTAACTGTACGTGAGGTCCCAACTTACACCAGTTAGTTAGTTAGTTAGTTAGTATAGTTATAGTACACAGTCGACCGGCAAAAGATTTTTCCAACCTATTAGCAATTTATGCCAACAAACCATATCAACCAAAAAGGTTGGACCCATACATGCACCTAAAGTATATTAAATTTTTATATCCATGTGTGAAGCATACAAGATGAAACTAGCAGTAGCACTCTGTTTTTCATAAATATGCATGCAAATGAGTCGCTTGTTGCTCACAATGCGATACTCGACTATTATTACGGAGGATTGCAGTAGCAATAACCGTTGGCTCTAAAAAGTGATCCCACTGTCGTCGACCCTTTTCTATAAACGGTAGCAATTTACGTGCTATTATTTGGCAACAACTCTTAGTTTGTACAAACACCAAATGGCATTACAACTTTCATTGTGACTGCCCTATGGAAGGGATATGCAAAAACATAGATGTATGCATACTCTGAGCCAAAAATATGTGTTAGATTCCCAGTACTTGGTGACTGTGGAGTCTTGAAAAAACAAATGGCTAGTTAGTTAATAATTGTGATAGTGCAAATATTAACTGCCGCTGTAAAACTACTGGTTCAAAAATACTTTTACGTCGCATAAAACATTCATGGCATTCTAGCCAGCTAACTAGCCACGTCAACTATATTTATGTTTGTCGATTGTCGGCTACCTTGGAACAAATTTAGTCACATACACACACAATGAACGAATATGTGGTTTCTGTTACTGATGCTAATTTATTGATTACTCAATATTTGTCGTACCAGTTTCAAGCTTGTGCTCAGCAAGTGTTGTTGTATGAATGACTGTTTACGCCATCGCAAATATGTGTAATAAATGCTGCTTGGGAACTTGGGATCGTATGACAAGTGAGGCAAACAGGAGGTCCATTCCATAACTACCTTACGTCTCGTTTATGCTCCAGTCATTAAAAATTGTACACATGCATGATTACACGGTGGTGGACCTCATTAGCAACGCTTTCACAGGCTCACACTCCATACCAATCATACAGCTAGTGTGCTTGTGTGAGACATCGTCTAGTCCAGAGGAAATTAATACTGTTCTTGGAACACCACTCATTGGCAACATAATATAGTTACTTGTTTTCAAAGCTAATAGGAAATGCTCCAATGTTCAAAACAATTTGCATTTCTTTAAATGACATTTATGTCCTGGTGTTGGTCGGAATTGATTTAAATTGCCTGGACAGGTTTTTGCACTGGCAATATATTCCTCTAGTTGGCATTGAAGTTTCAATCAATGCATGTTCTAAAAAGACCCATCTTATACTCTTTGTAAGAAATCTTACATGTATCAAACTGTACTACGAAAATTTGTTCCCTATTGCAAAATTATGTTCATTTCCCGACTTGCTGAAAAAGTGGATACTTTGTTTATTTTATTATTTGTTTTTAGAAATCGCATTCAAGTAAAGTTATTTACACTAGTGGCAAAAGAAAAAGAGGCGTAGATCCTTTGAGTTTTCCGTTAAAATGGGAACTATTTAGCCATCGTTGCGTGATACAAGAATTGATGAAGCGTAGGTTAACACAAGATGTTGAAAAAAGTACATGTAGCAGACGAACTGCAACAATGCGTCTAGAAAGGCCATTTTTACATGTACATAATGCACAAAGGGCTCTTCTACTTTTCTTATGTGCTGTACACACGTCATATTTTACACATATAGACGGCGACCACAAAATTTAGAGTCAGTACAACTTTCTGAGCTCCCGGTCTAGCCTTAAAATAAAGTATGTACACTTTGTGCCTTATCTGGTCACTTTTTTAGCAGTAATTGTGTCACGGGAAACAAACCTCCTGCTGAGCATTCTCTCACTCTAAGGTCTACAAATCTCATATATTACTTTCCACATTTCCTTCAAACTTTACCCACGCTTTTATTCCTTTTTTTCTCCCCGTACAAGACTCAAGTTGTCAATTATAGAGCATTTAGATTTGCTTTAGATGTTTTGACCGCACCATTTTGAAATATATAGCATTGCATTGCAAGTAACATATTGAATAAACAGTCCAATAAACCAATTACTGTGTAGAGAGTTCATGTCAAATCCCAGCCAATTCCATGTGAACGGCCAGGTATTTTGACGTGATTTTGGTGCTACAATGATAGATATAAATATTCATAATTTTCCACTTGGTGCACAAGAGTTTTGAGCTCTTGTCTCATGCAGTGCATGGAATCCATGAGCTCTTTCTTACTAACTTACGGTGCTCATCATAAGGCTGCTAATTATCGTCATTATGACAAAAGTCACTAACCAAAGGCATCTGTAAACGTTCTACAAAGGAATGGTAAGTGCATGATGATGATGACTAAAAAAGTGTTTATGATATCATGGTGGAGATACCAAGAGTGGGCGAGAACTGTATGACTGCTGTCATATTATTTAATTACATAATAATTACCTGCTTGGGGATCACCCTGACTGAAAAGTACAGCTAGTGCTCTTGAATATATATGTACTGCGTGCTGTTGTGCATTGTAAGTAGGAAATTGTCATTTAACAAAAGTATTGGTCTGCACTAATTTTACGACGTACTGGCTGTTATGACATAAGCTACAGGTAGAAAAAGATAACAACTATTTATTCTTGCCTTCAAAAAGAATATTTTTAAATTATATTTCCTATTTCTCTACCACTGAGAGTACAACTTATTGTTTACCAGATCATAATCAGCATACTATATCACATACACACAGCATATGAAATCGGATTGAATGAATGTACTGATTAGCCTTACTAATACCAATAATACTCAAGTTAACGGTATGGACCTACGGACAGGAAAAAATTGGACATAAAAACAGTGAACAGCACTGCTCGCTCTTTGCTTACCAAAGTGTACGATTATAGTGACTATGAGAGAGTTT
>Ga0210040_10000815_pt1 | contig 50096 bp, 79 predicted proteins | sample CryGeyCG12114_NA_FD_185462 | JGI IMG/M metagenome (GOLD analysis project Ga0210040, IMG submission 185462) | Groundwater microbial communities from aquifer - Crystal Geyser CG19_WC_8/21/14_NA (SPAdes) (version 2) | ecosystem: Environmental > Aquatic > Deep subsurface > Groundwater | place: USA...
CCGCACAAAATCAGGCACACGGATTGATGGACAACGGAAGAGAAGCAAGGCAGAATAAGAACTTAGGGAAATGGCTGACGGGACTCTGACTCCGTCAATCTTGGTTCGAATCCAGGTCCCCCAGCCACTTATTTCCCTGATTTCCGGGCCTTTCAGGCCCTAGACATGCCGGACAGATGCGAACAGACGGCATACGTCGGACGCACGAAAACCGGCACAGTGATATCAGGAGCCGGGGCATGGCTTACGCCAAAGATACCAGTGTTGCGGTCGGTAAGACCGAGGCGGAAATTAAGGCCACCATCCGGCGATATGGCGCAACAGCCTTCGCCTCCTTTGAGGACGACAAGAGCGCTGTGATCGCGTTCCAGATGCAAGGGCGCCGGATCACCTTCCGGCTTCCCTTGCCCGATCCTCAGTCTGAGGAGTTTACGCGCACACCGGGCAAGAAGCTGGTTCGCTCCGTTGATCAGCAGATGGCAGCATGGGAGCAAGCGTGCCGCTCCCGCTGGCGAGCGCTGTTCCTGTGCATCAAAGCTAAGCTGGAGAGCGTCGAGGCCGGCATTGAGACGTTCGAGGACGCGTTCCTTGCCCATATCCAGATGCCAGACGGCTTGACGGTTGGCGAGCACGCCCGGCCGATGATCGCGCGAGCTTACGAGACCGGGACCATGCAGCCGCTCCTGCCACCACCTAGTCGACCGCATTGAGCACGGTTTGTTCCCCTTCCCCCTTCTCCCCGACTCACAGGGGTGGTATTGTGGGGCATGATGTTCGAGGTTGTCAGCACAGCCTTTTGGTGGACCGGCGCGGCGGTTTGGGCGTCGGCTACCTTCTGCCTTCTCGCGATTGCATATTCCCTCGCGATTAGGGTGCCAGTCGCACTTCGCTATTGCCGCAAGTTCGAACAGGACGTAGCCGCCATTCGGAACAGGAAGCCGCTGACGCTGCGGGACCGGATCGGGCTGTTTTGGTTCTGCTACACCACGGCGCCCGGGACAATGGAAGACATGCTGAGGCGCGGGCCGATACCGGCTTGAGCCCATCCCTACCCGCTATCGCTGATGCGGTAGCAACGAGATCGAGGCGGCGACACGGTGAAATTCTTCCAGCCGTAGCACGAAACCGGCATTCTGGTTTCGGAGCGCAATGTGGGTTCCCGGAAGGCCCGCCCGCCTCGATACCAACACAAGCGACCTTCGGGGCGCTGACCTCTATCTTAAGGTTCTTGATGCTGTTCGGGAGCCACCGACGCGATCTTATCCACGATGCGCCCCCAAGCTTCAGAGGGGTCCTGCTCGACACGACGAGGAGCGTGGAGCCCCAGGTAAGGCAGGGCTGCTAGCGCGTCGGCAGGGTTGGGGTCTGCGACCATATGCAGCCAAGCGGCCTCAAATGCTGTTAGGCTGATGCGTCCACCTTTTTTGCGTGTCATCCGGCAGACCCAAAGTTGCGCCTCTCAGGAGGAAGCGAGTGCCACCGTACCACCGTGGCGTCGATTTCAGCGCCGTCGCCATCTGGACGAATACACATCCAGTACCCTTGCCCAAGCCAGACGGTTTCGATCAGTCCATTCTTTGCGAACTCATCCCAAGCCCATCGCGCGGCTCGGCAATTCGCCGGGGGCCGCCTCTTGTAGCGGACCCAACTCGTTCGCTCGTGAGCATATCCACCCATCATAGCACCGCCTTTAGAGCGGCCCGCTGTTCTGGCGTCAGGACGATGTTGCCCAAGGTGCTGTGCCACCTTTTCCCGCCATACTTCAGCGTGGCTTCCTCAAGTAGAATGCTGATTTTGCCGTCACGCAGTTCAGTGACCTCAACGTAAGCCTGCTTCTGCTTGTTCGAGGTTTCCGAGAACTCGTGAAACTTACGTTCAGTGTCCAAGTGAGCCATCGCTATTGCCTCCATAAGCGTCTACGCTTGATTATCATTGCAACGTTGATTATTATCTACGTAACGGTGACTTTGCCGTCAAGGGGAAAATCAACGTGGCGTTGATCAGTTGCGGCATGGAGGCCGGTGCGCTATCGAAAGCGCCAATGGACGATGAACCATGGCAGCGACGGGCCAAAATGGCTGGTCTCAATCAGAAGACGCTCGCCCACCTTCTGGGGGTGGCGGAGAACACCGTATCCTTGCAGTTAAGGGGCAGGTGGCAGAGTGGCACCCCCCAATACGTCAAGACGGTTATCCGGGCGTGGGAACGGCTTTCCCCGGACGCGCGACAGGAGCTACTGCAGGCTGTAGAAGGTGACGACCCCCCGCGCTGATAGATCGAGAGGCGGCGTGTGAAGTACCAGTGGCGATTTAGGCATGATCTCCCAGCTTACTGCTGTCCCTTTTGTGGGGAACAGGTCGGCTACGTTGGCAGAGCGCTTGCTGTGCTATTCGGAACGCAATTCCACGGGTGCGACTTCTCGAACGTAAAATGGCCTCGTGAGCCGTAGTGGGATCGATACCCTTCCCGCTTCGGCGGTTTTGCGTTTCAGCCGTTAGAAGCTACGGAGCTTGTGTCTCACGGATCGGCGCAGATTATAGACAAAGGCCCGTTTCCTTCAATCTGGCGCGGTAGTTTATAGTTCGCCGCTTCGGCGGGTGAATGGAGAACACGATGATCGACCCACCCTACTGACTAGCTTCCACTACGGTTCACTACCTCGGCGTCCGGCCTAAACCTCTCCCAAGCCCTATCCCCCTCCCCTGATATAGGTGGAACAAGAATATCGCAGGGGATCTGGAACGGCTCGGGACGGCAGCAGCGGAAAGTGACGTGCAACTGGCCTTGGACGTTCCAAGGCCGCCAGCCGGTCACCGGCGCCCGGCATACAGGGCAGATGATCAATTGTGCCGAGCAGACATGACGGTGTGGACGACGCGGATTTCCTCACGCACGTCCCGAACCTCGACAAGCAGCTTTTCGAGCAACGCAACCGAAGTCACGTCCCGCGCGGCACCCTCATTGAGCAGTTTCGTGATGTTCGCCAGATGAACGCCGAGACCCTCAACGGCGTCGGCCATAGCCATGTCCGGGTCAATTACGGCACCTGTCGATTGACGGGGCTGGGCATTGAGAACCGGCTTGCGCCATTCCTTGACCACGCTGAGAACCCCAGCGACCAAGGCAGTGACGACGCCGATCATTGCGAGCTTGACCGCTTCGCTTTGCTCACTGAACCACTGGTACCACATTCGTGACCTTTCTCCACGCGTTGAAGGCATCCGCCGATGAGCGGAACGCGTTGCGAATATCCATCACGAAGAACGCGCTATAGAGGGCTACGCCCCAGGAAACGGAGGTCGCCGTGGAAGCCTCGACAGACCGACCCACGCAAGCCCCGTAGAGCATGCAGCCGGCTATGGCGCCGGCCACTCTCATCAGTCCAGCCCCGATCGGGAACTCCCCGTTGAAAGCCATGCTGACGATGCGCCACAAGCCCACGGACAGGAACAACACAGTCCAATGCCGCGGGCCCATGATCTTCACGAAAGCCGCCATTTCCGGCCGTTCAAAGCTTTCTGGCGACAGGAGGCAGATAACCCCGATGCACAGGATGACTAGCGCGCATATCCATTCGGGGAACTTGTTGGGTAGGCTGCGACGGAAGCGGCGGTAAAAGGTGGGCATGGCGGCCTACCTTCCGATGCCGAGCGCGTCGAGCAACGTCTTGCGGCGCTTGGGCGTGATTTGCTGGGCTGCAGTCTTCACCTGAGGCTTCGCGGCCTCGGCCGGCACCACCTTCTGGCCATCAGCGACGATCTGCGTCTGCGTAGTAGCGCGGAAGGATTGGAATTGCCCCCACACGAACGCAGCAAGGCCGGCATAGGCCGTGAGCGTTAGAGCCCCGCCCTTACCCTGCAGGATGTCCCAGACGGCCGCCTGTAGGTCAGGAGGCATGGCGGCATAGATGGACAGCACGGCGGTAAGCCAGCCTCCCACATCGGGGATGCGGCGCAACAGCCAGCCGAGCGCAACGTTGGTTCCGAAGGTCATGAGCGCCTCCTAGCGCGTGAATGAGAAAGGGCCCGCCGAAGCGAGCCCCTTGAGGTCAGACGGTGTGAGTGCCTTCGACGCCGCGCTGCATGCGGGCGAGCGTGCGAGAGTGAAGCCAATGCTGTGCTTCCTCAATCTTGGTCAGCGCCAGCGCGTTCTCTCGGCAGGCATACTGCCCGGCTTGGAACGACCGGAGGCGGTCGGCCACGATGGCGAGAAGCACTTCCTGCGTCAGTCCGTTTATGCCGTTCTCGTTGATCGGCCCATTCTGGAAGCGAATGTCAACTTTCACTCCGCTGTCTGGGTCGCCCAACACGCGGTAATGATGGTTGGCCCCTCCTGCCCCTGGTTCATCGAGAACAGCTATAGCGAGGCGGTCGTTAGCCGGATTGACTTGGTGTTCTGTGATCGTGCGCATCGGCACTCTCCTTGGGTGGATTGAATGCCCGGAGCCGCCGGGCGCGGATTTCGGGTGCGCCTAGCGCGTGAAGATGAAAGCGATGGCAATCAGGATCAGCACCACGAGCCCGAGCGCGGCCATGAAGCCGAAGTTGCCGCTGCGAAGGCCGGGGGTGACGACATCGGTAGCGGGTTCGGTGTCGGGCGGCGAAGCAGAAATTCCCGGTTCGATCGGGGGCGCGGGCACCGCGTGTGCATCCTCAAGCACCAACATGGCCGAAAGCACGCTCTCGACTTTCTCGGGCTTCACCAGCGATTTGTTCACCCCGTCGCCAGCGTAATAGCTCTGGCCACGCGTGACCCGCCTGTGCGCGCCTTCCGTGTCAGCAAGAACGGGGAACGATGCCCATTCCTGTGCCAGTTTCTTGCCGAAATCGACAACTGACAGCCGGCCGGCTGCATAGTCCTGATACCCGCGGCGCTTGAGCAGATGGAACGCGAGACGATCCTGAAGATCACCGTCGAACAACTGGGAACCCCGCAATCCGAGCTCGCGCTTAAGCTCGCCCAGCGTCTTGTTCATGAACTGATAGCGACCGGTTGCCGAGGAACCGAAGCGCTTGCTCCACCCCGGCTGTGCGGCAAGCACCTCGTCCACGGTCATGCGAGTGACCGGCTTCGGCAGCTTGGCTTGGTTGTTGCCGTAAACGGTATCGTAGCCTCGGGGCGCTTCCGTCTCGCCAATGAAGTCGAGCAAAAGCCCCGCGCCAAGTGGCACGGTCTTATCCATGATGATCTCCGGGTAAAGAAAAACCCGCACAAGGCGGGCTGGGTGGACGCGGCGATGTGGGGGCGCGCTGTTGCGGGTTACTGCAAACTGATGCAGCATAAGCAGGCACAGTTAGCGGGGCACAAATATGCTGCTGTTAAAACGGTTGCTGCTACGGCTACTTGGACAGTATCGCTGGCAAGCCTCTACCGAAGGGGCAGAGTACGTTTGGAAGCGCTACAATCCGATACAGGATGCTTGGGAAACGCGCCCCATGAGTGCAGAGGAAGTCAGAGAAGCTCAGTGGGTTCAGGCTATTAAATAGCTTCTGAACGTCGCTGCAACTACGCGATGCCGTAGCGAGCCTTCATGCGGGCGATCACTCGGCTGTAGTCGAGGGCCTGATTGCTGTTGCCGAGCAGGTCCACGTTGAACTGCATCAGGTCGAACAGGTTCATCTTGGTGAAGTTCTGTCCATAATACGCACCAACTAGCAATTCCGTGAACGCCACTGTAGCTCCGGGCGTCGTCGGCACAAATGAAGTTGGCGCCCCCCCGTTCTTCGAAAAACGCAGGGTTGTGCCATCCCAGCTCACTGCTGCAATAACGCTGACCCCAGCGCCAAACACCGCTGGCAGACTACCAGCTTGCCCAACGCGGACCTGAGCCTGAAGCGCGCCATTTCCCAGCATATACACCAACAACCCGTCTCCACTCGGGTGGAAACCGCCGGACAGCAGTCCGTCGCCAAAACCTCCGCCCGGCTGCAGAACGTAGATCATGGTGAAATTGTTGAGGAGCTGCAGGCTTGCCGGGCCGCGCAGCCTTTTGGTGCCGTCGAACATTACCGCTTTTCGGCCGGCGACAATTCCGGTGGCAGGATTGAACGCTGCGGACTCGGGGGTCAGTTTGAGTGGCCCCTTGCGGTCCTTCCAGTCCACTAGACCGCCGCTAGTCTTCACGTCGTCCGCGCGGAACCACGTCACGAGGCTGGGGATCTTGGATAGGTAATTGCCGTCGGGATCGATGACGGCGGTACGCAAACGATTGGGGGAAGCCGAGAAATCGGCGCCCGGAATGGTCAAATAGGCCATGTGGTTCGGCTCCTTTAGGTGACGGGGATTTCGAAGTGTACGGGACGTTTCGGCAGCGGGCGCGCGTTGTATCGCGAGGGCCAGATCGTCTGATCCGCTACATTGGTGCGGGCACCACCGTTAGCGGCAGGCAATGCGCCAGGTCGGGTCCATGCAGCCCGGACAAAGGGGTTGGTTCCGGTCGGGACCGAGGCCAGGGTCAGGCGCACACCGCCAGCGATGATCGCCACGTTGGTGATTGCCGGTGGCGTGGCGGTGCTGTCAAAGAACTCAAAACCCTTACCCGAACCCACGTCTGGAACGTTGGTCGTGTCGAGAACAAGGGCGCCGGTCTGACCTTCAAACATAATGTCGATGGTCGTACCGGTTCGAACTGCGCTGATCGGCTGCAGAGGCTTCCAAAGCGCCGCGTCGAAGATCACGGTCTTGATCGCGAGGGCGTACTTGTCGCCCTTGTAGGAATAGCCGACTGCGGTTTGGTGAAAGTTGTCCTGAAACGGAACGTCGTAGAGAGGGCCGACGCAATGAATGTTGGCTATCTCTTTGGACACCTCCCACTGTGCCAAGGGGATCTGCGACCGATCCAGAGAACTCGTTTGGCATAGGAAAAAGTGCAGTTGAGCTTGGCGGGTAATACCGCGAATGTCCGCGGACAGGTCGTTGTAAAGCTGGATTAGCGCGGCCTTGTAGGAGGCGCGAGTGTCGCCCAGATTGGCTTCGCCCTGATCCCAGGTGATGATTGTCTCCAGCTCCCACCCCAGCCCGTTGATCAAGGCCGTGGCCCTGCTTACACAGGCGAGAACGTTGTCGTAAGGCGTGGTCCCTTTGGACAAGGAACCGATAGGCAACCCACCAATGCCTGGGGCAACGGAGACGGATCGCGCACTGGATGCCTCAAACAGGCGATAGGCCAACGTGCCAAGATGGGTTTCGCCATAAACGCCACCGTTGTCCAAGGTCTCCGTGAGGGGCACCAGGCGGTCGATATTAGCCGGGGGGATGACCGTAAAACTTTGGGCTGGGGCGTCCTGCTCCCCGATAGGCCGGACCCCGCGATTAAAGCGAAGCACCGAACCGGGGAAGAGAGGCGTTGGCGTGATGAGGGTTGCACCCGCTTGGGCACCTACCGCAGTGCTTTGCCCATATCCGACCAGCAGATAGACCTTCTTGCTGCCGCGAGCCGACACAACAGACTTGCCATCCGCGAACATGCGGGCCTCGCGCAACCCACCGTTGCGGTCGGTCGCGAATTTGACGGCACCACCCATGAGCGAGGGATAGCGATCGTTCGCCGTTCCGTCCGAGACAACGGTCTCGCCATTGCCGTCGATCACCGCAATCTGCTGGAGTGCTGCAACGGTCTTCTCATAGGCGATGCCGCTGCCCATGAGCGGCACGAGCGAACGCGCAACTGCTGCATCGCTTGGGGTCGAAGTCAGGCGCCCTGCCTCGTCCAGATCCAGAACAATGTTGCCGTTGGCGTCTCCGATCTGAAACCCACCTGCCGAGTAGGGCAAGGTGGTATCAGGTTCCGAGCCAGATCGGACAACGCCCGCACTATCGACCTCAAAGACGACATTGCCGTTCGTGTCGCCTATCTGGAACCCACCATCGGTGTACCCCGGAGCGGCATCTTCGAGAACGCTGATCCGATAGCCTTGGTCGATTATGGCTGAGTTGCTCGGGAAGCGCTTGATCTCCGTCGCGATCCCCGACACGTCGCGATAGAGAATAAAGCTCTCGTCCGCCCGCGGTGATGGAACGAGGAAGTATTCCCCGTTGGCAACCGCAGCCAGGCCGGTCGCGGTGTCTGGGTAAATCCGGCCGGCGGTGTAGGCGGCATCGCGAGCTGCTTCTGCTGAAACCCTGGCAGTAACGGCTGAAGCCGCTGAGGCATCCGCGGCCGACGCAGCGAAGAGAGCCCCGTCGCGTGCCCCGCGGATTTCCGTAAGAATATCCCCCAGCGGCAGGAGAGTTATCCACTCGGTGCTTCCTTTTGCCCGGTATTGCAGGTTTGCACCATCAGACCGGAACTCGGGCTCAGGGCCGATTGGGCCCCGGATCGCGGATAGTGCAATCAATGTGTTCCAAGGCGTGTCGCCGTTCAGATCCGGCACATATCGCCATTGGATCTCGGTAGGCGTAACCCGAAGCATGATCTCGCGACCATTTACTGGGATCAACGCCGGGATTGCACGCAGGCGAATGGTCATCTTAGCTCTCCGTCTAAATAAGCCAGCGTCCCGGAAAACAACTCTGTGGTTCCGCCGCCAGTCGTCACCCGGCAGCCGACGCGGTAGGTCGTTCCGTGATGCAGCACCCGCATTTGGTCGGCTGGGAACCGCCATTGAAAGACGTGGGCCATAGGACGCCGGACGGTTTGGTCAGCGGTGGTGGCCGTGAGGATCATGCGATCATCGTAATCGCTGACCTCGATGTCGACCCTTGCATTGGCGATCTGGTCGAGCGGCTCGTTTGTGCCGGCGTCGATCATTTCAATCGCTTCCGCCCAATCGACGCCGCTCCTAGCTGTGAACTGGATTTCGTACATGGTCAGAGCTTTATGAGCACGGTGACGAACTTGGTCGGTTGAATGTTGTAGTGAGGCTGGTTGCCGCCTGTCGTTTCGATTGAGATCGAGTGGCTGTGATTGCCAGAGGACGGCAAGTCTGTGGTGTTCGGAGACATGACATCTACCGCGGTGGAACCTAAATCGAGGACCATCGAACGCCGAGCGGCCGTCTGGTGAGTGTGCTGGCCAGATGGATCAATTGCCGCTCCGTGCCCGTGGTTCGGCATCTGATCGACATTGATGGCGATCTCCGACGCACCCGCCACCGCGCCAAGTAGATCGTTGTTACCGCCCTCGATGAACCGCCCCGGCATGATCGGGCTTTCGTCACTCCCCATCCGCGCTAGGCCAGCTCGCACGCGAGCCCGGAAATCAGGGAGCGCAACCGTCTTGTTGGCAGCGAAGTCGCCGGACGGCGTTGCGCCTCGTCCGCCCGATACCGCCAGAGTTGGATCGCTCCACAGGAGAGTAAACAGCGGCAGGCAATCGACGTTGGCTCGCTCACTGGCCCCGGAGGCTGCGTTGCCGATCGTGCGGCCATTACAGCGGACAAACCCGCCGATGGTCCCGGTGCCGTAGTAATCTACAAGAAGCCCGGTGCGGAGCAAAAGAGTTGGATCGGTGGAGCCTGCCCCCGTATCGGCAGATAGTGAAGCCGTCGGAGCCGTGATCCCGTCCACGTCCCAGATCGTGACGCCAAAAGCGTCCGTGACCCGGAGCCGATAATCCCCGCCCGGCAGGAATACGGCAGGGAAAATGCCCGCCGCATTAGCCACAACCGGATGGTCGTGCGACACGCCGAGGCCGCTATCCCGGTAAACCGTGCGCGGTGACGTGGTGTTAGCATCGAAGAAATACGCCTTTGCCCCAACATAGGGGTTGCCGTTTGCGTCGATGAACGGCGTAGGCGCGGGCTGCCAGAGGATTGCCATGGGCGTTCCTTCGGTTGGGAGGGTGACGAAAAGCTTGGAAGCGGATATGGCTTGGGCATGTCCAAGCAGTTTGACTTAGAGCCGCATGAGTATCGTCGAAAAGGCCGGCTGCTGCCGCCGCCCGTTCAGCGGTTCTTCCGGCACTTCATGCTGTGGGCCACGATTTGCGGGGTGTGGACCGGGGCGGCGATTTCACTTTTGCCGATCCTGCCATTGCCCAAGATGCCATGGTGGGCGATTTTGGCCATCCCATTTGGGCCATCGCTCATACTGTTGACGCTGGCTGTTATCGCTGACCAAGAAGCAAGGCTAGATACGGGGCCACGCCGGCCCCCTCCTGCCGCTGTTCGGCTCCCACCGCGCCAGTCCGTAAGCCACCAGCAAGCGCCCCTTTCGGCACCGGACGATACTTCGGAACGGAATATTGCCAATCGGTATCCGCCCCGCTCATAAGCAGGCGCGCAATCTGAGAATTGTCGCTTTCTCGGCTAGCGTTCAGGCCGCGGCCAAGAGTGTAGTCAGCCAACTTCGCGGCCGCGCTGCCACCTTGCAGATTGAGCAGGCTTTGCAGGAAGCCGGGCCCCTTCTCAGTGCCGCGAATTTCGTCCTGCGCTGCCTTGAGAACCTGCGTTCGGCTGCCGGACAGGGCGAGGTTCTGCGTCTCGGCATACCGCCGCTCGCGCTCGAGAATACCAAGCAGTCGATCCGCCTTCTCAGGCCCGAAAATGGTCGCCAAGCGATCGCGGTTCCAGTTTCCTTCGCCGCCAACAGCACGCTTGAGCGCGTTCAGGTCGTTGATTGTCGTGCCGAACATGCGGTCTATCTCGGCGCGGGCGCCTTGGCTCAACCGGAATGGCGCGCCGGACGGCCCCATGCCGCGTTCCGGGACGGAACCGCCGACCATCTGGTCAACCAGTTCGGACGGTCGCACAGCGGTCCTGCCGCTATCGAGTGCCTGTTGACCGGACTGCACCGCCTCGCGCTGCTTGGCCAGTTCCTCAAACTTGGCGTCGACCTCTTTGATCCCCGGCACCGTTTCCGCAAGCGTCTGATCCACGCGATGGCGAATGTTCGTCATAACGGCGCGGGCTTGCGGGCCCAAGTCGCCGGCCATCATGTCGTCAATGGCCTGCCGGGTTTGAAACAGCGTTGCTGGGTTGGGGTCCAGTTGATCCGTGCCGGTAACGTTCAGCATGGCGCGCACACGTTGGGCAGATCTCTGCGCATCGCCGCGCAGGTTCACAGCCATGCTGTCCAGATCAAGCGCGATGGGCGATGTGTCGACGGCTCGGGCACCTTCGAACGCGGCCTCGTACTCAGGACCAAGGGACACTTGGTTATTGCGGATATCCTCAAGGAGCTTAGACGGAACGGGCGACTTCCCAAGGGAAGCGTCCACGTCTCCGAAAATGCGCGGGTTGGCCTTTGACTGGCGCGCCCGAAGCGCATCAATCACGGTCTTCTGGCCTGACCCTGGCATTGTGGCGATTGCTGCAGCCTGGTTCTGCAACCGAGGGCTTAAATCAGCCAGAACGGCATCCGGACCGATAGCGGACAGTTGCTTGCCTACCTGATCGACCGGGACGCCCGCATCCTCAATGCCGCGCAGAAGTACGCCACGTGCGCGCCCAGACAGGCTAGCGGCCGCACGGCCCGGAATGCCCGCAGCAGGAGCTGCAATTCCACCCGGCCCAAACCCGGCAACTCCCATCGCATCGCCCGCCATTTCAGCGGTGATCGGGGACACGCGGCCCGTCTCGGGATCTTGTTCAAGCCCGTATCCACCCGAAAGGGCTTTCAACGGCGCCTGAATTGCTTCGCCAGCCTCAACGAGCAACTGGGGGACCGCCCAACGGTGCTCGCCAGTTTTCGGATTGCTTTCCATTGGCAAGAGAGTGGCTCGGCGCCATTCTTCGGGCTGGTCAGCAGCAGGAGCTTGGAACTTCTGCCAAGGGCCCGTCGGCGCCGCGACCGGAGCTTGCTGAAACTTCTCCCAAGGACCAGCCATTACTGCACCTGTTCCCAACTTGTCGGAGAGGACGGATCGCCACCGAGGAAGCGGTAACCGTCAACCGTGGCCCCGACCTCCGGTGCATCGGCACCGATATTACCGGCGCTGCCAAGCCCCAGCAACGCCTTCCGCATGTCGGGCGTCATGATGGACTGACGATCGAGTTCATTCATTTTCTGGCGAGCCGCGCCGATGTTGATTTCCCCGCTCTGATAGCGGGTGATAATCTCGGATCGCGCCACGTTCAGTTGCGCCTTTGCCGACATGATAGACAGGATCATTTTGTTGGCTTCCGGCTGGTTCACCAGCGACGGCAGACTGTCCAGCATACCTTGATATTCGATATCACTCGTTGCGCCAGATCCCGGTGCGCGAAGCGTCGGGGCAACACGCCGGATGATCGACTTAGCCGCGTCGGCCGCTGAATTGAAGCCTTTGAAGGTATCGGCCAGCCGGCCCGTAATCGGCCCTTGCGGCGCGAGTGTCAGAAGTTCGCCAAGCACATCGAAGTCCTGTGCGTTGGAGCCCGAGACAGCACCAGCGGACTTATATTCGCTCCACTGCTTGCCCTCGGCTTCGCTCAGCGCCTTGTTGAGAGCGCCATCGGTACCGTCTCCGGTGTTGACGTTGATCGTTTGCCCGCTGCTCTTTGTTCCCTTGAGCCAATCCTGCAGAGTGCCGGTGAAGCCCTGCTCTTTGGCAACCGCATATTCACGCATATCGTCGGTCGGGGGAACAGCGGGCTTATTGCCGAGAGCTTCAATCTGGGCACGCTTGTAATCCCGGTCGAGCCCATCTTGCAGAACTTGGGCTTCACCAGTCTGCACGTTGTACTGCCAGATGCTCCCATCGTCGCGCTGGAACGTTTGCAAGGGCTGGATCTGCTGACCCTTGAACGCGGCTTGCGCCATTTCGATAGCCATAGGGCGCGTTTCTGGGCTTTGGAAAAGCTGCTTCATCACGTCGGCGGGCGGCAGGGAAACGCTGGGACCGGTGGGAGTTGGGAAATCTGTCGGTGCATTGCCCAGCTCGGAAGCATAGCGCGCTCGGTTGCCCCATCCGTGAGCGCCGTAAGGGTTGTCTGCGCTCCAGCCTTGGGGCCGCTCATAGCCGACAAATGCCGCGGCGGCTTCAACGGGGTTCTTGGCTTGGCGCAGCCGGTCGCGCACGCCCGTTTCGGTGGTGTTCAATTCATGATCGACAAAGCCAAGCTGCGTCGTCAGATCGGACGGGTTACCGCCGTTCTGTGCCGCATATGCCTGCAGCGCCTTCGCGCGCGGTCCATTCCACTGTGCAATGCCAATGCTGTTGGAGCCATCCGCACCGTCGCCAGGGTTCAAAGCCCCGGTGTTGAGGTTGCTTTCGGCCATCAGATTGCCGACGATCCCGGCTGCCTGATGGGGCGAGTACCCCTTCCCTACGTAGAACTGCATCGCGGTCTTGGCCGCGTCATTGCCGGACATCGAACCGGCGGAAGCGGTCATAGGGGCTTGCGCAGACGGCTGAAGGCCAGCCGAAGGCATCGCCGGCACCTGCGATGGCCCAAGCGCAAGGCTTTCGATGTAGCTGCCGAAGCCCTTTTGAGCGCTCTGCTCGTCCTTCAGGATCTTGGCTTCTTTGCGCCCTGCCTCCAGCCCGGGGAGAAAGGCCGCAAGCGAGCTCTCCTGCGCCTGCGGAACAACGAAACCGGGATAGGACAGGCCAGCCATCAGAAGCCTCCGTAACCCAGGGCCTTGCTGCCCATGCCGATAATCGTCTTGCCGAGATTGGCGAAGCCAGCAGAGTTTGCCTCCTTGCCGCTCGCAAACTGGTTATTCGCGCCCATCAGGCCGTTACCGATTTCGCCGGCGATCCCGATGCGCTTTCCGGATGTGTCGAGGGCAAGGTCGGCCATGTTGCCGAGCGTGCTGGTTTGCCCCGAAACAGCGCTGTTGAGCGGCGATGATGGGTTGGCTAGCCGATCCAGCCACGAGTTCCACGATTGATCCGCAAGGCCGCTCGCGTACTGCATTGCCCCGACATCGGTATTGCCGGACATCAGGTTGCCGCGCGCCGAACCCATGCGCTGCAAAGCCTGCAGGCCCTGGTCCATCTGGAACTGATAGCCCGGCCCGGCCTGAAACGCTCCAGTCGCCCGCTGCGCACCATTCGCGCCGTTGATCCCCAAGGCATCGGCGTAAAGCCCGGCACCGGCGCGCCCCGCGTCCGCTGCGGGCTGCTGCAGACCGAGGATCTGCTGCAGATACCCGCCCGCTTGGTCCGCGCCTTGCGTAACCAGATTGCCAGCGTCGACACCGTACTGGTTCACAATGCCTTCGTTCTTGGTGGCGGCCTTCATTGTGGCCTTGCCGGCGTTGAGGCCGAGCATATCCATCAGCCAATCCATCAGGGCAGCTCCAATTCCGTTATTCGACGGTCATAATCATTCGATGCGGTCACCAGCTTGCGCACCGCGTCGTCCAGTTCCCGCAGATACTGGAAAGCCTCTTTGGTCAGGCGCCCGGTCTTAGGGTCCACCCACATAACGGCCGGGTCGGGAAGCCGTTGAGGGAAGCGGATCATGCCGCGCGTTCCTCGATGTCCATTGCGCCCCCGAGGAATACCGCCTCAACAGGATCGCTGATTTGCAGCCGCCATTGCCAACCTTGACGCTGAGACAGCCCGCACCGAAAAATATCGATCGGAACGATTTCGCCCTGAGAGCCAAGGCGGCGGAGCAACGGGTTCCCGAACGTGCGCCCGCCGTCGATAGACCACGAAATTGAAACCTTCGGGTCCGTCTCGATAGGGGCAAGTCCCTGATCCCGCCCCACGCCTGTCACAAAATCAAAGCTCGCCCGGTTGACGACGAACCGGCCCGGAAGCCGGTGCACCTGGTTCGATCGCAGTTCCATAACCAAGGGCTCGCCATTCTCCCGGCGCTCCCCGTCTTGCACCTGAAACACGGCATTGCTGCCACGGTCAAAGGTGAGCCATGAGCCAAAAGCATAAACGCCGCCCTTGGCCCGCCAGCGCTCCGATCCATAAGACTGCCGCTCGTGCCATTCGCCAGTGATGAAGTCGTAAACCCACGTCCATGTCGGGGCCGTCAGGACAAAGCAGGCATGTCCGGCGGCGACATAAACGCTGCCCTCAATCGTCAGCGGGTCAGCGACGGCTTCGATCATGCGCTCAAGCGCGGGCGTGGAAATCGGCTCTGGCGAATACCCAACCAAGCGATAAACCCGGTTATCGCTCCCAACCCAGCACAGGGGCTGAGGGAAGCCGTATTCAAAGCCGCCGACCGCATAGGGGCCTTTCAGCCCCACAGGGATCACCGGGCCGCGCGTAAAGGGGAACGCCTCGGGGTTGCCGGTATTGCTCCACAGTTCGATCGTTGTCTCGCCCATAAGCAGAAGGTCGCGCCCAAAGGCCACGGCCCTCACAAGCCCGTCGGGCGCCGCTTCGGCGGTCGCATAATCGAACGTCGCGAACGTCGTGTCATTGAGGCCAGAGGCATAGGCCCGACCGTCCGCCGAGGTGAGGACGAAAAAGCCATCGAGATAGGTCAGGGAGGAAACTGCAGGCAGGTCGGGATCGGAGAAGTCCGAAACGGTGTTGCTTTCGATCTTGGCCATGCCATCCGAGTGCACCAAAAGCACCTGATTGGTTGGAACACGCATGTTGTGCTCCATCAGGACCGGGCCGTTTCCTGGCACCGTGCCGACCAACGCGGTAATAACGATCGACCCGCCAGACGACACCACAGAGTAAGCGGTGCTCCCGTTTACGACGTACAGGATCGAACCAACAAGCAGCGAACCGCGGTAAAGACCACCCCCAACGCTGAAGTAGGGTCGCAAGCCGGGTGAACGCCGGTAAAGCACCTTGCTCCGTGAGCCTTCCGGGGCCTTCTCTGCGTAGCAATTGATCAGCCGGCCGCCGTTCTCGGTTGGGTTCAGACTTGGCGCGGTGGAGGTCGGGAAGGGGATTTCCATCAGAAGTACCGCACGGCGACCGGGTTGCTCGGCGGGCTGGAATAATGAAGATCCTTCAATCGGGCTTCATGGTAGACCCGGAGCACATCATCGGGCTGCTTGCCGAAAGGCCGCGCCACCGAATTGGCGAGGATCAAGGCCAGATGCACGAACGCCTCTTCCTCAATCCTGTCCGGATCGCCGTAATTGTAGTAGCCGCGAAACGCCAGATCGGACAGCACGGGTCCAATTTCATCATCCACAAGCTGGGCGTCTTCCGGCTGGGCTGGCTGCCCCGCGCCAATGACGCCCAACTCCAGAAGAGCGCGCGCAATAAGTTCCTGGCGAGTTTTGTACATTGCGCGCGCCCTGCCTTACTGGTTCTTCTTGGCCAGCTCGGACGCGATATAAGCATCCTGCTCTTCGACGGTCATGGCGTTGAAGGCTTCAGCATCGGCCCTGGTCAGCTTCTCGACCAGTTCCGCATCGCCGCGCATGATCGAGTACGAACCGCCGCCCCGATGCTTGGCAACAATTTCGTCCGGGTCAGCCTGCGTGCTGGCGACGGTCTGCGCAGCAGCCGCCTGGTTCGCTTCATTCTCGGCTGCCTTGGCTTCGCCCGCTGTGGGCTGACCATCAACCTCAAAGAAGCGGTTCATCCGCATGGCGATAAGGGCCGAGGCGTCGGTGATTTCCACCGGGGTGCCCGGCACGAACGCATAGCCGTGAAACGAAATGGCATGCGCCTCGCCTAGATACTTGACCTGAGCCATGACGCCCTCACTCGTACACGTACAGGGCGGTGAGGCGGATCACCGTGCCTGCCGTGGGCAGGGCGCCGAAGGTGATGTCGATCGTGTCGCCAGCATCACCGTAGTTGTAGCCGAACGCTGTGGCAGCATTGGACCGCACCGGCGTGGTCACAGCAGTGCTCGTGATATACCGGTCAACGTCGTCGCCGTCACCGACTGCCACTGTGGCCGAAGCTGAGGCTGCGATGACCGTTTCCACCACGCGAGCGCGCGGCGGGAGCGGGATCATCTGCACGACAGAGCCGTTGGCCTGACCGTTGGGAACCGTAAACTCGGAACAGGTTTCCATGATCTGGCCCGCCGAAATCGGCTGAGGCGCATACGGATTGGGGAACGGTTGCCCCGCGACAATTTTGAAGAAAGCCATCGGGCTATCCTTTCAACAATGTGAGGTGAAAGGCGGGGCTCGATGTCCCCGCCCGATTGGCTTACTGGTCGTCAACCGAGGCAAAGAACCCGGTCACGATACCCCAATCCTTGAGCGGGGCCGACGTGCCGAACTCGCGATCCTGGAACTGGATCTTGCCCATGCCGTAGCAGGTCTCGATCCCCCGACCGGTGACGAACCCGTAGTCGTCTTCCGCGCGCTGCGTGGGCTTGGGCAGTTGGCCCACGGCATAACCCAGAGCCTGACGGCCCATGACGAACACGGGGGTCACATTGATCCCCGCGGCGCCAGCACCTGCAATGGTGCAGAGGTCATCAATTTCCGGGACTTCACGAACCATCATGCCGTTGAGGATGAGGTCGCCGTCCTGGAAGATCGGGTTGCTGTCCACGCCACGCGCGCGAGCTTCAAGATTTGCCTTGACGACTTCCGGGTCCTGCGAGAAGTCCCGGAAAGCGTTGGTGCCGGCCGCCACGATGAAGTATTCGCGGCCGCCTTCGATTTGAACCGGGTGGATCTTCGGCTTCGCCTTTTTCGCAAGACGCTTGAGGGCGCGGATCGCCGTGCCAACCAATCGGTCATTGGTGGCGTCCACGTTCGCCAGAGACGCTGCATGGTCGCCGGTGATCGTGTTGGTACGGGCGGCGCCGTACTGGATACGGTCGCGGTTCGCATCGTGCCAGGCGTTCCGCTGGGCGGTGGTCGCAAAGGGATAATAGACGCCATTGACGTTCGCCACCTTGTTGCGCTGCTTGGGGGTGAGGCCGGTTCCCTGTGCAAGGGTGCTCTTTTCGCCGGTGACGGTCCAAAGAGCGCGGATCACGTCGTCGCGCAGGCGGTTGGCGGCGGTCTGGGTCAACGCGGGGCGGACTTCCTCGAGCTGGTCAGTGACCGAACGCCGCTGCTGCTTTTTGTTCAGCAGAACGGCATCGCGCCACCAGTCAATGCGGAGCGCATGCCCGTACTGCTTGAGGTCGTGTTCATTGCCGACGAGGGTCTGGTCGCCAACAACGCCGTCGGCATCAGGGAGGGCGGCAAGCGGGATGATGATTTCCTCGCCGTCGTCCTTCAGCTCGTAGAAGCGATGGATCACAGCGGCATCGCTGTTGCCCATCAGGTCGGCAAAGAGGTTATCGCGCTGATAGTCGCGCCATACGGTCTTCCGCCACTTGCGGATGACCAAGTCGCTGGGAGGGGTGCTCACAGGCATGGTTTAGGCCTTTCGTTTTGTGCCAAATGCCGGGGTCGCATTGAAGATGTCTTCTTCCGACTCAGTCCCAGATTGCGGACCCCCGGCATTGCCGTGCGCTTGGTTGAGGGACGGAAGAACTGTGATGCCCGGTGCAGACGCTTCAGGTTGGGCTGATGCAGCCGGTGGGGCTCCGCCATCGGCAGGGATGCCGTACTTCGCCTTGAACTCGGCCTCGAATTTCGAGCGCAGGGTCTGCTCCTGCACCTCAGGGGTGGACTTGTGCCACCTGACCATGTCGCCTACCGGGTCAATCGAGGACCGGAGGGACGCTGCAACATCTTCTTGCCGGAGCTGACCAGCCTCGACTGCCTGCCGCAAAGCCGTTTCGGCCGCTGTTACCGTCTCGGCACCAAACTCCCGCACCGCTTCCCGATGGGAGAAGTGAAGGGTTTGGGTCACCATGCGCTGCTCAATCGGCGTAAGAGCCTTTTCCACCGTCGAGCTGGTGAACTTGCCGGGATCTTCCCAATAGTTCGGGTCTTTCTCGGCAGGCTGTTGCGGCTGGGGCTGCGTGGCTGTGAGGCGGTCCAAAACCTGTTGCAACGTGCGCTGTTCGGCACGAATGCGTTCAAGTTCGGCACGTTCCGCCTTGCGGGCTTCGCGTTCCTGTCGAAGTGCAACCGTCAGGTCACCGCCGGGCTGGCGCTGGGCATCAGATTGACCATCTGCAGGGGCTTGGCCTTCGACCGCGGCGCGGGCTTGAGCATCGGACGCACCGGGCTCGGCTGCAGCAGTTGCAGGCGGCTCGATTGTCGTCGTCTCGGGGCCGGAAGTCGCGGCTTCAAAGATGTCGTTTTCTTGGTCGGGAAGCATTCTACTGCACCTGTGCGTCGGTTGGCTTACGAATGCCCGTGGTCGGCCGGGCGAACGCCGAAAGCCCGGCTGATGCGCTCAGCAGGGGAAGCGAAACTGTGATGTCGGAAAGGATCAGGCCTCGATAACGAGAACGTCCACGTCGATGCCGCTGACCGCGTCCAGAAGCGCGCCGCCAAGTGTCAAGAGAGAGGCCTTGGCGCGATACGTCTCGATCGTGCAGCCAGTCGTTGTTATGTTGAGCGCAACGGCCTGGTTTGGTCGCCCTGACACCGAGCCGATAGCGGCAGGGATTACGCGCGGGGGCGTCGGGAATGGAGATCCGAACGTCAATGCGAAGTTGTTGCCCGGCAGCGTGGTCTTGACGTTGTGGTTTTCAATGCGCTTGGAAATATTGAAGTTGAAGGCCTGTGCTTTGGCCGTGATGTAGCCCGAAGCTGCGAGATACATGCCGATGGTGGGCTTGGTTCCTGACCCGCCCATCCAGTCGGCCACCTTAAGCAGGCTTCGCGTCCCGTCTTGCTCAGGGGTAAACACCGGGGTCCAGCCTGATGTGCCGTTGATGCGCTCGCTCGGCATCGGATCGGTGACATAACCACGGCCGGTGAGGTATTTGCCGTTGAGGCTTCCGGCTGGGACTTCCTGTGAGCCGAGAATTTGCAGGAATTGATTGCCGTCGAGCTCAGCAAGCTTGGTCACTGGCATCAGCACCGTGGCCGGTGATGAACGAAAGCCTCCACGCGATCCGGCCATCTCGTCACCACTCAATAAAGGTCATGACGGGGGTACCTGACAAGGCGACCGCATAGATGGCGCCGTTATAGCGTTCGAACGTAAATGCCTCGCCTGGGCCAAGCAAATGCCCGGTCGTAGTGCCAACCGCCTGAAAATCACCGATATAGACGCTAATCGCCGCATCAGCATTCTTCACCTCGGCGAACACCCGGTTTGCTCTGGCCGGGAGGATTTCAAGCCCAGTGGTGCCGAGTGTCTTCTGTCCAGTTGTCGGCATTACCCTCTCCTCACACCATCGAAGCGCGGCCGGTCAGCGCGATTTCAGCGGCCAACTTGTCCGCCGCGTTCGTCATGCCAGCTTCTTCGGCCTGCGCAGCTTTTAGCGCGGCGGATGCCTCGGTTTCCTGCACCTTCGCCGCACCTTGGCGGAGCTGAATTTCCTCGCCTGCCAACTGCAATGGGTTCGGGGGCTGGGGTTGCGCCAGCTTGTCGTAGGCTTCCATGATCCTCTTCTTTTCCGCAGGAGGCAGATCGGTCAGGCTCATGATGACGCGGGATAGTTCCACCACGATCACCGGCGGGAGCGATGCCCCCGCACCGGACAGCGTGGAGGTGACAGCCATAAGCGCGTCTTGACGCAGCGTGACCGTGTCCGGCCCTTCATCGAGCACAAAATCAACCACCACCTTCGAAACCGGGTTCATTACCGCCCCTGTGGGCATGCCGAAGTCGTTGGTTTGCGGCTGGTTGATCGGGATAAAGCCCGGCTCGCCGGTTTCCTCGTCGCCCGTCACCCGGATGTAGCGCGGCGCCGTCCAGAACTTGCGGATCGCCTCCCATGCCAGGCTGTAAACCCGCAGCTTCATGGCGCGAATGCGGACGATGAACGGCCCTAATTCGGCAATCGCGGCTTGCTGCAGCAACGCAATGGCGCGGCCCGATTTGTTGTCGAGCCCCTGCCCTAAAAGGGCGGGGTTCACGCCGTAGTTCTCGATTTCCTGCTTGGCTTCCTCGAGCAACTGAACGTTGGCCATGCCCACGTCAGTGTTGCTGAGGATTTGCATCTTGCCCTTCTGGCCGTCAGGCAAGGCAATGATGCCGTCGGGCCGGTGCATCTCACGACGCACTGCCTCCACGTCGGTTATTCGACCATCTTCGATCAGCAACCGCTGCGTATTGAACGCATGCAGCGCCTTGGACCGGCGATGGTTGATTTCGTCCTGCGGGCCCTTCAGGTTCCGAATGAAGCCGTATCGATTGCCCAGCTCGTCCACATTGGCCGACTGCATGACGTACCGGCAGACCGATTGGCCCTTGCCATCCACAAACGGGCTTTCACCCGACTGCAGCTCGGTCGCGCCGGTATAGATCGACCACAACCATTGATTGCCTTCGCGGTACCAGAGTTCGATGATCCGGATCTTCTTGAGGCTCGTGTCCCACCAAAGGTTTTCCTTGTCGGGATCAAGCGCCTCGGCATCACCAACGCCACCGGTGGAAAGAGTGTCGATGCTCTCCGTGATCGCCTGCCCTTGGTCGGGCATGAAGGCCATTGCCTCGTCGCGGCTCATCCACTTGGCAATGCCCATGTACCGGGCGTCCGAGAAGTCGGCTTGAAATGACCTCGGATCGTAGAAGAACCCGGACATGTTAACCGGTGCGAGGGTCGGGTCCATCGACCCATCGCCTGCGTCCTCTAGGCCCATTTCCCAACCGCCGATGCCATCGACGGACAGGTCTTGGATCACGTCCGAGAGCTTGCTTTCCCACTGGCTGCTGTCCAGCACGAACCGCAAGCACTGCGAGGCAAGGTTGGCGCCCTCTTCGCCGTTCGGTGTCCGTGGGTATGCCTTCGGATCTTGGCGCAGGCGCTCCAACAACCCGATCACGCCGTTGATCTTCTTGGCGATGCGGTTGTAGACGATGTCCGGACGCTTCTCTTCCCGCAGCACGGCAAGCTCGGCATCGCTCCATTGTTTCGCGTGGTAGTATCGGCGGGCTTCTAACCGCTCCTCAATCTCCACAGTCTTCAGGTCCACGTAATCGCGGAGCATCTTGCGCTTGCCGTCCAGATCGACCGGATCGACCATCGGGCGAAAGCCGTTCGGCTCGCTCGGCGGGACATAGCCCTCAGCCTTGTCAGATGCAGGCGTTATGCCGGTTCGCACATCGTCGGGCGTCACAACACCAGGCGCGGGCAAGATCGGCTGTGCTGTGATTACCTTCGCCATTCGGGAACGGCCTTCCGAGTAGTCGATCGATAACCGGTTTCAGGTTTGGCCGGCTTGGCCGGTTCTCTCACCCACGGGCGAGACATGCAGGCGTAGCGGGTTTCGTCCGCGATATGGTCTTCGGCCTTGGTGTCGAGGTCTTCGGCCTTCATCGGGTCGTGCTGCAGCGTCGGGACGGTGCGCAGGAAGTCCTTGCAGGTCGCGAGAACGTAGAGCATCGGCCGCTCCCCATCGCCGCGGATGCGCTGCCGCATCTCATCCCAACCGCCCATTGCTCCGGCCGTGGCCACGCGCTTGTTATCGGCAGGCTGAAAGTACACCCCGTTGCTGGCAAACACCTCAGAACGCGCCGGGCCGCCGTCCTCCGCAAAGATTGCAGGATCGGCCACCGAATAGGTGATCTTGTCGCCGGCATCGGACCTCTTGATGCCCTCGGCAACTTCCTGCGTCGTGAGCTTCAGCCCTTTGTTGGCGGCGCTTGCTCCGTACCATTCACGATAGCGAAGCAGCGCACCACGCGGCATGCCCTGAACATCGTCACCGACGATGGCCCACCAGCCGACACTGAACGGCTTGGCAGAGCCCCAGTCGAAGGAGCGGAACCGCGTCCAATCCGCCGGGATCGGGAACGGGTCACGGACGTTCGCCTTGCCCCACTTGTCGAAGAACGCGCCCTCAATGGCGGTCCAGTCGCCCTCCAGCCACGCCCGGACCAGCGCCTCGGACCCGACCAGATGCAGCCGGTTCACATAATCCGGATCACCGTGCAGCAAGACCCGGTTGTCCGTGATGCGAGACGGGATTACCGCCATGCGATGCACGGCACCGTTGGACAGCACCCGCGCCACAACCTTCGGACCCGCAGGAAACGGGATCAGGTCATACCGCTGCGCGATCCAGTGCTGCCCTGCGCCACCAGGATTGGCCGTGAGGATCAGTTGCACCGGCACGCCAGTAGCAGACCGCAGCACACCAAATAGCCGGTCAATGGGCGTCGGGTCAGGGTATTGCCCCGCCTCTTCAACCCATGCGTCCGTGACGTTGCGGCCCTGGTATTCCTCAGCGTCTTTGATGCTGTCGAGATAGGCGAAGGCAACGCGCCCGCCGTTGGGCATGCGCCAGATCAGCTTGCTTTCGTTGAACTTGCCGCCGAGCGGCTTGAAGATGTCCTTGCTGCGCTCGATAGCGTCTTCGCTCGACACCGTGGTCTTTCGGAACATGATGGCGTTGAACGCCGATCCGTACCGCTGCTCCTTTAGCGCCCATTTGCCGAGAACGCCGTCTGTCTTGCCACCGCCGCGGGCACCGCCGAAGAACACTTCGGACAGCGGGCAATCGATAAGTGCCTTCTGTGGCCTCGACTGCGGTCGCCAAACCGTCTTAATGAGCGGTTGCGTACTCGTCGGCCCATTCGTCGGCTGTAGGGAGGTCGCCGCTGACAACATGGTGCGTGTTGTTGCTTTCCGTCTTGTCGATCAGCAGGCCGTGGAGCTTTGCCTTGCCCAAACTGGCAGCCACCGCAGCACTGGCACCCTTCTCGTCGGCCATTGCCAACAGGCGAGCGGCTTCCAGTTCCTGAGTGATGCTTTCGATGGTCACAAGCGTGCGTTCCGTGGCGCGGGACTGGATTTCTCCTACCCGCTTCATCACGCTTTCATTTGCTTTCATGCGGGTAGCGTTCCCCCTGTTGGGGGCATATCCGGCCTCGGCGTAGGCTTCGTCTGCTGTCTTTCCCTTGGCTAGGGCTTGGGCGAAAGCCTCATGGCGCGTGTTGGATAGTGCAGCCATCGCGCAATTCCATTTCTACCGGCTCGGTGTTTGCTGCACGTTCATTCTACGCCGGCCCGGTTTTCGACGGCCTGCACTTCGCTCTCAATGGCCGCAATGTCGCGATGCTCGGCGCCAATGGCGGTGTTGTCGGCCCGTGAGGCTGCTACGAGCTCATCAAGCTTGAGCTGCAGGGAAAGCTCAAACCTGCGCTGTGAGGGCAAGAGCAGCGAGGTGAGGATGATCGCCAGTATGGACAGGAACAGCGTGAATGAGCCGTTATCTAGATAGCCCAGGTGTTGGGCGGCTATACCGGCAATGCAGATGCCGTTGAGAAGGATGAAGCCGGTTGGCTTGGATAGCCATTCAGCAAGGGCGTTGATGGGCTTGTCGAACATCAGCACCCCAGAAACGCGAAAGGCCCCCGTTAGGGAGCCGGAAGTTTTGAGGCGTAAGGGCAGCCACCGCCCCCGACGCTGGCCTAATCAAAGGCCGCCCTACATGATGGCTGTTGTGGGTCGCGTCACGCCCTCTCAGGCGCTCGCCTCAAACCAAGAACTTCGAGTAAGTTGTCTCGACGCGTTACGCCCAGCGTAACGTTGTATTTGCATTTTTTGCCACAGATGCCACAGGGTGTCAATCGGGTATTATGCCATTTGCTGCGACCCACGCATCGGTCAACGCCTCCCGGTATCGGCGGCGTGCAGTTTCGTCGCTTTGCCCTGTGTATTTCGCCATCAGGCCAAAGGAGAAATCGAACGAACGCCACCACAGGAACTGCCACTGCGACCTCTGGAGGTGCCTCGCCCACGATAGGGCCCGAAGATAATCGCTCACATCAAATGGAGAAGGCCGAAACCGAGGAGCAAGAACCTCTACTGAGGCGTAGGCGTCGATCTGGTCTTGTACGTGCTCTGGCATGCCGCTCTTCATGCCAAAGAACCGTCTCTCCCTGTCAGGCATAGCCCGCAGCGTCTTCATCGCCCGCATCAGACGGGTCTCCACTTCCTCGACCGTGAATACGCCGGTGTCAGTAGCAACCGGGCCAGGGACGCGCCTGCCGCCCTTTTTCAAGGTAAACGTGCCCGTCGCGATTGGCCTATCCTCAGGCATCACCTGTCTGCCCGGCTCAGCCTTCTGGCGAGGGCGATTTTTCTTCTTGGCCATGCGGACAGTGCCTTACAAAGAGAGGGGAAGGTGTTTGTTAGTATTGGGGTGCGATTTCGCACCCCTTAGCCGCCCTGCCATGCCCTATTCCTCCAGTGCTTCTGTGATGGATGGCCGTTGCGCCTTCGCTTTCTTGACAATGCGGCGCATGGACACCTCATCGAGCCGATTGGACCGCATCCAGTGCAGGGCGTAACCGCGTTGCCTAGTAGTAAGCGTTTCCCAAAGGGCCATGTCCTCATCGCTGGGAAGGATCAAGGCCAACGGCTTTTGTAAAAGTTCAGGGTTTTGCCCCACCATGCCGGTCACTGTGCTTCTCCATCGGGGGTGCGGGTGGAGCTGTCCTTGATTAATTCGTCCAGACGAAGCCGCTCCAGACAGTCGGTCCACCCATCTCGCTGCCCCTGCATCGCTCCCAAAAGCCAGCCGATACCGAACGACAGGATCGCGGCACTAAGACAAATCGCGATTACTTCTGCGGTGTTCATTGCGTCTCTCCATCGGGGGTGTTGGGATTGCCTCGGGCGCGTTTCTCCGCCACAATTTCCGCACACAAGTCGATGCATTCGTCGCAGATGTCGGCGCGAGGTCCGACCATGAGCAACTGGACCTGCTCTTGACGCTTCCCGCAAAAGTCGCAGTAGCGAACCAGCACCGTGTCCCCGTCGGGCGGCAATCGCGCCTCCGTCATAGCTCACCCTCTCGGGGTTGGGTGGGTGGGGCCGGAAGGTGCTGCCAGTGGGCGGGCAGATGATAGTTGACTTCGCTGATTGGACCGCCGTGATGGTCGCCCCATCCGGTGCCCGCCCACCACCAGTCGCCGCCGGCCGTCTCGGGATCGAAATAAGCTTCGCCAACGATGTAGCCGTCTCGATCCTTGGTGGGAACTGCCACGATCACTGGTGACTTGTCCTTCGGCGCTGTGCTGATGTCATGCCACTCGTTCATTGTCCCCGTCCCTCCTGTTGAACCTGCTTGCATGCGGGCGAAGGGGGTTCAGTAGTCAGAGCGAAGCGTGGCTCTCCTTGGTGTTTAGGCTGACGACGCCACGCCTCGAACAAGATCAGCCCAGCAATATCCGGGTGGATCGTGTAGCGGGCAAAGGTCATTCCTGCCTCTTTTGCCTGGTTGGTTTGCAAATCAAACCACTCGCGCCCCTGCGCTTCGTTTTGGAAATCGCCACATTGGCGGACAATCTCCGGCTCGCCGTCCGCTTCAATGCTCGGCATCACACTGCCTCGTAGGTTGCTGCGAATATGTCGGGCTTGCAGGCGTAAAACTCGCCCTTCACGCCCTTGATGATCCAGTCACCCTCGGTTGCGACATGTTTCGCCCTCCGATCGTGGCCGTCCTCAAGGGTAACGATCTCGATTTCGCCCTTGGCGTCTGGATGACGCGCCTTACTTTCGTTCCCGGCTGCATGGTCCAAGAACTCGCGCGCGGCAGGATCGCCATATCGGTACTGAACGGCCTCGATCTCGACAGGCTTGTTGCGATATTTAGTAATTTGCTTTCTCCTGCTGCATTGCTTTGAACTCATCACTGAGGAAGAACCTGTGCAGTTCCCCGCTGATCCACTTGGGCACTTCATGGGGCCAGAACTCGCGCTCTCCCGGCTCCAGCTTCACCCTCGCCTTTCGGCATAGCTCCGGCCCCTCAAACCATATGCGCTTGGCGAGGCGGTCGATTGCGTCGGGGGTCATAAGGCAGTCCATCCGAGCCGCCGGCAACGCTCTGGCCAATCGACCACGTCGCCGCTTGGCACCATTCGGAAGGTTCCGTTGCCCAGAGGATCCGCGCCGTGGTCTCCGCCCTTCGATATGTCCACCTTTTTCAGGTAAGTATCAGCGGGCAACCCCATCGCTTCCGCCATGAGCCGCTTTTGGCCACTTGCTGTGCTGTAGTCCTCGCCCCCAGAGCCTGTCTTGCTGCTCCTGCTCACCCCACCCTCCTGCTTTCGCCCATATCCCCGTCATGGCCTTCGGGATCACCTATGCCGAGGCGGAACTTGATCTGTCCGGGCTCCACGCTCGGATCCCAACGGGCTGCGCTGGCTGCCTCGCGCTGGCGCTTGAAGGCTTCGGCTTTGGCATCCGGTGTCCGCATAGCGTCCACAGCGCCCGCGAACTGCTGTGCCAGTGCGCGAACACGCTCCCGGCTTTCAGGGGTCTTTGGAATGTCAGGCGGGGGAAGCGCAGGATGGCCAAGACGCTTGCGGTATTCGCTATCGAGGCGGGCGTTCAATGCGCGCCTCGCGGCTGTGGCAACTTGCGGCGCTGATGGTGCAAACGCTGGGTTCACGCCAGGCTCGGATCCGGTCAGCAGTGCGGTAATGCCAGCGTCAATATCCCGCGTTTCGTAGATCGCAAGCGCCTCGAAATAAACCTTGGCCCGCTCAATCCGGTCCGCCCGGATCTGTTCTTCGGAATTTCCGTTAGCCGGTGGCGGGTAGGTGCGAAATAGCCGCTCTAAAAGTTCCGCCACCTGCATCTGATCGTGGTTCGGGTTCATTTCGGGCCTCGGCAACATGCTGGAAAATCTGTGACATCGTCGGGATTGCGCGGACATTCGATGCTGGCGGCGCACGGACGGGTTGGTCGTTCTTCAGCCATTCGGGCTTGACGCTGGTCCAGCCGCGCACTGCCATTTCCTCCGCCGCAGCACGGGGATCAGGGCATCGAGAAAGGGCTTTCGAAAGCAGGCGGCCGGTATTGCCGTTGATGGCAGCGCGTTTCTGGCGCCGGCTCTGGACGATCGTTGCAATCAACTCCGGGTCGAGAACCTCGGAGAGCGCGTTTTGGAAATCGGTGAGGTCGGAAGAGGACGCGCTTGCCGCGCCTTTCTTCTCTTCCTTACCTTCCTGTTTATTTTCTAAGTTTAGAGTTTTATCTTCTACGCGCGCATCGCCCCCGCGTGGGACGTTGGCTATCGTTTGCTCACGTTGGCTAACGTTAGCGGCCTGCTTCTTTTCTTGATGCTTATGCCAACGGGCGCGCTGTTTTGCCTTCCGGTCCTCGTCACCTGCGGCCATGATTTCCATGACAACGGCGATCTGGTCCGGTGTAAGCCCTGCAGCTATCAAGCGGCGGAAGTCGTCAGGGCTCAACAGCCGCCCTCCCGCATTTCCGAGCGCTTTGGCAGCCGAAGAACACGAATGCGGCTATGCACGCTGTTCTGGGATGGGGCGTTCAGGATTTTAGCGATTTGCTGGTAGCTCTTGCCGGCCAACCACAAGGTTGCGAGTTCCTTGTCCCGATCAATGGTCCATTCGAACGGGCTTGGGCGCCCACCCTGTCCCGGCTTCGGCCGGCGAATGGAGATGCCGTTGACGCGCATCCACAGGCCGTTCTTTCGGTCCTCGATTATCTTGGCCTTCTGCTCCGCCCAACTCACAAGCTCACCTTTTCCGCCACGCCTTCAATGACGACGGGCGTCCAATTCGGTCGCTGGTGCGCGCGGTTCCGGGCGGCTTGAATGACGATGCAAACATCGGCCTCGGTGACGCTCAGCGCTTCCGCAATGTTCATCGTGTCGAACATGCCGGAGTTCCAAAGCGTGACGGCGGCAGCGGCTTTCAGAAGGTTCATGTCGGCCTCACGATCTGGATGGGCCGGTGGTAGATGGCCGCGAATTGCTTGGCCTTCAGCTTGAACACCGGCGTGAGGACGCCCTTCACATCCTCGGTGATTGGCAAGCCGGTGCGCGCATCGATGTAGTCGAAGTCTGCGACGTACTTGACGCCGCCCGGCAGATCGTACTTCCGCTGGAGCTCCAGATCGCGGATCTCGCCGGCCTTCACCAGAAGCTGCAATTGCCCATAACGGCGCGCTTCGGCCTTGCTCGCGAACTTGATGCCATCGACCTCGGTGCGGACGTTGCGGTATTTGCTGCGCTTGGCCGGCACCCGCGCTGCCGGCTCTTCACGGGAGGGGGTCATGCGACTGCCCTGCGCTTTTCTCGGATGCAGTGCTCCAGCTTAGCCACAGCCATGACGACTGGCTTTAACTCCGAAGGCGCGGCATCATATGCCATCACTCGGGTTGCCTTCCCGCCATTAAGGCGAGGCAGCATGCCGCGAGGGATCATTTCCCAGTTGGAGGGGTCAGTGTTGAGCTTGTTACCGTCCAAGCACTTGAGGCAGTGGCCCTCCGGCACTGGCCCGTTCATCTTCTCCCAGAGATAGACATGCTTGTGCACCGGTCGGGTCTTTGCGCCGGTCCAGGGGTTTGTCTCTTCCACGATCATGACGACATAGCCGTCTTTGCTATCGACGCGCTCGTGTCCAGGACCTCGATAGGTGTGCGAGATGTTGCCTTTTTTGAACTGAGTCTTGCGGGCGTTTGGGTGCTTGCCGCCGGTGCCTGGCGCGCAAGGCACGCCTTTGTTGTAAGGCTTGGCACCCTTTTCAAAGCAGCCTGTGCGCCCCGTCTTCCAGCCCTTGCGTTTGCGCAGGCTGTGCAGGTTGGACAGCGAAACATCTGCGCGGGCGAACTGAGCGCAAAAGGCCGTGTGATAGTCGCTGATCACCATGGCGCGGTTTGCTTGCAACCACTCCATTTCGGCAGCGCTGTAAACGATTGAACGGCCCTTCATTTGTCTTCGGCCTCAACCGTGACGGAGCTGCCGATAAGGCCGGACAGAGCGGGCCGATAGCGGTCGCCATGGGTGGCAACGAAGGTTGCCGCCTTGAACGTCAGGTCAGCATTACGGATGATTTGGTCCGCTACCGAAACGATCGCGTCCCCGCGCTTGGTTTCTTGCTCGATCTGCTCGGCTGTCAGGCTCTCGTCGGACAGGCGTTCGAGCTGCGCAAACAGATGGTTGTGCAAATCCGAAAGGCGGTTCTTCATCTCTCACTCCGATCCTTCGGGGGTTGATTGGGCAGCACGGACTTTCGCCACCATGCCTTCGATCCGGTCGAACATCCGGCCGACAGTTGCGATATCCAGCCCGGCCCAAGCCACCGCGTGAGCCGCATCAATGGTGCACACGGCGATGGGCCACTCGGTGTCACCGAGTTCATCGAAGCCCATCTCGTACTCACCAGGGCCGTCCATCTCAGTTACGGTCGGGGTCTCGCCGCGCATCAGAATGACGAACCGGCACCCGTCCGGGAGGACCATCTGAGCGTTGGTAGCCGGGCTGTGAAATACGGTCGTTAGCGCTTGGAAGGTCTTGCTCACCTACCTCCCCCATCCTTCGGACTGGTCGGTGTCTGCGTCGAACTCGGCGGCTCCGCTTGCTCCGGGCAGATCGCGTCCGCCCATTCCCCAGCCTCGGTTGTGATATGTTTCGCGATGCGCGCCCTCGTCTTGAGCGGCAATAAGCGCTGCCAGCCGTTGCTCCCTGGCCTTGAGCCGTTGTCTTTCAATTCGGGCCTCCTCTACGGCCACCGCCGTCAAATCTTCGATTTCGTAATGGTCGATGCGCCGTGCTTCCCGCTGCCAGATTGACTTGACCCGCCGCTCGGTCCATTGCCGGTTGCGCTCATCCAGCGCGGTCCTCGGCAAGGCTCGCTCCCGGCGGCGGAGAGCGTCGTACGCGTCCCCGATAGCGGCCTTGATGTTCCGGCCGGCATGGATGGGGAAGGCTTCTTGGAGAAGCTCTTGAGCGAGTGCGGTGTCTGTCATGGTCGGTGTTGGCTCGGACGAAACGTCCGAGATCTCGGGTAGCTTTTCCACGTCCTTGTCCCCGCTTGCTGGCATTTATTGAACCAGGAGATGAAGAGCGGACGGGAGAGGACGGACGGATGACGATGCGGTCTTTGAGCGAGGTTTTGAACGACGTGCTCAGCGACCTTGGGATAGACGCGGGCCTTGCTTTGCAGAGCGAGGGCCGACGCGATGGTGGCAAAGGCGGGGTTCATCTAATCGAACCTCGCAAATGCGCCGTGATGCTTGGCGGCGGCGGCCTGGTAAGCCTCCCTCGCCTCTTCGGCCGTGGGAAACAGACCGAGGTGCGTCTGACGGCCATGAATTCTGATTTGCGCCACGAACTTGCGACTTTGGCGATGAAAGTGGACGCCTTTGCCGTAGGCGGTGCGCGCCTTTGTGTTCCACATGTTCTGGCTAGGAGACGCCAACCTCAGATTTTCAATCCGGTTGTCGGCACGATCCATGTTGACGTGGTCAACGTCGCTCTCGGGATCCACCCCAAAGTGCAGGAACCAAGCGAGCCGATGTCCTTGATACTTTTGCCCATCGAAGGTGATCGACAGGTATCCGTCTCCGTTGATGCTGCCGGCCATCGATCCGGGACGGATCTGAGCGGCGAGCGGGCGCAACCATGTGAACTGGCCGGAGAAGGGGTCGTATGAGATATGGTCGCGAATGTGCGCAGGTATTGGCCGTGGCATCATTTTACCTCGACACCGCCCACAGGCAGAGGAGCGCCACGCCAACGGTTGCAGCCCATGCGGCAAGTGCTAGGCCCACAATCACAAGGCCTGCTGGGATATGACGGTATGGGGATTTGGTGAGGGGGAGCATTTAGAGGGCTCCCCGAATTTTGTTTGCTATAACCTGCGCAGCGGCTCCCGAGCCCTGCCAGTAGTCGTCACCTTCAGTCGGCATCTCTGCGAGAGAACGCCGGAGACGTTCTTCAGCGATCCGTGCATCCCGTTCGCGTTGCGCTTCACGCTCAGCCATGATGGCGCGGGCGATTTCTTCCGCCGCCCCGAACGTGACCTGAATGCCATCCCCATCAATGATGATGTGGCGCTTCTCAAGAATTGCATCAACGACGGCGCATGCCGCGTCCCACACATCATCCGCGATATCGTCAGGACGGGCCATCTATGCCTCCTCACGTGCGGGTGCACGCAGCCAGCCCATCGCAGGGGCGACCTTCCCGAACGCTTGTGCGACCACCCAAGAGAGGTGCTTGCTGCAGTAGCCCCAATCATTTTCGAGCTTCCAAAAGTGACACACGCGTCGGAAACTCTTGACCGAATGCCCGTTGCGGAAAGCAGCATCGAGAATGCGCCGATGCAGATCGGCCGTGATCGGATGCGGGGCCATTCAGACCTCCTCACGTGTGGGGTTCAGAATGCCCCGAACATCATCCGCAGAGGGAAGCTCACGTGCGGGTGCAGTGAGAGCAGCTTTCAAGCGACGGCAATGCGATGCCGCAGCCTCTTCGCCGCGATCGTAGGCGACCTCAAGGTATTCTTCAGTGAGCTCCGCTCGTTCTACCCATGCCGGGACAGCCACCGACAAGTTTCGGCCGCTGGGCAAGAACCACCCAAGGCGGGCCGCCAGTCGGGTGACCTGAGAAATTTGGCATCCGACCTCGTTGGCGATGCGGGATGCGTTCCAGTCCGGATGTTCATTGTGGCAGGAAACAATCCGCGGGGCATATCTTCCCCACGTGCCAGGTTCGACGCGCGACACATCAATCCCGAGCCTCTTTATGGCAACGCATACGTATGCGGTTGAACATCCGATTTCGCGTGCCAGACGAGACGCATGCCACATTGGATTTTCCCAATGGAGCCTCTGGAGTTCTTGCGAAGCTTTGCCCATTACGGCCGATCCGTCTTGCGGGTGAAGGTCATGCTGCGACCTGCTTGACGAAAATACGCGCCAAGTCGGGCCGTAACACTTCGCGGGGGATGCCAGTAACGCGTTCAACGTCAATGACACGCTCGGCTGGGATTGCTCCCTGCTCCCACCTTGTGACAGTGGATTTATCGACATTGAGCGCCCGCGCCACGTCGATGGGTCGGATGCCTTTGTCGCGAAGCAGCGTGAAGAATGTCGGGTCCATAAGTCATTAGTTGCGCAACTAACAACCGAAGTCAAGAGCCGGGGTTGTGAAGCACGCTAACGACAGTGACAAGCGGGAGGAATACGGCGCTCCCATGAACAACATTGCTGAAATCCATAAGGGCAAACAGCCCCATAGACCGCATTATGTGCGGGAATGGGCGGAGTTGCGCGGGTACCGGACACAAGCAGAGTTGGTTGCAGCTCTGGACATCGACAAGAGCGTGGTGTCCCGCTGGTACAACGGGGCCTCACCGAGCCTGGAATGGCAGGAGAAACTAGCTGCCCTTTTCGAGTGCGAGCGCGAGGCCCTATTCCGCCACCCCGACGACGACTGGTTCTCCAAGTTCTTCCAGGGACGCTCACGTGACGAACTGGAGCGCATGAAGATCGCACTAGAGGCCTCTTTCCCGCGCAAGAAAGGCGTACGCGTTTAGGACGCGCCACGCCGGCAATCTAGATCGGATGCGCCCCCGTCTGAGCGGGGATGGCGCCGAAGCGCTCGGCTAAGCCATATCACAGCCCGTCACCAGCCCCCCCCCTCACCGGCGGGGTTTTTGCTGCAGCCGAAATGTCGCACCTAGATGCAAGTTGCGCAACTAACGCTTGACAGCGGTTGCTAGATGCGCAACTCTCACCCCATCGAAACACCAGACGGCCAAGCGCCGGGGAGTTGGGGAGAATGGGGAAGGCAGAGACGCCGAAGAGGCCCTCACGATATTCTGAGACAGTACGCAGGATTGCTGCCGAACAGCTGGTAAAGCCTGTTGCGGAATGGCTGGAGGAAAATGCGTCTGGGGAATTGCTGGAGACGCTCACCAGACATGCAGACGGCGACAGCTACACATTCGCTCGTAATCTGGACCGAGCCGGATGGTTTCCTGATGGCGCGCTTGTCGAAATCCTGAGCGAGTACAGCGACTATAAGGCTTGGCGTCGAGCATCAGCCGATTGGGTCAAGATGTTCGATATCGAGGTTCCCTACTCGGTTGGCGACCTCGTGCAAGCTCGCGGAGAGCGCTGTGTCGTGGTCAAGGTTGATCGCGAAATTGCACAAGTCACAGTTCAGCCGATGGACAAGCCAAACCCGTCGTTCGGGGCTGAAGGCGGGTATCTGCATCCATTCGAAGAAGTCACCCCACTCGCACAACAGGCAGCGTGACCGCCATGCACACCCCGGAAGCACAGACTGCCGTTCTTCAACTGCCGGTCGCTGCAAATGACGCTTCTTTCCGGTTCGACATTTCCGGCGCTCGGCCATTCTATCCGACGTTTCGCGTGACCGACGAGGGCGAGGCCCTTATCCCCACCGTTCGCACCAATGCGGAGGTTTACGACCTTATCGGCCAATGCGGCCCTAACGGTCAGGTGTGGGGCTTCGAAGTTGACACATGCACACCCGTCGACCTCACCAAGCATTTCGCTCCCATGTGGTGCCAAGATCACGGCGAGGCCGGGTTTGAAACCTGCCCCTTTGCTTTTGAGCCGCTTCTTGCGGACGAACTGGCATGGCGGGTTTTGGGCGAACCCAGCACCGGTTTCCTCGCTGGCCAGAGGGGGTTCTGATGGCTGGGGTTCGGGACCATGAACAATTCAAGATCCGCCTGCCCGATGGAATGCGCGACGAAATTCGTGCGGCAGCAGCAGCTAACCACCGCACCATGAACGCCGAGGTTGTTGCCCGCCTCACCCCGCCCGAAAGCATGACCCTTCGCGACTGGCTCGCAGGGCAGGCTTTGGCGGGGATGCTCGCAAACCCTAAGACGCAACAGTTTATCGCCGAAATTGCCGCCGAAAGAACGCAGGACGGGGCGCAACTATCTGCTGCCGCTTCTTACGAACATGCCGACGCCATGCTTGCAGCTCGGTCCACACCTTCCACGGAGGAAGGGCAATGAGCCGGGAGCAAGACATAGAATACATCGGCACCTTCCCCGGTCGCGTAATCAACGCCGCCATCAAGAGCCTTTTGGCCCGGCACGGCTACGACGTGTTCAGCGACGAGTTGATCGCAGAGTTGCGCGACGACATGGAAGACGCCGAGTGCCGCCGTGAAGCGACCAACCGCCACAACTGCGCCACTGCCGAGCAGGCTGCGGGTCAGGAGCAAGCAGCATGAGCGGCGAACACACACCAACCCCCTGGGAATTCAGACTCGTTGGGGAAGCCTATCACGTCAGCCAAGTAAACAGTGGCGCCTGGTTCTTAGATATTGGCTTGGGCTGTCCGGTCAGCGAATTGGCCTATCCGCTGGATACATTCGCTGATTTCGAGGCGAACGTAACGATGATCAAGTCTCGCATCAACAGCCATGACGCCCTGGTCGAAGCGCTGCAGAAGATCGTCAACAACTGGGATGATCTCCACCCAAAAGATCGGCATCAGGCGCGCGAAGCTCTGGCCAAGGCAGGTGCGCAATGACCGCCCTTCGCCTCATCACGACGCACTGGTTCATCGCCTTCAACATGATCCTCTTTGCTGCCACTCCGATTATCGGGGCTGCTGTCTATGAGGCAAACGCTGCGGGGTGGTGGTGATGGCCGTCCGAACAATCTGGAAATGCGACGGGTGCGACCAGGAGGTAACCGCCGAGGTTGGCTTAGTGGACTGGAAGCGCATCACGGTGAACCTCGGCGGGTTCAAGGGATACCCCGTCTCTCACGTGCACAACGGTGAACGCTCCTACGAGCTGTGCCCAGACTGTCAGGGCCACTTGGCGGAGCAAGCGAACCCACGACGTTGGGCTCGGGTCGGCAGTCCCATTGCGCCCGCCACTTCCCCAACACCCGCACAGTCCGGCATGAATACGGAGACTAGGGAATGAGCGCTCTCACTGTAACCCAGAACGAACGCATCGTCATGGGGGGGAACCGCTCGCCCTTTGATGAGCATAACGAGGCTATCGGCGATCTTTGGACCGAGGCCGAAGCCTGGCTGAACGGCGATGGCATCAAGTCTGAAGCCGATGCCGAGGGCGTTGAGAAGCTGCTGGATCTGTCGCGGAAGGCGAAGAAGGCCGCGGATGAAGCGCGAGCCGAAGCCAAGCGCCCTCACGATGAGGCAGGCAAAGCGGTTCAAGCTCAATGGACGCCGATCATTCGTCGGGCTGATACGATCGCCGATGCGTGCAAGGAAGTGCTGGCACCGTGGCGCGCCAAGATCAAAGCCGAGAAGGACGCGATCGCTGAAGCTGCCCGCCGCGATGCTGAGGATATCCGGCGCAAGGCACAGGAGGCAATGCAAGCCAGCGCCGGGAATGTGCTGGCGAGGCAGGACGCCGAGCATCTGCTGAACAGCGCCAAGATCGCTGAGAAAGACGCGGCCAAGGCCACCAAGGCCGCAGCGACCGGCAATGGCCTGCGCACTACGCCCAAGGCTGTTCTGGTCGACGGCGCGAAAGCTGCCGAACACTACTGGCGAACGCGCCGCGACGATTTCCGAGCCTTCTTGCAGAAGCTCGCCGACTCCGATGCCCGGAGCGGAACCCATTCAATTCCAGGATTTGAAATCGTGGAAGAGAAGACGGCCATTTAGGCCGGAACGACTACCCCAAGGCCGCTGGCCGAACTCAACAGGACCCTAAGATGAACATCAATGACACCTTCCCAAGCAACTTCCTGAAAGCTGCAGACCTTAACGGCGGTCAGCCGACCGTGACTATCTCACATGTTGCAATCGAAGATATTGGGGATGATCGAAAGCCCGTTCTTTACTTTGTCGGTAAGGAAAAGGGCATCGTTCTTAATAAGACAAACGCCACGAACATCAGTGGAGCCTATGGGCCTGAAACTGACGACTGGACCGGGAAGAAGGTAACCCTCTTTACGTCCTGGGTCGACTTTCAAGGCAAGTCTGTTGAGGCAATCCGCATTCGCAAGGCGGATAATCCACGGCCCTCACAGCAACCCGTTCAGCAACAGACATCGCGCCCTGTCCCTCAGGATGTCCCTCCTCAGTTTGAGCCTGACGATCCGGGGTTCACCGGCGACGATATCCCTTTCTGATTTCCGTTTAACCAGCGCAGGCCCGGCCCTTCGGGGTCGGGCGGGAGCTCCCCATGAACGATCACGCCAACATCCCTCTGAGCGAACAATACCGGATCGTCGCAAAGGAATTTGTCGATCTGGAAGGGGCGGCTCGCATGCTCGAAGAAAGCAAGAGCACTATTCGCGCGCAGCAAATGCTTGCCCTCGGCGATATGCCGGTCTCCAGAGCCGAGATGCGTGTGAACGCCTCCCCTGAATTTCAGGACTACATCCGCAAGATGGTTGAGGCCAAGACGGCCGCGAACCGCAAGCGGCTCCATCTGAAGTTCCTCGAAATGAAGTTCAGCGAGTGGCAGTCCGAGAACGCCAACCGGCGCGCGGAGATGCGGCTGTGAGAGTTCTTGTCACTGGAGGCCGCAACTACACCGACCGGGAGCGGCTCTACGCCGTACTCGACAGGCTTCATAGAGAGGCTTGGATCGATTGCCTCATTCAAGGCGGGGCGAACGGGGCTGACAAGCTGGCCCGCGAGTGGTGCGAGGATCGTCGGGTGCAGTATGAAAACTACCCTGCCGACTGGGAAAGTCACGGCAGCTTCGCCGGACCTATGCGCAACAAGCAGATGCTGGACGAAGGGCGGCCGCATTCCGTCATAGCCTTTCCCGGCGGGCGCGGCACGGCAGACATGGTGCGCAAGGCCCGGAAGGCTGGCGTCGAGGTAATTGAAATTGCCCCGTAGCGTCCCCGAATGGATCGGCAAAACCGACGACAGCAGAATACCGATAAAGGTGCTCCTGCGTGTCGCAGAGCGTCAAGGGAATGTGTGCGGCTGTGGCTGCAACACACCCATCAACTTCAACTTCGACCAGCTCGACGGGGACCATATCGTCCCGCTGAAGGACGACGGTCAGAACCGAGAGAGCAACGTACAGGTTCTCCTCCGCCGGCATCACGTCACAAAGACGAGCGCGGAAAACATCGCTCGGTTCGAGGCTGAGCGCCATCGCGCCCGAGCCTTCAATCGCGACGAACGCCCAAAGATGCGCGGCGCCGGCTTCCGTGCAGCTGCTCCACAGCGCCGGGCATCAACGCAAATCAACAAATGGTTCGGATGGAAAGGTGACACCAATGTCTGACGCCATGACCACGAACACCCCGGCTGACGCTGTGGAGCCAACAGGCCCCGCAGCGATGGGTGAAGTCGCGCAGCTTATCTCCGATCTGGAGCGGGCAGCCGCAGCCTGTTGGAGACAGCGAGAAAGCGCCATTCGCATGAATGGCGCGCCAGCTGTCATGGGGGAAGGATGGCAGCTAGAGAGCGCAGCCAAGCTACACGAACGCGCTGCTGCAGTCCTCCGCCGCACCCCAGAGCCGACCGCTGTGAGCGAGGCCGCTGACGATACCGATGAGGTTTACGAGCTTGGCAAACGGGATGGGTACGAGAATGCCATTCAGGAGTTAGACCTCGCGACAGGCGGTGACGGTGAGTTCAAGGGCAGCACATTCCCCGGCGAAACCGTTGACGTACCCGTAATGAAGGCACGGATTATCGAGCGGTTTACTCCGCAGCCCTTGGAGGCTCCCATGTCTGAGCCCCAACTGGACGGGTGGAAGCTGGTGCCGGTCGAACCGACCCGCGAGATGTTACACGCAGGGTTTCAGGAGATGAACACGCCGGGGAACCTGCCGCAGGCCGATGATGTGTTTGCCGCCATGCTTGCCGCTTCTCCCCAGCCTCCAGCTCTACCGGAGAGTGCGGAAACGGTGGTGGCGATCAAGCCGCTGGAGTGGAAACAACACACGGAAGGCGTTTGGCGAGCTGAAACTATCGTTGGCGATTACCGGGTTTGGACGCACCACGAAGCTAAGGGAACGTGGTTCTGGCAACTGAGCTATCATGGTCGGATCAGTGACGGCTCGGGTACTGAGCAAGAGTGCCTTCTTGCCGCCCAAGCCGATTACGAAACCCGCATCCGCTCTGCCCTCTACGCCGCCCCTTCATCCGAACAGGCGAGGATCGAGCAGCTTGAGCGGGAGCGGGACATCGCTCACGAGGAACTGGCGCATCGGGATGCCGAAGGATGGGAAAAGCTCATCGCCCGCGCCGAGGCCGCAGAAGCCACGGTAGCGGAACTACGGAAAGATCAAGAAACCCGAGTGCAGGCCCTGCAGAGACTGATGCCCTATCTGGTCTGGCAACTCGGGCCTGAAAGCCCCGGCTGCCATCCGACGATGGAAAGCGTCGTGGCCGACGTGATGGAGCAATTTGGGCTAGGCGGAAGCTTCAAGCGAAAGCTGGATCACGCTCGCGCCGCTCTCACCAAGGAGACGGCAAATGGTTGAGGCAGCGAGACTGCGGGAACTGCTGGAGCGGGTACGAAAAGCCGAGGGGCCGGATCGCAATATCGACGCTGATATATTCGAGGCGCTTGGTCATGAAGTGAAGCGCGAAACACGGCGGATCAGCAGCATCTGCAGAACTAGACACACCTTGTCGTGGATGCACAGGAAAGGTGGCGGGAAATGGCATAAGATCGGCTACCTGACCTCATCCGTTGATGATGTGCGGGAGTTGATTGAGCAGGAACTTCCTACCTATTCTCTGGAGATGCATACGGACCCTTCCGGGCATAGTGCAGGTTTACACCTATGGCCGGAAGGGCTCAGTGGTGACGTCGAGATCGCCATCCCAGACGAGGCGAACATCACGCTAGGGTTAGCCCTTTGTGCCGCCTTCCTCTCGGCCAAAGCAGCCCTTGCGGAGGCGCGGACATGAGCGACTTCGGACACAACTACAGTCATGGTCCCGGCGTCTTTATCGACGGATGGGGAAGCGGGCCATTTGAAATCACCGTCAAGGGCAAGGTCTATCGCTTTGAAGACAGCGATATGTTCGGGCCAGCTAGGCTCAACAAGGACGACGATCCCCATTCTGTCAACTTCGGAGCACGGTCCCCATTCTGGCGAGCGCACAGTTTGTGGAAAAGCCAAGGGCGCAAGGTTCAGGCGGACGGCGTGACATGTGTGTGGCGCGAGCCGCTGCCCACCATCGTTCAGAAGATCGGACCCATGTGGGTCACCCTTCAACACGGTGAACCCAACGCGCACGGGGGAACTCAGCATGTTCAGGTTGAAGTGCCGAAATGGAGGCGCCCATGACCTCAGTCCGCTTTAGCTCTCATGCGCTTCACCACGTCGCGCCAGTCGGCAATCAACGCCTCGATCTTGTCCCGCTTGCCCGGCGATCCCTCGGCAAGGCCGCTGAGTATCGCAATCTCGTCGTTCAGCAGCTTCAGCGTGCCCTCGATCTCAAACGGTGCCTGTCCTGCATCGAGCATGGCTTTGTAGCCCGCCAACGTCCGCCGGCTCTTGATGATACGCGCGTCTACAGGGTCTTGGGGATGGGTCATGGGGGTGGATTATGACAGCTCGGCCCGTTTCCGCCACCGCTATTGCTGAACGCTTCGGCTTTACATCACGTCACTGGATCAGGCAGGCTGCACAAGGTCGCGTGCCTGGCGCCTATCAGCCATCCGGCAAGCGCGGGCAATGGCTGTTTGATCTCCCAACCTTCGAAGGGTGGTTCCGTTCCACCGTACGAGAGAACACATGGCAACCATCTATAAGCGCGGGAAAACCTGGTGGGGCCGCGCGCAGCGTAAAGGCCAAGAGTACCGGAAATCTCTTGAGACAGGAGATCGATCAGTTGCTCAAAAGCGCCTGCAAACCTGGCTCACGGAACTTGAGGCCACATTATGGGGCGGACGTTCACGTGTTACCTTCGCGGACGCAGCGCGAGCCTTCATAGTCGAGTACCTGCCGACGCTGAAGCCGAGTTCCGCGACCAGGTATGGCGTCAGCCTGAAATGGCTGTCCGACAAGTTCGGGACATCGATGCTGGATGAAATCGGGCGGGAAGAGCTGTCCAGCTTCGAAAGCTGGCGGCGGGCGCTCGGCACGTCAAGCCCGACCATTCGCCGGGATCTTGCGTGCCTGTCCTCAGTGTTCAGCTTCTGTGAGGACAAGGAATGGATCGAGGACAACAAGAACCCCGTTCCGGGCTTCCTGCGTCGGCGGGCGAAGCGTGGCCTCACCGAAGCCCCGGGCAAGCGTCGTTACCTTTCGCCAGATGAGGAAAAGCGACTGCTGAAGGAAGCAGGCCCGCTCACCTACCATGCGGTCTGCGTGGCGATCGATACTGGACTGCGGCGCACGGAACAACTGCTGCTGACATGGCCTCAAGTTGACCTGAAGCGCGGCATGATCGAGACGACGGCTGACACCAAAAACGGCAAGAAACGTTGGGTGCCGCTCCCTCCCCGTTCCGCACAAATCCTGGCACAGCGCCGCACAGCAAATCTGAAGTCTTTTTTCGTGTTTGCCCACGAGGACGGCACGCCCTTTGCCACGTTCGATAATGGCTTTCGGGCCGCAGTGAAGAGGGCAGAAATCCCCTATGCTTCGTGGCATGATCTGCGGAGAACCGCAGGGTGCCGCTGGCTCCAGAGAGACAAGCGATCGATGGAAGAGGTTTCGAAATTGCTCGGCCACGGCAGCGTTGCTGTGACCGAAAAGAGCTACGCCTTCCTTGAAGAGGAAACCATCGCTCAAGAAGTGAGCCGCACAAAATCAGGCACACGGATTGATGGACAACGGAAGAGAAGCAAGGCAGAATAAGAACTTAGGGAAATGGCTGACGGGACTCTGACTCCGTCAATCTTGGTTCGAATCCAGGTCCCCCAGCCAACTCTTTTTCAAAGCCTTTTCCGCAACTTAGCAGAACGCTGTCACACCCTTGTAGCGCACTTTCCTCTGTGGAAAAGTTCGCACGGGCGAACAAGCGGGAACTCTTAGTATGCTGTGGGATGAACCACTTCGTGCCGCGTTTCTCAGTGCACATCCTCACCTGAAAGACTTCGTTTCGCTCACCGAGATCCAGAACGCCGAAAGCCCTCGAGGTTCGGTGCTCGTGGCATGTTCTTTCCTCGAGCAGCAGCTGCAGCGGATCATCGATGCCTTTCTTGTGGAGGGATCTGATAAATCGATGCTACTGGAGGGCTTTAACGCCCCGCTGGGAACCTTCTCGGCGAGGATAAAGGCCGCCCATTGTTTGGGCTTGATCTCCGATTCGGAGCGGGGCGATTGCGACATTCTCAGGAAAATCCGGAATGAGCTTGCGCATAGCCATACGGCTACTTTCGATGATCCGAAAATTGCGAGCCTCTGCACCAGCCTCCACCATTCGGCGAAAGACTATGAAGGCGTAGAACTCGACTCCTTTGCACAGTTCTCCACTGGCGCAGCCGGACTGATACTCAACCTGGTAAATCGAGCGCACTACGTCAGTCAGCGCCGACTGGTGCGACAAACCTGGCCATATTGAAGCAGCAGTAAGGAGCAATGATGCAAACTTTGCTCGAGTCCATGAGCCCGCAGGAGGGCAAAGACGCGATCAGAGCGCTGCTGACAGAGCTGACCGAACACATCGACTTTGCCATCCATAGCCTCACGTCTGGTGAGGGCGTTGGGGCACCAGAAAAGCTCGCTGAAAAGCAGAAGCTCATCCGCACGATATTCCTCATGATCCAGGGTGTCGGTATCGATTCACTCCATCGTCAAACTCACGGCCGAGCTCGACATGGGCATTCGCGACTGCTTTGGGATCGCGAGATCGGTGCGTGACGGTGCGGTAAACGTTGCCTACATCGTAGCTGCTGGCAATGATGCTGCCGATCGAGCTCGCCGCCACGCTTTGCAGAAGGGCTACCGCGATCTTCACCGGAAGGATCCAACCGGGACGGTGGAAGTGCTTTCAAAAAATATTCCTCCTGTTGAAGACGTGCCCGGCTTGGCGTCGGCGCTCGCTGAATTTCACCAGGAAGAACGGCGCCGAGGTAAGTGAATGGTCTGGGCTCAGCATTGCTGAAAAGCAGGCTTTCGTTGTGTCGCGATTTCCCGGTGTTCGGCTCAACCTCACTACGTCGACCATGTCAATTTATCGACATGCTTCGGAGATCCTCCACGGCACCTATTTCGGGGTTGAATTCTTCTGGACGGCTGGCGGAAGCAATCCACCATCGCGCGCTGGATTTGAGCGAACCTATGTGAACAATCATCTCATAGCCATTTTCACGGCCGTATTTGCGGCCGCGAATGGAATGCTCGAAGTCATCGCAGATGAATTCGATATCCCCGAACTGCGGCGCCGATACAGCGAGCAGCTTGGAAAATCCGCTGAGTTGCTTGTTCCTAAGGCGGAGGAAGCGGAAGCACGCTAGGGCTGATCCGCAATTGCGGCCGAGATAGCGTTCAGTGATATTTTATCGTCTTGGTGGGCGAGCTCGGCCTCAATCGTCGGTCGTGCCCATGCCGGCCAGAAATTGAACACGCCGCCGAGCACGTTCAGCAACTCGGTTTCCGTGACCGTGCCCGTAGCGCAGTTCGGTATGATGCCAAGCCTACATCGAGGCCTGACCGGCCCAGTCCTTGTTGAAGTACAGGGCCGCCAAGGTGCAGACGGCGCCCGACAGCAGATAAACTCCAACCGACCACAGCCCGAAGTGCGTGGATAAGACCAGCGCCGCGAGCGGGGCGAACCCAGCCCCGATCAGCCAGGCAAGATCTGACGTGATAGCCGCGCCGGTGTAGCGGCGCAGTTTGGAAAACGAGTCATTGATGGCGCCCGAGGACTGGCCGAATGCAAGGCCAAGAAGCACGAAGCCGAGAATCATGTAGGCGAACTCTCCCCAGCCACCCAAATTGAGGAACTGCGGGGCAAAGCCGCTATAGGCTCCGATCAACAGAGCCGAAACGGCCAGCAAAGTGCGGCGACCAAACCGATCGGCCAGAAGGCCCGAAGCGACGATCGAAAGTACGCCAACTACGGCGCCAGCCATTTCGATCCCCAGCAGGCTCACGGGCGTTTCCTGCGTAAACAACACCACCCAGGAGAGCGGAAATACTGTCACAAGGTGAAACATGGCAAAGCTTGCGAGCGGCGCGAACGCACCGAGCACAACGGTTCTGCCTTCCATGCGAAGCGTCTCGCCGACCGGTGCAGGCTGCAGTTCGCGCGATTCGAAAAGCCGCATGAATTCCGGCGTCGCGACCAGGCGCAGACGGGCGAACAGGGCGACCACATTGATCACGAAGGCCACAAAGAACGGATAGCGCCAGCCCCAGCTCAGAAAGTCCGCCGGCGAAAGCGTTGTCAGGAAGAATACAAAGAGCCCGCTGGCGACCAGCAATCCGAACGGCGCGCCAAGCTGGGGCACCATGGTGTACCAGCCGCGCTGCTCGCGCGGTGCATTGAGAGACAGAAGCGAAGGCAGACCGTCCCACACGCCGCCAAGCGCTAAGCCCTGCCCGATCCGCAGGATGGCCAGCATGATTGCCGCGGCCGAGCCGATCTGCTCGTAACTCGGCAGGAAAGCCATGGCCATGGTGGAACCGCCGAGCAGGAACAAGGCGATGGTGAGCTTCACGCCGCGCCCATGCTTGCGATCCACCGCCATGAAGATGAGCGAGCCGAAAGGCCGTGCGATAAACGCAAGTGCGAACAGCGCGAAGGAGTAAAACGTACCCGTTTCGGCGTTCACGTACGGGAACAGCAGCGAGGGGAAAACCAGCACCGACGCGATCGCGTAAACGAAAAAGTCGAAGAACTCGCTTGTCCGGCCGATGATGACACCGATGGCGATCTCGCCCGGCGCGATGCGATGCTCCCGCGCGTTGACCAGCCGCGCGTCATGTTCAAGCGGAGTGGAGTTCGCTGGGGCGTTTGTTACGGTCACGATTGATTTGGCTCCCGGAAATCAGGTCCCCCGGGCCGCCAGTTGTTTCGAACAACGGCGACATACCCGAGGGTGTGTTTCTTTCCTGCCGCAAAAGACTGAACACAGGGATTGGGCAAAATGTCCAATGTCCCGGGAGAACCAGGAAGCGCTAACCGCTCCGGTATGCGCCACCACCTTCACAACCTTCCCCGTTCCGCAGCAGCCCTGCTGGCCCTGCCGCTGCTTTTCGCCCTGGGCGGATGCAGCTATGATGTCGTCAATCCTGCCGGCGACATCGCCATGCAGCAGCGCGACCTCATCCTCATATCCACCGCCCTGATGTTGTTGATCATCGTGCCGGTGATGGCGCTTACGGTGATCTTCGCCTGGCGTTATCGCAAGGGAGCCGGGGCGGCCTACGACCCGCATTTCGACCACTCAACCTGGCTTGAGCTGGTGATCTGGTCGTGCCCCCTGCTCATCATCATCTGCCTTGGCGCGATTACCTGGTCGAGCACGCACTTGCTTGATCCCTTTCGTCCGCTGGACCGTCTCGGGCCGGGTCGCCCCGTAGTCGCCGGAACCAAGCCTCTCGAGATCCAGGTTGTGGCCTTGGACTGGAAGTGGTTGTTCATCTACCCCGAGCAGGGCATCGCCACGATCAACGAGCTGGCCCTACCTGTTGATGTGCCGGTCCGGTTCTTGATGACCTCCACCGACCAGATGAACACGTTCTACGTGCCGACGCTGGCGGGCATGATCTACACCATGCCGGGCATGCGTTCAGAGCTGAATGCCGTGCTCAACCGGCCGACCGAGACCTGGGGATACTCGGGCAACTACACGGGCGCCGGTTATTCGGACATGCGCTTCCAGCTCCACGGCCTCGATCAGGCCGGGTTCGACGGGTGGGTCGCGCAGGTCAAAAGCAGCCAGGGAACCGGTGCGCTCGATGCCGCACGGTTCATCGAACTGGTCAAGCCCAGCGTCGCAGATCCTATTTCGCATTTCGGCTCGGTCGAGGCGGCCTTGTTCGACCGCGTGGTCAACCGCTGCGTAGAAGCCGGCAAGCCGTGCATGTCGGACGTGATGGCTCACGACCAACATGGCGGTGCTGGGCTCGTGCCCCCAGGACGCGACGCCGCCCCAATCACCGGAGGCAAGCCAACTCCGGCCCTGCAATTGGCGCCCGAAGAGATGGAAACAACCCCGAACGTTACCGCGCCGACCAATCCGGAAGGTGCCCCCGGTCAGCTCGATCCGGGCCACCAAGACAACCACGCCATGTAAGCCGACGCGTTTTCGCCCTTGCCCTTTAGGCGGCGTGCATCCTCGAACATTCCAGGCCGGAAGCCATGAACGAAACTTTGCTCAAGACCATTTTCGGGCGCCTTTCGCTCGAGTCCTTTCCCGTGCATGAGCCCATCCTGCTCATCACCTTTATCGTGGTTGCCCTGCTCGGCGTGGCGGTGGTTGGTGCCCTCACCTACTTCCGCCTGTGGAGCTATTTGTGGAATGAGTGGTTCACCAGCGTCGATCACAAAAAGATCGGCATCATGTACGTTATCCTCGGCATCGTTATGCTGCTGCGCGGGTTTGCTGACGCCCTGATGATGCGCGCCCAGCAGGCGATCGCCTTTGGCGGCAATGCGGGTTACCTTCCGCCGCACCACTACGATCAGGTTTTTACCGCCCACGGGACGATCATGATCTTCTTTGTGGCCATTCCGCTGGTGGTCGGCATCATCAACTACGTCATGCCGCTCCAGATCGGCGCGCGCGACGTGGCCTTTCCCTTCCTTAACAACCTGAGCTTCTGGCTCACCACGGCCGGATCGCTTCTGGTAATGGTGTCGCTGTTCGTGGGCGAGTTTGCTCGAACCGGCTGGCTATCTTATGCCCCGCTGGCCGGCCTTGCCTACAGCCCGGACACGGGCGTCGATTACTACCTGTGGGCGCTGCAGATCGCCGGCATCGGCACAACGTTATCCGCCATCAACATGGTCGCGACGATCATAAAAATGCGTGCGCCCGGCATGACCATGATGAAGATGCCGGTGTTTTGCTGGACGGCGCTGTGCAGCAACGTGCTTGCGATCGCCATCTTCCCGATCCTGACCGCCGCATTCTTCATGCTGATGCTGGACCGTTACGTCGGGACGAACTTCTTCACCAACGAGCTTGGTGGGAACCCGATGATGTACTGGAACCTGGTGTGGATCTGGGGGCATCCTGAAGTTTACGTCCTGATCCTGCCCATCTTCGGCATTTATTCGGAGGTGACATCGACCTTCACCGGCAAGCGCCTGTTCGGGTACTCCTCGATGGTCTACGCCACGGTCGTGATCACCATCCTCTCCTATATCGTGTGGCTCCACCACTTCTTCACGATGGGCTCGGGCGCCAGCGTCAACTCCTTCTTCGGCATCGCAACCATGGTGATCTCCATCCCGACGGGTGCGAAGATCTTCAACTGGCTGTTCACGATGTATCGCGGCCAGATCCGTTACGAGTTGCCGATGATGTGGGTCGTCGCCTTTATGCTCACCTTTGTGGTGGGTGGCATGACGGGCGTGCTCCTCGCCGTACCCCCGGCCGACTTCGTGCTGCACAACTCGCTCTTCCTGGTGGCGCACTTCCACAACGTCATCATTGGCGGTGTTGTGTTCGGGCTCTTTGCCGGCATCAACTACTGGTTCCCGAAGGCCTTCGGTTTCAGGCTGGACCCATTCTGGGGCAAGGTCGGCTTCTGGGGCTGGGTGATCGGCTACTGGGTTGCCTGGACTCCGATTTACATCGTCGGCCTGATGGGTGTGCCCCGCCGCATCAGCCATATCGACGACGCGTCCCTCCAGCCTTGGTTCGTAATCGCCGCGGTTGGTGCCCTGATCATTCTGGTCGGTATCCTTGGCTTTGTAATGAGCATCGTCATGGCCATCGTGAAGCGGAAAGAGCTGCGCGATGTCACGGGCGATCCCTGGGACGGGCGGACCCTTGAATGGTCGACCTCGTCGCCGCCGCCGGCCTACAACTTCGCTTTCACCCCGGTAGTGCACGATCTGGATGCTTGGTACGACATGAAGAGCCGTGGCTATAATCGGCCAGTCGAGGGCTACCGGCCCATCCACATGCCGCGCAACACCGGCGCGGGGGTGATCCTCTCGGGCCTGGCCCTGGTGCTCGGCTTTGCCATGGTCTGGTACATCTGGTGGCTTGCAGCCATCGCCGCCGCGGCTTTGTTCGCGGTCGCGATCGGCCACACGTTCAACTACAACCGCGATTTTTTCATCCCGCCGTCCGAGGTGTCGCAGATCGAAGGTGAACGGACCAAGCTGACCGGCATGGCAACGGGAGCCTGAGCATGTCCACAATGGAAATGAACGACCCGCAGGTTGAACCTGCCGTAACCTGGCACCTCGCCGAAAAGGAAGACCACGATCATGGGGGCAACGGCGCCACCATGATTGGTTTCTGGATCTACTTGATGAGCGATGCGCTCATCTTCGCAGCCTTGTTTGCCACCTACGGCGTTGTGAGCACGGGCTATGCCGGAGGTCCGGGACCTCGGGAGATCTTCAACCTTCCGCTTGTTGCGCTGAACACCGCGTTCCTGCTGTTGTCGTCCATCACCTATGGCTTTGCCATGCTCGCGATGGAGCGGAATCAGGTCCGCAACACGCAGATATGGCTGGTGATCACGGCAGCGTTCGGCTTGGCCTTTATCGGCCTGGAACTTTACGAGTTCACCAGCCTGATTGCGGAAGGAGCGGGCCCGCAGCGGAGCGCCTTTCTCTCGGCGTTCTTTACCTTGGTCGGGACCCACGGCGCACACGTCACTTTCGGGCTGATCTGGATTGTCGTGATGCTGATCCAGCTCAGCGCACGCGGACTGATCCAGGAAAACAAGCGCCGGCTAATGTGCCTTTCTATGTTCTGGCATTTCCTGGACGTCATCTGGATCGGCGTCTTTACCTTTGTTTACCTGTTCGGAGTCATCCGATGAGTGCGTCTGAAGCCAACCTCGATCCCGCGCTGCACAGTCACGGGGACACGCACGGGCATGGCTCGCCCCGCGGTTACCTCATCGGTTTTGCCCTGTCAGTGGTCCTGACCGCGATACCGTTCTGGCTGGTCATGACCGGCGCGCTCTCGAGCATGGTGGCGACAGCGCTGATCATTTTCGCCCTGGCCCTGGTTCAGATCATGGTCCACGTGATCTTTTTCCTCCATCTCGACACGCGTTCGGAAGGTGGGTGGACGTTGATCGCCTTTGCGTTTACCGCGGTGATCGTGGCGATCACGATCGCAGGTTCGATCTGGATCATGTATCACCTCAACACGAACATGATGCCCATGCCGCCCGGCCCCATGCCCGGGGGGATGTAAGGTTCTGTCCGGAAAGCGTCTCGCGCTTCTCTCCGTATCGCTGGTTGCCATGGTCGGCTTCCTTGCGCTCGGGGTGTGGCAGGTCGAGCGGCTGGGATGGAAACTTGATCTGATCGCCCGGGTGGAGGCGCGCATTCAGGCGCCTCCTTCTCCACTCCCGCCGCCCGTCCAATGGCCCGCAATCAACGAGCGGGACGACGCCTATCGACACATCCAGGCGCAAGGCATACTGCTTCATCACTGCGAAACGCTTGTGCAGGCGCTCACCGAGCTTGGCGGAGGCTATTGGGTGATGACCCCGCTTCAAACTTCCGGGGGCGTTGTTTTCGTTAATCGCGGCTACGTTCCCTACGATCGGCGCGACTCTTCGACCCGAAACGCTGCGCAGTTTACCGGCCCGATCTCCGTGACCGGCCTCCTGCGCTTGAACGAACCCGGCGGAACGATGCTTCGCTCCAACGATCCGGGAGCCGGCCGTTGGGTGTCACGTGATGTGGAGGCTATGGGCGCCTCGTGTGGCCTCAGCGAAGTTGCGCCCTTCTTCATCGACGCCGATGCAACCGCAAATCCAGGTGGCTATCCTGTTGGAGGGCTGACTGTTGTCGATTTCAGTAACAACCACCTTGTTTATGCCCTTACCTGGTTTGCGCTCGCCGTTCTGTCGGCCGTCGGTGCAGCCTTGACGCTGCGCGCAGGGCGCTATCGCTGATGGACACGCCGCTTCTCGCGCTGACCCGCAAGAAGGGTCACCCGTTGGGTGGCCGTTCGCCTGAAACCATCGCCGCCGAGAACATGCGCCAGCTTGTGCAGCTTCGCTGGATGGCCGTTGGGGGACAGCTCGCAACCATTTTGCTGGTCCATTTCGGTCTGGGTGTCGATTTACCGCTGCTCGCCATGCTCTGCGTTGTGGCGGTGCTCGCAATTGTCAATCTCGGGGCAATGATGCTGCTTGGTCGGCATCGCATCACAAATCTCGAACTTCTGGTTGCACTTCTGTTTGACGTCGCAACGCTGTCGTTGCAGCTCTACTTCAGCGGTGGCTCGACCAATCCCTTTATTTCCTTGTTTCTCCTGCAGGTCGTTCTCGGCGCCATCCTGCTCAATGTCTGGTCGGTCTGGGTGTTGGTCGCCGTTACCTGCCTGTGTTTCGCGCTTTTGAGCGTTTTCCGCCTGCCGCTTGCCTATCCGCAAAACCTGCTGCCCGAAGCGGCTGACCTGTACAACATTGGAAACTGGCTCAGCTTTGTGCTGGTCGCGGTTCTTCTCGTCCTTTTTGTAACGCGGATCTCCCG
>Ga0210040_10000816_pt1 | contig 50025 bp, 38 predicted proteins | sample CryGeyCG12114_NA_FD_185462 | JGI IMG/M metagenome (GOLD analysis project Ga0210040, IMG submission 185462) | Groundwater microbial communities from aquifer - Crystal Geyser CG19_WC_8/21/14_NA (SPAdes) (version 2) | ecosystem: Environmental > Aquatic > Deep subsurface > Groundwater | place: USA...
GGCATGTGGTACGCCTGCACAGGCTACGTGTCGATCTTCTCTCCCGTCATCAACTACGGCCTTGGTCAGATCACAGGTACACTTCCCGCCTGGAAGTATATGTACTTCTTTGCTGGCTCGATCACGATTATCTGGGGCATCATCATCAACTTCGTGCTCCCCTCGGACCCAATCCGCGCCAAAGGCTTCAACGACCGCCAACGTTACATCGCTGTTGCGCGGCTCCGTGTCAACAACGCCGGCGTACGTAACACGCACTTCAAATCCAGCCAGGTGCTCGAACTACTCACAGACACGAAATTCTGGCTGATCTTCCTTTTCGCATTCCTGTCGATGATTGCGAACGCGCCAATCTCTACCTTTGTGCCCATCATCATCCGGTCTTTCGGCTTCAGTCCACTCAACTCCCTACTTCTCATCATGCCGGCCGGCGCCTTTGCAGGCACCATGCAGCTTCTCGGTCCATATCTGTCGTACAAGTACTCCGACAAGGGCATCAGGGCATGGATCATCGCTGCATGTCAGGTTGTGACGACGGTTGCGGCGCTCCTACTGTGGCTTTTGCCATTGCAGCAGACAGGAGCGCTGCTGTTTGCATGCTATATCTTGCCGTGCATCGGTGGCGGCTACGCAGTGTTGATGGGTCTGTACATAGCCAATGTTGCCGGGTACACCAAGAGAACGGCGGCATCCTCCGGATTGTACATCGGCTATTGCCTTGGTAAGCATGGCCCCTTTTGTCTTTTACCGTACCGCACCGCCACGGGGTCCTTGGCTGACTCTCACAGGCAATTTCGTCGGACCACTCTGCTTCCGCACGCAGGATGCGCCACGTTACGTGCCGGGCTTCGCCGTCACCGTCGTCACTTCGATCTCAGCAGGTGTTCTTATTGTCGTGTATAGATTCGTCTGCACGGCGGATAACACGAGAAGGGACAAAAGCGGCATAGGAGAAGCCTTCGAGCACGCTTACGAGGACGACTATACAGACAAAAAGGTCAGTCCACCCATAGCCTCGGTAGTCTACGGACGCTGGCTGACAAGAAACAGAATCCGCAGTTCAGGTATATCTTGTAAACCCGCCAGCACGGTGGACCGGTACTGATAATTGCGATTGTGACCATCGTCTTTCGTATACGGCTCTCACAGAACGATGTGCGGTGCTCAATGTGGTGTATGTCACTCACGCAGAAGAAGATGTATATGCTCATGACACCGACTCCGTTGTTGTACAGACTTTTCTTTTCGAACCTTTGAACTACATTACGGGGGCGACGACGTAGATGTTGACAACAACGGGCACTAGTTCGTGGAAGGGGCAAGCACTTTAAGAGTCGCTGGCTGCACGAACTGATCGGGCAAGGCGTTCCAGGCTTCCTAAGCAAGGTATTCCATGACAACGGCGTGCGGGCGTATGAAATCCTCGGTGCAATAGAGTAAGCCCTAACCCTAAGAGACCACAGAGGATCGAAAAAGATCTGGGGATCGACGCTGGCGGAACTGTGGCTAGTCCGAGAGGTTTTTCTCTGTATCGGGTTCGACAAGGACGGATTCGTGACGAAAGCCAGCAAAGTGCATGATGAATGTGTGATTGAGCTCGCCGCGGAGCTGGAGGCTTAAAGGACAAGAGGTGAACCCCTTGGCAGTTGAAGCATCTTCCTCCTTTCTTCTCCTCTTTACGCGAGAAATACGAGACAGGCGGACATGACGTTGGGTCTACTATTCTCGGCCGTTGAAAGGATGTCCGAACTGTTATCTGACAGGACAGTTGTTCTAAAGGGGAGTGGTTGAAGATTTGAATGCTACCAGGTGGGTGGTGGGCCTGTGATGGAGGCTCAAGATCACCGGCAAGACGAGAAGTTCGAGTAGTTTGTCTACCATACTCTCTGCGGAATCAGACATGGAGGTTCGACGAGCTGTTCGAACAGCGGAGTCTTTGGTGGTCATGTTGTGTAGGTAGTCAACATCTTCGCATGTAATGATTTATTTACCTACCTACCCCGCACATGGACGAATTCAAGGAGACTTTTCACACCCCTCCTAGCCAACGTCATTTGTTGTCGGTACACCATCAACCTTAGGTACCTAGAAGATCCAATCAAGGCTACGCTCGACCAGCTCAGGTAGATCTTGACAATTCCGGGGTTTCTACATCTCAAATATCCTCGGTAGCGCAAGATCTGGCCCCGCGCTTGAGCACGATGATGTTACAATTGCGAACCCGCGCTTGCAGTGGAGACTATTGTAGGTGACGGTGAGAAGACTTTCATAATAGTGGACCAGGTTTCCTGCGCATTCTTTATCTTTCATTTCCCTGGTCCCCTTTCGTCAAACATCAAACATCGCTTGCACCGCACGGTTTACCCATAACTTCACCCTTTGGACAGAAACATCAATCAAGCCACAATGCCTACCGGAAGTTGCTTCTGCGGGAACATCAAGGTGGAGTACTCTGGCGAGCCAGCCCAGACAGTGAGTATCCTTGTGTCCGACGAGCGACGCGATGTGTGGGCTATGCTGACGGGGGTCATCAGGCGCTCTGCCATTGTGTCGACTGCAGGAAGATCGGCGGTGCCAACTATTCCAACAACTTCGTCATCCCCGCCTCACAGTTCAATGTGACTGCGGGTACGCCGAAGGAGTTCAGCAAGACGGCAGACAGCGGCAAGGAGATCACCAGCTGCTTCTGTGGTGATTGTGGTATGGAACAACCCCCCTCCATTCGCGCAGGAATCTCGTGCCAGCGACCATGTTTCCTCAAGACTGACTCCGGTGTAGGCACGACCTTGTTCAGATATGGCGAGACCTTTGGCGGCAGGGATGGCATGATGGTCGTCAAGGCGGGTATTCTGGACGACGTCGACGTTATCAACTCCCACAAGCCGGGCGCCGAGCTTTACGCCCCAGAAAGAGTCAAATGGGTGGCCCAGGTCGAAGGCACCGACGATCTCGAGGGTATGCCACAAGCATAAGAGCGAGAATCTAGATTCGAAACGAGGAGGGCTAGAAGGTTGTGTGTTCAAACCTGTCAGATACCTTATGCAAGATGTGCAAGATAACTCGTCCAGGTGCAGAGGGAGGAGAACCATGATATAACTCGAATGGTTGCTAGCACGTCATGGCGCTACGAGGCCCTTGTAGCCACTATGTTTCGCGTGGCCGAGTCGTTCTCGAGCGCCTTTTCTTTTCTTCTTGATTGCTAATGGAACATGGCGTGAATTTGCTCCAAAGGAACATACATATAATAAGCGAGCTTCCCGTTCGCTCATCTCTACTATCATACTTGGCTCAAAGTGCCTGGGACATGCGAGGTGCAGACCACTCTGAACACGGCGTTCAAGCCGAAGGAGCCGACCTGAGTATCAGCTACCTAATAGCAGACGCCCCTTGTTGTGCAGGAGTGAGGTGGACACAGCCCATTGAGTAATGTCGAGTCCCGATTGCCTCCAAAGAATCCAGATACAATCCTCTGCCCAATTATCCTCACGTTTAACATGCAAAGCAGACCAATGCTGTAGCCTGCCTTTTGCAGATGCAAGAAAAACCTCCAACGGTCATGAGCGCAATCAAAAGCACAAGGCACCTCCATCAACAACCAAGTCGGCGCCTGTCATATATCTTCCAGCCCTCTTACTGCACAGAAGCACAACAGGCCCGGTGATTTCCTCGACGTGACCCATCCTGGCCATTGGACACCGACTGGCCCATATATCCCGTACAGCCTGCAAGTTATCACCTGCATTGAGTACTGTATCCATATAGCCAGGACTTATGCAATTGACTCTGATGCCATGCACCGCCCACTCGGCCGCAAGATTCTTGGTCATGTGAGCGACTCCTGCTTTACTGACATTATATGCTGCCTGTGGCTGAGGATAATTTGTGGAATGTGCGGAGATCGACGCTGTGAACATGATACTGCCACCCTTCTTAGACTCAATCATATGACTTGCAGCGGCTTGAGCACAGAGGAAGGAGCCAATCAGGTTGACGTCAACTACTTTGCGGAATTGCTCTGAGGAGGCGGATATGGAATGCACGCAACCAACGATGCCGGCGAAGCAGCAAAGAATGTCAACAGATGACAAGAGTGATTTAGCTGTTGCAAATGCTTCGGAAACAGCGGTTTCAGACGTGACATCCACCGGAACGGTATGTATGGGAATGTTTGGAAAAGCCGATTTCAGCTCCGTTATTTCTTTTTCGGAGCTTGTAAGGGTAGAAGGAAGATCAAGGAGTGCAAGGCCAGACAACCCGTGCTCGAGGAGCGCTCGTGCTGATCTCAGAGCGAGTGTGCCGGCGCCGCCAGTAATGACGGCATTTCCTTCCACGGCAAAGCGTATTGCTGCTCGCTCTGCTGCTGACGTCGATGTCGGTAACGGTAGGGGCGCTGTGAGAGGGCCCGATATTGTAGAGAGGGTCATGGTGGGAATACTGCGTGATGCAAGAAAAGCTCTTTCGTCCTGGGTTCCCACTGGCGCTGCTGACTTTGGATCTCCCATCTTGATCAAACAAAGAGTGGTTTCTACGTACTTGAGAAACGAAACTTCCTGGCAATCGACGTCAAGGGCGTGAGCAAAGGGAGTGGTTTGAAAATGGGTCTAGTACTCCGAGATAGAATGACACGGACGCGTTGAAAGAGGGAGGCCGGGATTGAGGATACAAACCTTACATCGTCGAGTGGGAGGGGAACAAGAACTCAACTCGCGCCCTTGTATATGAGACACGCAGTCCTCAGTGTGGCCCGCGTCTCTGCGATCCGGGAGTACGGTTGAATCGCCATTAGAGTTGACTATGTCGACTCATGTGGGCCTTGTCATCTGGGGAACACGAATAAAAAGCCAGAGGAAGACAAATCGCGAGGCGATCGATATCATCCTCGGCAAACTTTCCCGCACCCGGGCCAAGTGCGGACTGTGACGTATGATTCGGCGTAGGAGACTCCAGCAGAATTAAAAAATTCCGGAAGGGGTGCCCTCCGGAAAAAGGGCCCTGCGGCGCATCGTTGCGTTCGACCGACCGCTTCGAAGTATTGTGACTTGCTATATTTCCGCATTGTGACATTTACCGAGTCGAACATTCCCCAGTCCACGATGTCCTCCGCCAGTTCGATTGCACAGTTCAACGGCGCTTCTTCTTCCGAACCGTCCTCCACGGTGCCATCAGACGTCTCTGAACAAGTCGACCTTCTCGCCTGGCTACGCCTCTATTTTTGGCCTGCGTTGACCCTCGCGATACAGAATGGCTGGGGCGGTTCTCCGCAACAATCTTCAGACAAGCGCGACTGGCTTGCGGGCGAAGTGTCGTCGCTCATCACCACAAATCAGTTGCAAGACAATGATGACCTGGCCGAAGTGCTGTTACAAGTCATGAACGACGAGTTCGGTGTTGTGATCGACGACGGTAGTGTTGAAGAGACAGCGAAGAGCATTTGGCTTGGCGCCGGCAAAATAGCAAAGGGCGAGACAGCCGAGTTGCAGGAATTATATGCGAAGTGGCAGGAAAAGGAGAAAAAGGGTGGGATCAAAGTGGTGGGGGAGCAGCTAGCTGACCAAGAGGGAGCTGAGACGGACAACGACGAGGATGAGATCAGCGAAGAGGAGTGGAATGGTTTCGAAGATAGGAAGGAACGTGGGGACGCGGATATGGATCTTGACGAGGCACCGGCGCTGGTCGACTCGAGGAAAAAGCCCGAGCCGGAGGTGGACGAGGAAGGATTCACGAAAGTCGTGGGTAAGAAAAAGAGATGATATGACGACAAAAATGCGAAAATGATACCCATGAAGTCTTCACTGTCGTTGTGCCGCTGGGCACACCCAGTTGTACATTATTTCTATGCTTCAGACCTATGTGCTTAATCCTCGGGTTCAACCAAGCCAAGCTTCTCGTTCTCAGCCTTGCTACGTCCTGCCCACTCCGGTGGCACGTCAATGCCTTCTTCTTCTTCCTTGTCACCCTCCTCTTTCGTCTTGTGCACACTCGTTGGCTTGTGCTCAGCGGGACTATACACAGTATACAAGATCAACGGAGTTGGGCCCGTGTTGATGAACTGGTGTTGAGTGCCGGCGGGCACGATGATGAGGTCGCCTGCTTTGACGTCTTGGTCTTTGCCCGCAATCGTTGCTTTACCCGTGCCGGAGGTGAAGGTGAGGATCTGATCGACGGTGTGTTTCTGTGGTGTGTGTCAGCTTGTGTTGATCTCCTCGGTTTAGTCTAGTGTACCTCGTCACCAATCTCTCCATCGACTGGAACAGTCATTAGGACCAATTGCGAATACAGTCCGGTCCATAGTACCCTTCTGAATTCCGCTGACTCCGAAGGTAGAGCCCCTGTCATGTTGGGAAAGTAGGCCATCTCATGTTTAGGAGGATCCATTGAAGGCTTTGAGAAAGGCATCGTGGATGAGAACGAGCGCGAGGCTACGAATAAAGTTCGGTGGGTGTTGCGTGGTACAATATAGGTGCTTCGAAAGACTTGTCTCGTGAAGGTTGTCAAGCTACTGCTGAGTTTATGTGACATGTATAAGGCGAGAGATCTCGGTTTCTGTGGTGGATCGAAAAAGTGATAGGCCGAATAAATAATTACTGCAAAGTCTCAGTGCTGACTTTCACAAATCAACTTGAAGGATTATTTACATAGGTAATGCAGATGAATTGCATAGGTACCTAGCTAGGTAATTAACTACCTACATCATGCACTAGAGCTACCTACCTACCGGTAGCGATTGGTTGCTTTGTCGATACGTCATCAACCGTCGTCGCGCTGAGGATTCCACCTCCGGCTAGTGTGTTTCCACCCTGGGAATACGCCAGCAAGTCACAGCCTAATCTATACCGAAGCTGTCGTTTGTTCGTGCATGAAGGCATATGAACGAGTAAGCTAGGTACCTAGTAGTGGTGCACGACCATGTTCCGAGTCACAACTTGAATGGACCAAACGCGCCTTGAGTGATGAGAACACAGATAAGATACGCCAAGCCGCACAAACAGCGCTTATATGCCAAGCATCTGCCTTAAGAGCTCCGGCCAACCGACGACACCCCATCTAATAGCGTAAAGCATCCTCAGAGCTTGCTGCAGTGCCCGAGGCCTCAGTCAGATTAAGACACTCACAATGAGGAGCTAATCCGACCTTGGTCACAATGTGACCAAGGTCGCAAGGTCGTCCTGTGGGGTCATAAATTTCCCAAACGCGCGCTGGACGTCTGAGCAAAGGCCTGGTACGAGTAGTAACTTGTGCACGAAAAAGGTCCTTGTGATCTGTTGTGGTGTGTGGAGAGTCGCTGAGCCCGGAGCCTGAGCGCCTCGACCACGCGACGAATAATACTGCAGGCACTGGCAGGCAGAGACGTCTGCCACAGCATGGGGTTGACTACTAAAAGCGTAGGTTTTACATGTTCCGTCAGTTTCCAAGCATGCTCATCGTGGCAAGGGGTATGATGCTGGGTGGAAAACAAGCTTCTGGTGCCAGATCTAAGATCGTGCCGTCAACCGAGATCTCATTAGGATCAATGTTGTGACAAGCCACCAAGATTGGAGGATAAAGTACTTCATGTGCGCCAGTTGGGTTGGATGAGGACGTGCACAGCATCTACTAGAGAGTCCTGCACGTAACTTTCTCCGTTCTACGAAATGTCTAATCATGTCAGTATGAAAGTTGCTCGGATATACCAACCAATATATATCAAATGTCATAGTGCTGCTTCGAAAGTAAACTACGACCTACTGTGGAGAATAACTCTCTTGCAAAGAGCAGAGATCCATCCACCTCGTCTCTTTTCAACGACCCTACTGTGTACGTCGGCTTACCCCTGATTCTTCGGACGCCACGTGTCTTGTGGTGTTATTAATATAGAGCCATCACACTGATGTATCAGGAGTGTTAGTCCGGCAGACGTCGCGAGGTGAGTGTATCTTGCAAGCATAAAGCGGCTCGAACCGCATGTAGTCGGATAAGATAATTCCTGTAGAACCACGTGTTTGCTCTTGCATAAAGGATTGCCTTTCGTCGGTGGGAAAGACAATGGACATACGGCACAAATGTATACAGGGTTTGAAATATACCTAGTGTGGTTTTGTGGATGGCATGAACTTCCAATTTGTTCCAAGAGGGAATCATCGGTCCGACATCTGTATGCGGAATGGAGGTCTTTGGCAACTTGAAAGACGCGGACGGTTCAATTGGATGGTGCAAGGACTGTGGCGCGTGAATCGGGCAGATGCGGTGCGAAACGCAGTACGAGTACTGCTAGCTGTGAAGATCGCTGTGATCGGCAGTACGATGGCATCATAAGGGTGGGCCGACGCCTCTCGTCTCATGCGATGCGATGCGATGCAAGGAAAACGCCACAGTTATGGAGCTGCAAGGCTGTGAGATTGACCACCTGCGGACATGTTTCAGTGAGCGCACAGCCTTGTGCAGTTGTACTTGCCTACTTAGGTAGGCTTCTTAATCAAATGTTGAAGCGGAATAGGAATAACTTAGTTGTCTGAGTTTGATCTCCGCTGGCGAGTAGATAGATACTGATACCGCCACGAATGCAATAACAGGAGGAGCCGTTGGGCGTACTAGACGGGCATCTTGGGACGGGATGACCGAGGTGATTGTGTCGATCCTGTGCCATCGCGGACTCCGCAGAGCTAACGGTGGTTTGAGGAATGAGGGAAAGCCAGCCTCAGCCTGTTGCACCGAGTGTCTAACTTAGCACACCGCATCAGCCTTCAGGACCACCTGGCACGCAGACTGCTTGCGATAACAACCGTGGAATGATTATAACAACAGTGGTCGGTGTGTCAAGCGTTGAGGATATTGGGGATGACTCAAGGTTGCACTGACTTGCCTCTGCTCTCGACTGGCCGTGCGATGCTTTTACATGACTGCAGAAGTCATCGTTGAAACTGTAGATTGCTTTCCCAACAATGGTTGTGCGAGGCGGGCCGAGCAACTGCCATAATTGAGGAAGACCTGGACCTGGATATTCGTGCCGGCTGCAGGTTTGCTCATGTTTGCAACGCTCCCACCTGCAGTCAGCAAGTCAGTAATACACAATTTGTGCGTCCTGCGAAGCCATGGATGCCAGCATAGACGTGCAGCTCCTCAAGGACACTGTGATGATATATACTATACTTGTCCGAGGTGCCAGTGGTTGAGAAGTGCCCGATGATACAAAGTCCGAGCAGGCAGAAGCAAAGGCAGGGTGCAAGCCACAGCGAGTGTGGCCCTGGACTCCTACAGGCTGCTCACTTTAGGTAGAGTACCTAGTTAACTTAGGCTCTCTAACCTAGGCTGCTTAGGGTACTTAGGGCTCTTTAGGCTGCTTCGTCCCACCTGCACCTGCACCTGCACCTGTACCGGCACCGTGACAGGCTGCTTGACACCAAAAGTCTTTGTGATGCTCCATGGCCATGGCTATGATCATGATCCGCTTTCCACTGTCCGGTGTCCAGTGCCAGTGTCATTGTCCAAGCCTGCGCGAACCCATTCGCTGCCATTCCGTCCCGCCTACTCGCAACTCATTTCGACCGCCACTCAACATGCCCCTGTCCTATCTGTTCGTATGATTATTGCACCCTGCCTTGCTATCTGTTGATCCCTGGGCTCTCTTTACAGATTGAACAACCACTTTTTGAAGTATCATCCGCTACCCAGCCAGCTCTACGGGTTCCGAAGACGCCTTAGCCTCGCCGCCACGTTACGACCGCCGCCGATCGCAGAACCTCATTATTCGCATGCATTGATTGGGTCCTTGTCACAGCATACCTTAACCATTTGTTCAGCACCTGCCACTGAACCAGTCCGCCTGCACGACACGAGTCACTTCTCATAACTCATTACCCGCGCCGCTACGCCAGCTACTTGGTCTCGAAATACCACAAAATATCGCCACCTTCGACCGAGGCACTTTGAGCATTAGGACGAAGATTGCTTCACAGACAAGATGAACTCGCAGTAATGGCACTATACCCTTGATTGGATTGTTGGATACAAAAGTGTGCTCGGGAAACACACCAAGGTGCACTTGCTTCGAATTGATTGTTAGGTCTTCAAGAATATATTCGAGCGCACCACTACGAGCACGCTAGCAGCCATGTCAGAAGCGGCTTCCTCTCGCCGTGCCTCTACCGAGTCTCAGCATTCCCAGAGGAGCCATGCCGAATCGTTTGCAACACAGCGGCAGCATATGATGCCGTCAGGTCCACGCCAAGCGTCTATCAGCATGTTTACAGGACGTTCCGATATCCCACCGTCGCCCGCGCACTCTGTCAGGTCGGATGGACCCTCTTCAGCCTTTAGCCCTGGATCGATTGATCGAGTTTTCCCCATTCGGTCTGCAGTGTCTGTCGACCCCTTTGCTACGCCCATGATCCGAAATGAGTCAGCGGATGGTTTTCCTGGGATGAATCTAGGTATGGAGGGAGGCATCGCTGCAAGGCGGGAACAAAGCAAGAACAACCAAGAGACTCGGTCTGATTCCTCTACAACTAAGACCATCCAGGCTCCTGCGGTAGAGTCGCACGAGCGACCGTCCATGGGTGAATCACAAGCTTCGTCCAATACTGTACAACAGGATGACATCCGTCGTGCATCGGACGCGACGACGGATAGTATGAGAAGTAGTACGGGGCGTGCAGGACACCAGTACATGGACAACATACTACGGGACGATTCTTCTTCAAAATCCGCAGAGACGTCTAGTTTGTCTGGGGGGGTGGCATTGGGGAGTCGTGCAAATTCGATAAGAAGTGGTTCGATCAAGAGTGAGGCTCCAGAGGGCGGTCTCATAACGGCACGTTTCAAGCACGTCGTAACCGATGGAGGCCATGCCGTCATCACTGGCCGTGATGGAGAGACATTGCAAAGGTGTGAGGACGAACCTATACACATACCTGGTGCTGTGCAGGGCTTCGGGCTTCTCATCGCTTTCAAAGAAGAGGACGGCAAGTTGATAGTACACGTGGTGAGTGAAAACTCGGCACGAATCATTGGTTATACACCTACACAGTTATTTAAGCTCGACAACTTTCTTGATATCCTCACCGAAGAACAAGCGGATAACCTTCTGGATCATCTCGATTTCATCAGGGATGACGAGGCCGCAGACGTGGTCAACAACGGCCCAGAAGTATTCATGCTGTCTATACGACCGCCACAGCACCGCACCCGCAAGCTCTGGTGCGCTATGCATCTTCCCGATGGGGACAGAGACATGGTCGTTTGTGAATTTGAAGTCGAGGACGATCCAGTAAATCCGCTTGTGCCTGCTGATGAACAAGCCACCCCGGAGCTTCCCGAAGACACAATTGGTAGCGAGCCGACCGCCGAAGAATTTACAGAAAGCACAGTCAACATCAGCAAGCCCTTACGAGTTTTGCGTAGCGCAAGGAAGAAACGTGGCGAGGCCGCGGCCATGGAAGTGTTCAACATAATGTCCCAGGTACAAGAGCAGTTGGCCAACGCACCGACTCTGCAGGTCTTCCTCAAAGTACTTATTGGTGTGGTCAAAGAGCTGACTGGCTTCCACCGCGTCATGATATATCAGTTTGACCAGGCTTGGAACGGACGGGTCGTTGCTGAGCTGGTAGACCCCAGGGCAACCAAGGACCTATTCAAAGGTCTGAACTTTCCGGCGTCCGACATACCGAAGCAGGCGCGCGAACTTTACAAGCTAAATAAAGTACGTTTATTATACGACAGGTCCCAGGAAACTGCTCGTCTGGTATGCAGGACCGTGGAGGATCTTGAGAAGCCTCTTGATTTGTCGCATGCATATCTCAGAGCCATGTCACCAATACACATCAAATATCTCGCAAACATGGCCGTCCGATCATCCATGTCGATTTCCATCAACGCTTTCGGTGAATTGTGGGGTCTGATAGCGTGCCACACGTACGGTACAAAAGGCATGAGGGTTTCCTTCCCTATCCGCAAAATGTGTCGGCTAGTTGGAGACACCGCGTCACGAAACATTGAAAGGTTATCATATGCATCGAGATTGCAGGCCAGGAAACTCATCAACACTACTTCCTCGGCAGCCAACCCATCAGGCTACATAGTTGCGTCTTCTGACGACTTACTCAAGTTATTCGATGCTGATGTCGGCGCTCTCTCCATAAGGGACGAAACGAAGATAATGGGGCAGACTCAGGGCCATATGCAAGAAGTGCTTGCGATGCTTGAGTTCCTTCGCATGAGGAGGTTGAACTCTGTCTACAGTTCGCAGGACATCAACATGGACTTTCCTGACTTCCGCTATGCCCCAGGTCTCAAGTTTATTGCAGGCGTCCTGTACGTGCCATTGTCAAACAGTGGAGGCGACTTCATCGCGTTCTTTCGACGAGGTGTGTTACAAGAAGTCAAATGGGCAGGCAACCCTTATGAAAAATTTGTCAAAGAAGGAACCGAAGGTTATTTAGAACCGCGCAAAAGTTTCAAGACATGGAGCGAGACCATTGTTGGACGTTGCCGGGACTGGACGGAAGAAGAGATTGAGACGGCATCCGTGCTTTGTTTGGTCTATGGAAAATTTATCGACGTGTGGCGCCAGAAAGAGGCGGCTTTGCAGAACAGTCAACTAACGAAGCTGCTCCTAGCAAACTCGGCTCATGAAGTGCGAACGCCACTCAATGCGATCATTAACTACCTCGAGATAGCACTGGAGGGCAGTCTCGACAACGATACCCGTGAAAACCTGGCCAAATCGCATTCCGCCTCAAAATCTTTGGTCTACGTGATCAACGACTTACTCGATCTAACGAAGACAGAAAGCAGCAAAGACCTCGTCAAAGAAGAACTTTTCGACCTTGATGCGACACTTCATGAAGCTACAAGCCCTTTTGTTGGCGACTCAAAGCGCAAAAACATTGACTACCAAGTCACAATCTCTCCAGATCTGCCGAAACGAGTTGTAGGAGACCAGCGACGGGTACGGCAAGTTGTGTCTAACTTGATTGCAAATGCCTTTCAACATACGACCGAGGGTTCTGTGACTGTCCATGCTTGGGTATCCGCTGAACAATCGTCGCTAGAGAGAAAAGATGTCGAGTTTGCTGTGGAAGATACAGGCGCTGGAATGCCACAAGCCAAGGTCGATGCCCTGTTCCGTGAGCTTGAGGAAGTATCCTATGAGCAGGAAATTCCCACCAACGCGATCCTAGACCGGGACGCCCATTCAGAGAACGGAAAAGCTGTAGAAGGTCACTCCACGCTGGGGCTCGGGCTGGCAGTTGTGGCCCGAATCGTCCGAAACATGAATGGTCAGCTGCGACTCAAAACCGAAGAAGGCAAAGGCTCTCGCTTCATCATTATGCTCAGCTTTGAGACGGAGAAGGATCACAGGTCAAACAAGCTCCAAAGGTCTCACTCTCCAGCAAAGTTGACTTCGCCAAGTCCCTCGACGCCAGCCGCTACGGAGGGAGAGGTTATGCTTGTCGATCGGAATGCACCCAAGCGCTCCGATGCCGGCTCGATGGTCAGAAAGCAGAGTGCGGACAGTATGCACAGTTTGTCGAGCATAAAAAGCAACAAAAGCATAGCTAGCATGCAAAGCGACAACAGTGGCCGTAGTGATGCCGAGAGGTTGATCGATGCCATACAAGAACCGCTTCATCTTCAAGAGGGCAACAAAGGCAGGGGTAAAAATAACATGCTACGGACTCAGAGCGATGGATCGCCCGCGAAAAGCAAAGCAAATAGTATAGGCTCTGCCAGAGATCTGAAATCCGCACTGCACAGAATCCCGGGTCAAGAGACAGTCACAGATTCGGGAATTCCCATCAAGCCTGTACGCATGCCTGAAATGGGCATGGAGAACGAATCGGGAAGAGATGGACCTAGAATCGGTGCGAAAGTCACGTTTAGTGAGCCGCAAGGCTTCGTGCAAACTCCTGAGCAACAAGACGAGGAACTCAAGCTGTCTCCGGAGAACTTTTCGATTCTGGTGGCAGAGGACGATCCCGTGAACAGCAAGATCATAAAGCGGCGGTTGGAGAAACTCGGCCACGCCGTCTACATGACCGTGAACGGCGAGGAATGTTCATCAGCACATGGCGAGCAACCTAGGCAATTTGATGCTGTGCTGATGGATCTGCAAGTCAGTAATTCGGTTTAAACGTGTTGACCTCAGGACTAACATGTGTGCAGATGCCTATCGTGGATGGATTCAGTTCTACCAAGATGATTCGATCATTCGAGAAGACCCAATCATCAAGCTGTTTGTCACCACGGGCAAAAATGCACGGTAGGATTCCTATATTCGCGGTGTCAGCATCTTTGGAGGAAAGAGATCGTGAAAGATACGTTCAGACAGGCTTTGATGGATGGATCCTGAAGCCCGTTGACTTTAAGCGGGTCGACCTGTTGCTCAAAGGCGTCATTAGTGATGAAGTCCGTGATACCTGCATATATGAGCCAGGCAAGTGGGAACAAGGTGGTTGGTTCTCCAAAAGGCCGAAGTCGGATGCTATGTTCGATGCGGAAACGACACCTAACATGGAGGACCCGAAAGGGGAAGCGAAGAAGGATGAGGAGGAAGGACGAACGAGTGCAAGAGATGGTACCGTGACACCGACTCAAGAACAACAACATCGGCAACTCAATAACAGGGCCGAGACGATATAAGGCCGAGCAATGTCTTGGCTATGTTATAGAAGTGGAACAGAGCACAATGTACAGGCAGAGGGTGGAGGCGACCGTGAAGAGATGCCTTGCTTCGGCACGACGAACGTCATTACGGAGTCTACATCATTACGAGCGTTTACAGGATTCAATTGGCAAGGGCGTAACATATGGGGTTGGTGGCGTGTGGCAGAGGTTCCCCTGCAACGAAGCGCATGAACATAAGAGCATGATGGTTAACGACGTCGGGTCCTTGGGTGGATTCTGCTCTAGAGTAGACCTTCGCATGCGAAGCTGTATAACGAAAAGAAGGAGAAAACAGGGGAGGCACGGAACGTCGTGGTGTCGGACATGGAGATACATAGCCGATGCTAGGTACTATGGACTTGTGCAAGAAAGCGACTGTGCAGGAGTTCCACCGTACGTTACATAGCGAGCACGTCTCCATTCCTTTCTTCATCCTATCTTCCGTTCTCTCTCGTGGCGCTGCGGATTTGTTTGCGTGCAGCGCATTTCTCTCGATACATACCTAGATAGACAAGAGCTGATCCTTAGGAGGGACGTTGGAGACTTGAAGGCCACCAAGGGCTTGGCATTTTCGAGAGAAACTGGTCAACCTTAGGTTCTTCTTTCTGCGACTTTCGTCCTGCAGCTCTTCCCAGGTTACTGATAACGTGCGATGCACACATCTTTCTGTAGATGCGAGTATACACAGTGCAAGTGCTGATCAACATGAACCAGTCGTTACATCCCCTGCATGGGAATTTGTCTACAGCGTTGTCCATCGTCAGTAGCTGCAACAACGAATTACAACTTCATGCAGTGTTACAGGTGCTCAAAGGCACGAGTACACGTATGCTACGAGCCGTTGGCTGTGGCCACTATTGGACCATGCATCGCGCTCACAACGGCCTAACGCCATGGAACCTTGAGTCTCACCACGACTGAACAAGCTTGGCACAATTCCAACGATTCGAAACGTAAAGTCTTACTTCTCCATGGACTGTGATGTCTTGTCGAGCTACAGCCACAAAGGATGCTTGCCGCAGTCTTAATGTACCGAAACTGCAACGAAAATATGTTAGACCGTGTTGCGAGCGCCTTTTGTGATTTCTTTCTTTGCTGGGAGAACAAGGAAAGTTTACAAAGAGCCACAACAATGCCATTCTACTCAACAGAGCAACAATGGGCATTGTGTATGAGGAGAAAACTGGATCACACTCAACGGGCCGCTCAGGCTATATCTTTTCCGTATGTGCCCGAGTAGTAGGACATTCAACTCACGTACATACCTATTAAGACTTACTAGACGTATCCAGACTTACCATACCTATCCGTATTGAACAACGCGAGCCACATACACCAAAGTAATTCACGATCTCTACAGCATCTGGTGTACTTGCAGAAACTCTGAGGTCACGTACACGAAAACAAAGATCAACGCCATAACACCATATTCAACTACGAAACCAACCGTCAGATCAAAATCATGGGCGATTACAATTCCAGAGGGTTTCAGTTTGTTGGTCGCTACGGCGTCCCAGGGCAACCGGATACCAACACACAGAGACCCTCAGGTCATCAAAGTAATCTTCCCATCCGCCAAACACACCCAGGCTGTTTCATACCTGCTGCTCCTCGGGCTCGCGATCCACGTGTTTCTCCACCACAAGTCAGCCCTGGGCTCCAACGAGAACAACCACTGACTCCAGGTAACGTTGCCCGCATGTCTCGCACCCCAAGCACCGCTTATGGACCGCCACCAGCCTTCAATGAGAACGTCTTTAATCCCGCTCACTACCAAGACCGATACCGATATCTGACCCCCTCTCTGTCTCCGCGTCAGCACCACGACACCGAGTTCGAAAAGTATCGGGGACTCGAACAACACGAGCAAAGACGCCGTCAAAGCAACTACACACACGAGACGCCAGCCGAGGAGAGACAGAGCAGAGCCGACGGATACTATGGTAACAGTGCTGCTATGGCTGATTTTTACGGTGCCAGCAGGCGTGATTACCGTGATGCGCGTGAGAACTCACCTAGGCGTGAACATGAACTGGCGTGTGAAGATTATCGTCGCCGGTATGGTTACAACCACCACACTCCTTCTGACAGCCGTCACGACAGTGTCCCTAGGTACTCGTCCGACAGGCGTCATGACAACTATGGTGGCGGCAGACGCGGTGGATACTACTAGGTAAGTCGGTAGGTACTGGTGTCGCTTCCTTGGCTAGGAGTTTTAAGGAAAGCTAAGTTATAAGCTAAGTATCATCCCGTCTGCAATGAAATGTCCCCTTGAACCCCAAATCTCGATTTATGATTGTATTAGTATCTCCCATGATTAAGCACGAAGCCAGTATATTTCTCCTGGTGCACGTGCCGTATCCTGGGGAGATAATGCATGAAGCACACCGTCTGGATCTCGAGCAGCGGATCGCGAGCGCCGATTTCTGGAATCGGGTTCTTGAGGGTATCCTGAAAACGAGCCTTTGTGACCTGGACTGCCACCGTGTATCTTGAGACAGCAGCAACCATCGCGCTCTACTAAATGAAACACAGTCTCGCAAAAGATGGGAATGTTTCACGTAACTCGAGATAAAGACCATGATGGTCTTAGTCTTTGAAGAACCAAGTCTGAAAAGAGAAACAAAGGATCTCATTCGAAGCCTGCGAGACTGTGCTAAACAATACAAAGGTATTTTCAAAATTCAAAGTCCCTTCATTGTCCTCCACAACCACAATGCTCATCCCTTGTCTGGCTTCGATGCACTCACATAAACATACACTTACCACTCCCTCTGTCCCGTCATTACACACACCTCCTTCACCATAAAAAACACCCGCCTTGTGATCCATCTACCCAAGCTGCCCTATCATCATCCCCCTACCCCATTCCCCCAAGCCCCTCAGCGACAACAACCCAGACCACGATGTGTTTCCAAGACTACCGCGAAATCAAATGCCGCGACTGCCACCTCGTGCTGGAGCGCTTCCGCGTGGGCCCCGGCTACGCCTGCGGCTACTACGTGCGCGGCAACCTGCCCTGCCACGTCGGCTGGTACCCGGGCCAGCGCCAGGTGCGCCGCGGCGGCCGGCGGTGCGCGGCCTGTGAACAGCGGCACAAGGAGCGCGAGCGGCGGCGCGCCATCAGCGCGGAGAGGAGACAGGTCAGGGTGGCGGCGCTGGAGAACGATCGCGCCGAGAACGGGAGGAGAGAACGGTATGTGGGTATGCCGCCGAGGCCGGAGAGGGATCAGGGAATGAGGGGCAGTGGGACCAGGCTTGATCCGTATTATGTTAGGTGAGTTGGGGGCAGAAGGTAAGTGAGTGGGGTTTGAGAGTTGGATGCTAGATAGGTATGCTTTATCTGGGATTTTTGGTGTCTTTTGGCAGAAGGACGAGTGTCGTGGTTTCATGCCATGTCCGTGGTGCAAGAAAACACGTATATCTGAGGAACGAGTGGTTTTGTTTGTCTTCTTTCCTGATCGCAACGCTGCTCTGGTACGATTGCTATGCTGAGAAAGTACGCCGTGGGCTAGTTACGGACCGTGGCCTGTGGTTCGTAGGCACCCTGCCGAGCTTCCAACAGCTCCAGCAGCATGAATTGCAGCTACCGCGTTCACGGAACAATCGCTGCGAATGATCGCCGAATTGTGTGAGATAGACTCGCCCGGAGAGAACCATTAGCCACAGTCTGCAGGTTCGCTTTGACCCAGCACGGTCACGGTCGCCCCTGAAGTCCGTCGCCCCTGCCATTCTGGGATTCGTTGCCGACCAGGTCAAACTATAACGGGTTCAGAAATGGTGGTCCCCTCTGAGCATTTATGACCAGAGAGCAGTTTCCTCAATAAGTAGGTAGCTAGAGAAGAGCTTATGCCAAGACGATGTTGGATATGTTTACAACTACTGAATCTGTACCGTCCTTCTTCAGCTTGGTATTCTGCTTTTGAACCATTTAGGCACCCAACCATGATTTAAATCATCAAACTATGTGATCTTAGAGTCAAAGATGAGCGGAACCTAGGTAGTAATTCCAGCTCACACTTAACTCTAAGATCGCCATATTTTGATTGATTGATTTCACAATGGTTGGAAAGCTTTGAGGGTGGGAAAGGAGGAAAGGAAACACCTCAAGTCAAAAACAACAAGATTGAGGATTTTGAAGCTTGGTGTTTTATCTTAGCCCCTAATCATCACGTGCTATTGATGGCCGGGGGTCTCCAATTAGGTGTTCAAGGTGAGGAAAGTGCTCTAACCATAAATCCCAAAAGGGGACCTCCATATCTAGACCCGTCGTATCCGAGCGCGCGGTATTCTTGGAACCAGAACCAAAGGCGCAGTTCCTCAAAATGCATGGTAGATATCCTTCTTGAGAATTGCGGGCGCACAACCGCCAAGGTGTCCGATGCAGTGCATATCCCCATTCAACGGCTTCAGGATCGGAATCTTTGATTGCCCTTTTGAGGGCGGCTCTGACGCACTTGTCGAATATTTCGGCTTTTCGCAACACGTACAAGGGGAGTGGTCTCGGAGCCATGATGACTTTTCGAATCGCTGCCCATTTGCCCTGCATATCCAAAAGGTCCAAGATGTTTTCGGCAGTCTCGTGTTGTAAGCTTGAAGAATCATCTCTATTGCAGATTATGCTCAGCAGAGGTGTGACCCTTTCGGCATCGCCCAGAGAGATAGCTTGTCTCAGGCTCTGGACCAAGACAGGTCCGTCAAAACTGACGGGTGGAACATCTCGTTCCCACGCGAGGGCACTGCCACGTCGGTTGTAGACGCATTGTTCAAGGTGCTCCAGGTAGCGAATACCTGTCGTGCTGGAAGCCTTAAGTAAACGTCGTGGAATGTAGTCGATGCTCAGGCCCGGCAGCCAACAGTCGATCGTGTCAGGAGAACCTCGGGCCGACCCCCACCATATGCATCCAGGACCTGCCAGCCAGTAATCTGAATCGGCCAAAAGATCGCACTCGGACAGCGAAATCTCTACTTCCATTGCGACCATCAAGCACACTCTCTCAACCTCCGACATGGAATAAGGAAGCCGCATCTCCAAGAAGTTCAGGACCGTATAGGCAAGACTACCTTTCACCACTTTCAGAGCCTGCATAGTGCACCATGGTTGTTCAAGGCAAATTTTCTGCAACTCTATCCTGCATGCCCCCGATAGAGATGGGGGAGATCTTCGTGCCACGGTAGTGCCCCAGGTGATGTAGTCACTGGTATCTTCGTTGGTCTCTACCGGCTGAAACCAGCCTCGTAACGTGAAACATGGATCGAAGACAGCGACCTTGAGGACATCCTCACAGAAAAGCTGTCTTTGGGGAAGCTTGTCCGCGATGGTCTTCGATGTTTCGTAGAGATTTGGATTGAGTGATAGCCATGCTATGGTTTCCAGTATCTCCGAGGGAAGGGTTTGGAGGGCACTCATCACCGTTTTCTTCGATTGCATGTGTGTAGATATTGTGAGGACACGGTGGAGAAATGACAGTGAAGAGACTGTTGTAAGGCTGGAGGGTGAGGTTCGAGACTGCGCTGCAACGAGTAAGAAGTATGGCACGGTAGCAATAACGAACTTATGCCTTGAGAACGTCGCTGCTGGTGCTTGTTCAAGTGTAGGTTGATCGCAGTGAATGCGAAAGGAGGTTGTGTGTTATAAAAAAGAAGAAACGATTATAGAGAGGAGCATAGACTTATACCTAGGCTGTGAGGACCTTTGACATTCGAAGAACCATAGAAGTTGCTGTTTAGGATAAGGTACTGGATACTTACCAGTGCGTTGCGAGGACCTTGGTTGATCGCTGAACTTAGATCGGCAATAGAGGTCTTCGGTTTGTTTGACCGCAGCTTCGGGTGCGTGTCCACGGATAGGGAGAGAAAGGCGCTTACACATGTGAAACGGGTAAACACTTTCATTGTTTGGAGGACACCGCGCGTTCTCGACCCGAGGAAAGCTTTGGTTGGGTGCCTGAACTTTGGTGTGAGATTAATAACGAGCCAGGATACTCAAAATACCATGCAGACATTCTTCATGACCAAGTCAGCCCGATCTTCTTCGCTACCTTCTCTGCAATGTCTTCGTAATAGCCTGTGTTTATCTTCTTTCCAGTGGCTTCTTCCGCCACGATTGTTGGCATCCCTCTGTCCGCGTCCCTGCATATCTTTGCGTCGAGCGGAACATCGCCTAAGAACTCCACTCCTAGCTCACCTGCTTTCGCCTGCGCACCGCCGCCATGGTCGTCGTGCGCGAACACCTTTGTCTCTTCACCACATTTCGGACAAACGAAGACACTCATATTCTGCACCATGCCCAATACAGGAATATTCATCTTCCGGAACATAGCTACACCTTTCACCGCATCCTTCAACGCCACATCTTGCGGGGTACTGACGACGACAGCACCATCCAGCTCGACCTGCTGTCCGATAGTCAACTGCACATCGCCCGTCCCTGGTGGCATATCAAGGACCAGCACATCGAGTCCCGGACTCCAATCCACTTCATGCAGTAGCTGCTGTAGTGCCTTCATGACCATTAGCCCACGCCAAGCCACGGGCGCAGCTTCGTTGGGCAGTAGATACCCCATGCTCATGCTCTTCAAGCCATAGTTTTGTAGCGGCACAAGGAGGTTCTGTGCCGTCAAGTCCGGCTCGGACGCATCTGACAGGTTAAGCAAGGTGGGTATCGAAGGACCAAAAATATCAGTGTCAAGGATTCCGGTGCGGATGCCGTGTCGTGTAAATGACAAGGCGAGATTGACAGCTATGGTGGATTTGCCGACACCACCTTTGGCGGAGGAGACAGCGACGATCTTGCGTACATTGCGAATGGGTCGTTTCTGAGGTAGACCACGTTGCGCGCGTGGCAGGGTAGGCGGTGCGCCTTTGCGCGGGAGACCCTGCTTTGATTAGCCATGGAAAAGGACTGCACGGAGTGTTCTACTAATGGATTTTCATGACTGAGGTTTCTTACACATGTGCTGAAACACCTGCGCATGATAAATCGACCGGACTGTCTCGGTACAATAAAGAGTAAAGTGATTCATGGAGTTATTGTGTAGTTCTCCGTATTCGGCTATACTTGCCTACGAAGTTGCAACGGCAGGTTGCGGCGAGTCTTGTAGAGAAATTATTTCCCACGCCGCTCGTAATTTACTGTTCTGTCGCATTTCACAAGCACGATGGGCAGTCTCAAAGATCAGGTCAAGAAGCTGAAATTGAATGAGCGAAAAGGTGCGGCGCGCTTCTTGTTATATCATACGCTTCAGCTTGCTGACAATCATCCATAGACTTTGATCCTGAGGACGATGCCTTCACGCAGCAGCACGATGACAGCGAGTCGGGCTCCGAGACCGAGGAATTGAAGGCTGGCCGCGAACACTACGAGTCGGTTGGGAAGAGCAAGCTGCGCAAGCCAGCGCAGCAGGTTCTTGACCAAAAATATGAGGGTGTAGCAGTCAGTCGAGAAGCGCTGAATGCGGACGAGGAGAACGACCCGTTTGCGCCACTCGATGATGAAGACGACGAAGATCCGTTTGCCGAGAGGGGTGATGACTCCGACGATGAAGAAGAGGAGGATGATGATCTGGCGGATGTCCCCAATGTAGAGGCGTTGGATGGGGAAGTGGACGAAGATGACGAGATTGACAGTGACGAAGCATTCGAGGAAGGTGACGAGGAAAAGTTTAAGGCAAAAGGGTTTACGTTTAGAGGAAGCAACATGGTGAAAAGAGATAGGAAAGACCTTGAGGATGACGAGGACGACGACGACGACGAAGCAGTCTCGGGTTCTGAGGGCGAGGAATCACTAGACGAAGACGGGCTTGACATGGATGAGGAGGATGAGGATATGTCCGAAGGGGGCGCATATATGAACGGAGACGAATCCGTGAACAAGGATGATGACATGTCCGATCAATCTTCAGCATCCTCTACAGAAGAGGCAAGACCGCCTCAAGTCGGTAAAGACAAGAAGATCCGAGCAATGCTATCCAAGGACGAAGATGTCTCAACGCTTGCATCCTCTTTATCTGCGAGCGCGAACGCAGACGTCCGGAAGGGTAGAGCAGTCAAGCAGCAGTACCAGACATTCGATCGACTACTGGACGCCAGGATAAAGCTGCAGAAAGGTGTAGCAGCCGCGAAGGAGTTCCAGCTCGGCAGTGTCTCGGACGAAGATGTCGCAACCGCCGCTCGAAAAGCAGAAGACGCAGCTCTGAACCTATGGTCCACCGTCGATGCAATCCGTCGCAGCATGCTCGACGACCAGCAGAGAAACGCGGACGGGAGAACAACATCCAAAAAGCGCAAACAATCTTTGCCGGCTACACGGGCAACCTCAGTTACGGAGTTATGGGAACGCACCGGTACCACCGAATCAGCAGCCCTCCCGTACCGACGTGCGGTGCTTGACAAGTGGTCTCGTAACACGCGCTCATCCATCAACGCAGCGCCGAAATCCAAACTCCTCGATCCCTCTCAACAAGCCGAGCAGAACAAGTTCACCAGCGTGATCGACACCTACCTCACCACGGAGCGCGACAAGCTCGTCAAGACCTCTACCTCATCCGACGGTCCGTTATCATACGACGACTCGACATTCTACCAATCCCTCCTCCGCGACCTGATCGCCTCGCGAGCCGCCAACGCGAACGGCACCACCTCGGACATGTACATCCCGCCTGTGATCAAGCTGCATCAGTCTGGGTCCAAGAATAAAAAAGTCGACACAAAAGCGAGCAAAGGCAGGAAAGTGCGGTACACGGTGCACGAAAAACTGGAGAACTTCATGGCTGCAGAGGACAGGACGGTGTGGGAGGACGCCGCGAGGAGGGAGTTCTTTGGAAGTTTGTTTGGACAGCGAAGAGCATTGGACGAAGACGAGCTGGAAGTGGATGGAATGGATGGTGAGGAGGGCGACAAGGAAGTTGAAGCATTGAGGCTGTTCAGAAGTTGAGCTGGTGGAGGATAATATCCCAAGAGTCGTATGAGACGGAAGACATCAATAGGGATGGGATGCTTTTCCCTCCGCCTCCTATCGCGGTCCACTCAAGGAAGGGCTTACGTCACCGCGCCTTGCATGTCCGATCAGCACCCTGCGTGAGGCTTGATTTACCTTCAAGAGAGGCTCTACAATGGCTGCCCGGGCCCAGTAGAAGTGACGAGCGCAAAGCAAAGATCTTAGAAATCGTAGTGGAATTCGCCAGCCAAGCTTAGCACGAATTATGGGTATTAGCGAACGGCGGCAACAACAAATCATAAAGTTCTCCAGCTCGCAACTTGTTCCGCAATCGTAGTATCATGAAGGATATTAACGTCGAACTTCGTAACAACGTTGCTACCTCTTGGCCTTCTTCCTTCTGGTGTAGCCTGGCACCTGGTAAGGTTGAGGCACGAACCACTCTGGGTACACTCCAGCTTCATGCTGACGGTGGATATAAGCGGCAGTGACATGGCCATCTTGTGTGAAGTTCGACTGCGTGTCGTTGTCGAAGCCGGGGATGGGAGAGTATTTCCTCTTGAGTGGTGGTGGAAGGGGCGAGGATGATAGTAGCTGGTCAGACCCCAGCTTTGGAGAGGATGGGACTTGCGACTCTTGTTCCCTCCTATGTGATGGGCGTGGTGTTGAATTCATCATCTCCTCGTCGTCATCCACATCGTCCGCGTCCCGCATGGTAGGTGGTAAGCGCGGTGAGGATGCAGGATCCAGGTCGAAATCATCTTCGTCCGCCTTCTGGAAGGCTTCATCGATTCCAAGGTCTATATCGAGCTGCGATTGACTCCCTTCCACAAACTGCGGTAGTTGACTCAAAGTCACTTGCATGGAGCTACTGTCTTTGATCGTGATCCTGTCAACGGCACGATCACCACTACGCATATGTTCCATCAAGGGCATCGATGACGTTGCCATTAATTGCTGGGTTGGTGTCTGAGTGGAGATCTGAGATGGATGGGGCATCGAAGCGGGATGGACGGATCTTTGTGTGGCATGGTGCATTGATGGAAGCCTGGGTGACGAAGATGAATCCGAGATATCGTTCAATGGAACCCTTATTGTTGATGTCACAGTGCTGACATGCTTTAGTATTGGCGGAAGGCGGAAGAGTTCAGGGGAACTCCTGCCATTCTCGTGAGATCGGTCACTTGTCGTGGACGCAGTAGCTTCATTTCCCGTCACAAGCCTTGGCTGTGGAATGCGGTAATTTGCTGACTGATTTTCTTCGGCCTGAGAAGCCTTTTCCTCTTGTCCCTGGGGGTGTTTTGATGGTGACATGCTTGGCATACGAAAAGTATCGCTCAGTTCCTTCTGTTGATCCGTGGATGTTATGTCAGCATCAGGAATAGGTGACGAGATGCGGTCAACTAGGTCAAAGTTGAATTGTGTATCATTATGCACAGGAGAGCCGAGTTCCGAATCCGCCTCCACATCTGCTTGCTCGTCCTTCCTGCCCTTGGGCGGAGAGACGATCTGCGTTGGAACATCTTCAGTCAATTGCAGGCCTGATGTCGGATCACGTCTTCGTGCCGCGGATCTAGTGATTGGTGGCGAAATTGCGCGTCTGGAGGTTGAGCGTGGTTTGGGAGGGGATAATTGCGCTGTGGTAGGTCGCCGACGTGGAGTAACAAGCGGATCTGGCTTATCGTGCTGGGTCGCAAAATCTCTAGCATCGACACTCTCGCCTCCTCTGCCTTCAACTCCCCTATCCGTACCCTGCGCCGCATTCCCCAGCTCCTTTGTAGACTTCTGGACTCCTAGCAAGAAGCTTAGATCTGGTAATGTGTTCTGGGTATCATCGTGTCGTATACTCCTTAATTCTGCTAGACCACTACTGAGCTGGCTAGTCGGAGGGATCTCAACGGAGGATTCATTGTGTGCTCTTTTGTCTGTAGTATCTCGCTCTGGTGCCTTTGGCGTTGCCTCAGCCGGTGGAGAGGAAGTAGCTTGGGCGGTGTAGACATCCATCTGCGAATCATCCACTCGAGATTTGCGCCTTTTCCTCGATGGTCGAGCAAGTGCTGAGGTAGAAGATTTCCGGATGGAGAACGAACCAGTAGTAGAATGCTGAGAGTCAGCCTTCTCGGGACCCGGAGATAGTTGCGCGAACGGGAGATTCGTGGAGACAGGACGTAATGGTGTTCGATGCTGATTTTGTGGGGGTTTAACTGCTGCTCTCTTTTGCGTACTTCGTCGCAAACTTTGTGGCGATTGGCTAGATAGTATGATTGACCGCTTAGACTGTGGGGTTCGAGGAGGCACGTAAATATTGACACGCTGCGACGGTAGTAACAGGTCGTCCCAGACATCTGTCGAGTCCTTGATCTCTAGTGTTGGAGGTCGGGGAGCTTGTTGCACGTCCGTTGTAGAAGTGTGGCCTTCCGTGGGCAAGGCCGCGGCGAAGTACTCGAAGCTCTGTGAAGGATCGGAATACACCTTGGTCTTGGACGCAAGACGTCGGGAGCTTCGCCTCGGAGTATGTTCACCACCAAGATCTGTACCATTTCCCTTCCTCTTCCTCTTGGTGGGCTGATACCCTTGACTTTCTTCTACCGCCGGGTTGGCCGTTTTCGTCCTGGTCGATGGCTTGCTGTCTGCTGGCGTTGCGGTTGCTTTGCGTGTTCGCGGTTTTCGAGGACTGTCGTAACCACCGTCTACTTGCGGTATCTTTGGGGCAACCTCATCTTGATTACCAGGATCTGCAAGTAACCGGTCGTCCAAATCTCCGTCAGCTCGATCGGCATCGACGAAGCCCATTTGCGTGAGCGTGGAGTCCCGCTTCTGCAGCTTTGCCGGTGCGACACGGGGTCCCGTGCGTCGTGCCGGCATTGATAGAGGTTGAAGGTCGGCTTCCTCAGTAAAGCTGACTGATTTGGGAAGCCATTCGTGGGGCAGCTGAGTGAGTGTGTGTTGCTTCTTCAGACAGGCTGTTGAGGTTGCAGTGCCCTCGACGTCATTGGAGACTCGCTGTCGCTTTCGAGCAGGAGGCGCAGAGGCTGGAGTCTTGCGCTTTCTCGATCTTATTGTCCATGGTGTTGATGGCATTGTCGCAGTACTCCATTTGCGTATATTGGACTGCACCCACTGTCAATAGCCGGTGAATCAGTGGTAGATGTTGAATGTGGCAGGACAATGTCATACGCGTGACGCGTGATCGTGTGAGTACTGTCACTGGCATGTGACTGAGCCAAGACTGCCTGGTGTAGCTAGCGTATTCTAGTGCCCCACCTCAAGTACTTCTCGACGTGTATAAATCCGACGTTCACCCTCGATACTGTTCCCACACACCCACGCCCTGGCATGGGACATCCCAGCCATGCATGCTTTATATATATACGACATTTGCATGGATATGACGGCTATCAAGCCGACCAGTGAGTCTGGGCTACAGTGATGAGTCGTGAGATACATGGGGGTCTTCAGGGCTGGGGTCGATCTGGTAAGTGATACAGCATCTTGATTTCAGGACAATGTGATTGTACTAATCACGTCTCAAAGACAACATCCTAGGCCTGACAGCATGAAGCGCTCCTGCTGTTCTTTTTGTCCCCTCAGCATGAACGCCAGAGGCGTGGACTGAAGGTCTATTGCGATCATGTTCACACATTCACTCATGGCTATTCAAGGATGTTCACTGCCAACGACGCAAGGCTCGGCGCCGTCTTCAGTCCTGGACTATTTAAGACTGCCCGCCAGTCCAAGTCATCACCTCGACTTACACCTTGCGAACGACTGAACAGTACATCACCCGATCAATACTCCATCAAATTTTCTTACACTGATCTAAGAGAACCATGGCTGCAAACAACGCTCAATGGCAACCTACTCAGCCGGGTACCGTCGTGGCCCACCAGGTGTTGAGTGGAGGTATGGCGCACGTCGTCCCCGTCACGATGCAACCAGAAGACCCGCTCCCTCCAGGCATGGACCCTCTGTATCATACACAATTCATCAACGTCTCCCGCCGTGAGTCTATCTTGCCCTGCTTCTACGAGGACAACTGATTCTAACAGATCTTAGTACACAACACGATCGGCCACGCCCTCGACCAATTCCAGAGTCTGACAGGTCTCGGTCCCAATCAAGGCGGTGTCGTCGTCACGGATGGCGAAAAGAATCACTTTGCCAGGACCATTACCAGCCATCTTGCAAGTAAGACTGGCAGACAAGTCAATACCACATCATATGCAAGGTTCAGAGACCTCCGCTCCACGACACTCAAAGATCTAGCCGCCATAATCGTTGGGGGCTTCCAAGCAGGTGATCCACGACGCGATGCTGCACTCTACAGCCTCAACCTCCCTACAGCCCGCTTCGACAAGAGTGCTGCACCATACATGACTACATACACGACTGCCAGGGGAGTGGGTCCAAAAGACCAGGTGGGTGGCGTCAACCACGATCCGACGTACAGACCATAAGTAAGGCTGAGCAAAAACATAGCAGGTTGGCGGGAAGTGGTGGTGGCGATGGGGGAGTACGCTGTGAAGCTGAGAGGGCCCCTTGTGGCCAGCATGAATTGTAATATCTCCATGAATGAAGACAAAAACCAAACGAAAACAAGTTCCACAAAACTCCAACTTTTTCGCATGATGCTCATGGCGTGCTCCGCCACTAATATTCCATGAATAGACCAGTACAGTTGATACGTGTTGCAGAGTATACTAATCTGGAAAGCGCGTTTCACTACCTCTCATTCAGCTCTAAGAGTGATAATCACGGAGAACGCCATAGTGCTACCATGGTAGCCCCTACCCAGTGTAAACATATTGACTCTATGGTAGTAAGACCGTTGACCGCTTCCCAGCTATTACCAACAAGTACTTCACTCATGGCTAGACCCTCATGATCAAGGCTCCTCGGTAACATCACATGCCGGACATACACCCAGCACATCCAACACCGGCGTAATCGTGCATACCACCTTCCGCAAAGACAGAAGAAATGTTTCATCAACTCTTTCGCAACCAACTCGGTAGTGTGCGCGCAGCTTCATCGGTTTTAATATTGGAGACTTTGCTTAGGGCAGGACAAGGCCTGCCGACACCGTTTCCTTTCTTCATTGATATCTGTATATTCTTCCTCGTTCTCCTGCCAAGGACTAGCCACCACGGGACTCATACTTTATGCCCAGGCCCGCGACTAATGCGGTGGCTTGACGTGCACAAGTAATTAGGCAAGCCAATCTCGGTGTTAGGCATCAAGGCCTTTTTGGACGGTATAGATGTTTGTGCCCAGCCTCGGACAAACGAGACAGGAAACAGTCTCTATGTGCTGAGCGGGAGCTGTAGTGAACGGCGTCAACCGATTTCTAGGCAAAATGTTGCTGAGAGAGAGAGAACAGCGGGTCGGAGGAGCATGCGAGGACTGCGGGGCCGTACATGGTGCAGCGTATGGCCCTGCGTAGGTCCATTTGTGAGAAGAATAAGGACAAGAGTATGTGATGTTCGCGGTCGTGGACCTTGGGTTTCCCTTTTCGAGTCCGACCCCTCAGGGAGACCACAGCAATTCTGCTCAACTCAGCTAACCTTGGCAGATGGTTGAGACAGAGACTGACAGGACAAGGATCATGCGCACTGCTTGGCTGTCCAGATTAGGGCGCAGGGCAACAGTTGCTTATGTCGTGCAGCTCGTGCCAGGCAATTGCCATGCTCGTAGATTTAGGCAAGCATTTCACTTGTCGATTCCACCTCCGTGCTCAGGTGGGTTTGACGCCGCGGTGGATACTTGCAATGCCTCCGGTCAAATTTTCGTACCCTTTGCCAGGCACGACGAACCCAGCATCCTCGATCATGGCACTGAACTCCTCCTGGGAAGGGAAGCGCTCGATACTTTCAACAAGATATTGATAGCTGTCTCGATCGCCAGCCACAAGCTGTCCAATAAGAGGTATAGCACCAAAGCTCCATCTTTTGTAGACTGCATTGAACAACGTGCTGTTGACGTGGCTAAACTCAAGGCACGCAAAGACGCCACCAGGCTTCAAGATCCGGAATGCCTCACGAATGGCGGCAGGTTTGTCCGTGAAGTTTCTAATGCCAAATGCGACGGTATAGAGGTCAACCGAATTCGACTCGATTGAAGGCATACTTTCTGCATTGCCTTCCATAAAGCTCAACCGGTCGGTGTTACCGTAAGGAGTCAGCAAGGCTCGCTTTTGTCCTTCCGCAAGCATGTCTGGATTGATGTCCGCAATGGTGACTTTCGTATTAAGATCACCATTCACATTTGTAGCATGATCCAACATGCGGAAAGCGATATCACCGGTACCCCCAGCAACATCGAGTATATTCCAGGCTTTGTCTTTGAGGGGACTGCCAGGGTTTAAGGAGCGAACGAAATGATCTTTCCATAGTCTGTGGATTCCTAAGGACATGAAGTCGTTCATAGTATCGTAGGACGATGCGACGGAGGAGAAGACGTTCTTGACTGGTTGTTGTTAGCTTGGACTGTAATGAAGGTCACCGGGTATATACCTCTGGCCTCCTTCTCAGCCTCAGCAACCGTTTCGAAACCAAAATGCGTGGTTCGCCCATTTTGGGCCGAGTTTGTTGGAGATGGATCTTGCTGACACCGATGGATGTGAGAGAACTGCCTTACAGAGGTCCTGCGTGTAGATCGAAAGCTACCCTGCCTCAGAGCAGTGACAAGACGCGTGGTAGCCATAGTGCGTGATGTGAGAATGCAGCAGCTCACACTGCAATCATTGGACTTTTTCGAGCTCCGAGCGCGACTCGAAGTTGGAGGTCCCACTGACAAACCCGGTTAGCGTCTAAACAGATGAATCTGCAAGATGCCGACGATAACCGCCGCCCTTGCTCTTATCCAAGTTCCCATGCACGCCTTTCACTGCTTCGGTCGGATGTTGACTGTGGTTGTCACATTCTGCTCGATACTGACGCAAGTAGAGGCGTACAATAACCCGGTATCGATATGAATTTAGGGCCTGTTGCACGACTATGTCGGCGAACCCCCAGGGGTTACCGGCCGCCTGTAATACTTAGGAATACCGTACGTTGGGCAAGCAATACGTGGAGCTCGGGTCCATCGCAACAGACAGGTGCAGACACGTAAGTAATGGAATGCTTTCGAAAATTATACTAAAAGTGACGTTTAAGTGTCAACTTCCCAGGCGCCCTAAAGAGCAAGTTCACGGCAACCATGGAGTTTCAAAACCCAGCCGAATCCCATGCTATGCCGACATACCGCATCATGGACGCTGACGGTAACATTGTCGATAACACCAGAGATCCGCAATCCGCGCCTGACGAGGAGATTATCCAATGGTACAGGACTATGCTAACGGTCAGTATCTTGGACTCGATCATGTTCGATGCGCAGCGTCAGGGCCGGACCAGCTTTTATCTAGTGTCAGCAGGCGAAGAAGGTATTGCAGTTGGCACTGCATCTGCACTGACGCCAGATGATGTTTGCTTTCTCCAGTATCGGGAGCAAGGAGTGTGCATTCAAAGAGGAATGACTATAAAGCAAATGATGAGTCAGCTGTTTGCCAACAAAGATGATAATGGCAAAGGCCGGAATATGCCCGTCCACTACGGAAGTAGCGAACTCAACATCCACACCGTCTCGAGTCCGTTAGCAACGCAGATTCCGCAGGCTGCAGGCGCTGCATATGCCTTGAAGCTTCAGCATCTGCAAAACCCCAATGTGCCAAAGCGCATTGTGGCATGCTATTTTGGTGAAGGTGCAGCAAGTGAAGGAGACTTTCATGCCGCCCTCAATATCGCCGCGACAAAATCTTGCCCGGTGGTTTTTGTGTGTCGCAACAACGGCTTCGCTATATCTACGGCCAGTATTGAGCAGTATAAAGGTGATGGGATAGCCAGTCGAGGCTTGGGGTATGGCATCGATACGATCCGAGTGGATGGCAACGATATATTCGCTGTTCGAGAAGCCATGCTTCGGGCTAGACAGATGGCCCTTGAGGGTGACTGTCGTCCCATACTGATAGAGGCGATGAGCTACCGAGTGAGCCACCACAGCACTAGCGACGACAGCTTCGCATACCGAGCCAAAAGAGAGGTGGAGGAGTGGAAGCGCCGGGACAATCCCATAACTCGGCTTCGTAAGTGGATGGAGAAGAAGGGGATGTGGAACGAGGATAAGGAGAATCAAGCGCGGACCAGTATTCGAAAAGAGGTTCTGCAAGAATTTTCTGCTGCTGAGAAAATCAAGAAGCCACCCTTGAGGGCAATGTTTGAAGACATCTATGAACAACTCACACCAGGTGCAGAAGCGCAAATGAAGGAGCTGAAGAGGATGATCGAGAAGTATCCTAAAGAGTATGACTTGTCCAGCTACGAAGACGGAATCAAAAGTCTTGAATAGGCCTGGCGAATCGTCTCAGAAAACACAGCCTCTCACTCACACCTCAGCAGACCTGCTTCACCACAGCCCCTCAAGGAGCCCATGGCATAGGACAGGACCAGGGCGTGGTAGTTGCAGTCAACATGAACACGGGCGGCAAATAGTTGTGGCCCAGTTGTCTGGCCAACATATCAAGTTCAATGAGTGGTTTCCTGAACACTAGGGAAAAATTGTGACGAGTAAGCACGACGAGACAGATTGTGAAGATGTCATCTTACAGGTGATTCGGAGAGAAACTTGAGAGCACGTCGACTGCAGGTGTACAAGAAAGGAACGGGGGATTTCAAGGCTCGGCTTGTGGCTTAGCAACGGACGGGGATCGACGCCCTAGCGTTGCACTATTTGTTAGCGTAGCTGCCAGCCACGAACAAGAGCTCCACTTCTTAACGCCAACCTCGTTCCTTCACGCGTCCAGTGACATGATTGCCTGGAAACCCCTGCCAATGAGTCGTCTAGAGCAACACCAGACAAGGACAAGCCTCCTTTCTCATACAAGTCTTTCCACAAACGCTGACGTGGTTCTCCTACCCAGCCACCCGAGGCCTCCTCCCGCATATCCTTATGTACTGTATCGCGGTCGTGAATGCACACACCTTTCACCCATCTCCCGCGTCTTTGGATTCCAACCATTCCAAGCCACAACCACCCACACCTCGAAGCATTTATTCGTGTTATTTCTGAAGCCTCTCTATTACTCCATTACTCTATCCCGCTGTAATCAATACTCGAGACTGAAACACTTCCCACGTATACATCTGATATCTCTTTTCTCATAGCGTGGGTGTCTGGTTCTATTCTTGCAATGCTTTTCCCAAGCTTTAAGTCAGCGCTCGCTGCCTCAGCACTGACAGCAGCTATCGCTCCTGTCGCAGCACAAACCTACACAACCTGCAATCCGACACAAGGTACGCCTGAACCTCAGTACGAGAGTTTACAGACACTGACATCACAACAGGAACCTGTCCTGCAGATCCCGCACTAGGCAAGAGCATCGACGTTGATTTCTCCTCTGTTTCGGATCAATTCACGACGTCCGGCTCCCCAACTTACGGTTCCAATGGCGCAGAATTCACTGTTGCGAAGAGTGGTGACTCGCCTTTGATCAGTTCGAAGTGGTACATCATGTTTGGCCACGTCGACTTTGTCATCAAGGCGGCGCCAGGTGTCGGTGTCGTCAGCTCTGCTGTATTGCAATCAGACTGTCTGGACGAAATAGATTGGGAGTGGCTTGGAGGGGACGACTCGCAAGTACAAACCAATTACTTTGGCAAGGGCCTGACTACAACGTACAACCGAGGAGCGTTCCATGCAGCGGCCGGCAATCACGACCAGTTCCACACTTACAGTATCGACTGGACAGCCGACCAGATCGTCTGGCAAGTCGATGGGGTGACTGTGAGAGTCCTCACGCAAGCTGATGCCGCCGTTGGACAATACCCGCAGACTCCCATGATGATCAAGGTTGGATCCTGGAGCGGTGGCGATCCTTCAAACCCAGTCGGTACAATCGCATGGGCTGGTGGTTTAACTGACTACTCGGCCGGTCCGTTCACGATGTATTTGAAATCGATCCACGTCAAGGACTACTCCACCGGCTCGCAATACAGCTACGTAGGTACCGCAGGTACATGGCAATCGATCACAGCGACAGGAGGCGCCATTAACACTGGTGGTAGCGACTCGGGAACAGCATCTCAGGTTGCGGTTGCTTCCTCGCCAGCAATGACATCGACCTCCGCGAACAGCCAACCACTCGCTTTCGGCAATAGCGATGCGCAATCCAGCAACACTGCATATTCATGGCTCCCTTCTGCCACGGTTTCCGCTGTAGGATCGACTGGCACAGCAGTCGCACCACTTGCATTCGGCAATGGTGGCACTACACGGGAGGCATCCACTGGAGCCGGAGCGGATGTTGAAGTTCGCCTTCACCTTCTCTCCTCGTTGGCGGTCTTCAGCCTCGTCGTCGCTTTTTGGTTTTGAAATGTACACTACTTGACGAATAGCGGGCGTAATTGCGGAACATTTCTGGAACATCGGGATGGGTTGACAAAGATTCTGGACTGAGTGATACAAGTGATGATATGAGCGAAGATACCCCAAGAGCATGCAATAGAGATGGATTTGGCTACAATGGAGCCTTGAAAGTAGATAGAAAGTAGCGCACAATAATACCACGAAACAATCTCTTACCAAGCTTTTTCTAAACCTTGCTGTGTAACCTCCAGCCATAATTCACTCATGCAAAGCGCTCGAGCATGCCGATTGTATTGGTCCCTTCTGCAGCACCAGAGAAAAGAGAATGCTTCTTGCTTTGTCATGTACCGAGGAGTGAAAGAGCTAGAATGCTCGTCGGAAGCCTGAGGACCCTGAGGCGGTGCCCTGGTGGGGTCAGGGTCGCTAACCAAGAATAGTATAGAGCCAGGGCCCGTCCTGATTACTTACTATCTACTTATCGGTCAATATCTTCGCCGACGTCACAACCCTCCAAAATTGCCCGCCACAAAAGCGTCCGACTGCGCTTCTGCTGTACGACTAGTCACTGTGCATTCAAGTTGCACACTTCCTGTAGCAGCTCTTGTCTCGATTTTCTCACCCAAACTTTTCCTCGACAAGTGTATTCCCCTCAGTCTCACAACATGGCGTCCACCACGGTCACAGATATCGCACAAACTCACCCATACACCTGCAACTCATGCGCAGTGGCATTCCGTAACAGTGACGCCCAGCGCCTCCACATGAGGACGGACTGGCACAGATACAATCTCAAGCGTAAAATAGCAGAGCTTCCTCCGGTTTCGTCTGAAGATTACAACGAAAAAGTTCTTACTGCCCAAGCAACCACCAACGCCGCCGCCGCCCACGCCGCATTTGCTAAATCATGCGATATTTGCCAACGCACATACTACAGCGAGAATGCCTACCAGAACCATATTCAAAGCAAGAATCACAAGGTCCGTTCGTTCGCAGTACAGAAGTCTGAAACGGGTTCCGTTGCGAGTGCTTCTACTCCCAAGACCGATGCCGTATCAAATACAGAAATTCCGGATCCAGAAGCTGAAGCGGAATTTGAAAAGGTGGTGGCGGGCATCAAGCAGACTAAAATAGCTGAGGAAGACCCACTACCTCGCAGACCATCTGCTCCGTCGCCGAACGCAAAAGGGCCGGAAGAGCACCCTCTGTCGCCAGCGAAACCCGAGTCTATACCATTGTCGAAGTGCTTGTTCTGCAACTACGATTCGCCGACATGGAAGCTCAGTGTGGCACACATGTCCAAGATCCATGGATTATTCATACCGGAACCGAGCTACTTGGTCGACCCAGAAGGGCTGTTGGAATATCTACAAGCAAAAATTCATGTCAACCACGAATGTCTCTATTGCCACAAGTTGAAGAACAACGCAGACGCTGCACAAACCCATATGCGCGATAAGAGCCATTGCAGAATAGCTTTCGAGTCAGAAGAGGAGATGATCGAGATCGGTCAATTCTACGACTTCTCAAGCACGTACTCTGACGCAGGAGACTCAGACACTGAAATGGATGGCTCAACGAGCAAGGCGAACGGAGGAGTCAAATTGCCGAAGACAGGTGAAGAAGGAGAAGAGGATGAGGGTTGGGAGACAGATTCCTCGTTCTCGTCCCTCGACTCAGAGGAACTTACATCTGTGCCTGTCGATGATCGAACAGAAGCCTATCAACGTCTACCCCTTAGCAGACACCATTCCCAAACAGACCCACGTCCGCACAAGAACGCCGATGGCTTCCATTCACACGCTCACCAACACCACAACAACGCAGTGTTCTACGACGAGCATGAGATCCATTTACCTAGTGGACGAGTAGCTGGACACAGATCTCTCAAGAAGTATTTCCGGCAGAACTTGCACAACTATCCGTCAGCATCAGAGCGCATGGAGCGTGCTCAGAGGCTCATTGAGGCGGGCGAAGGCGAGGACGAAGAAATGCCAGACGCCGGGCCACGGGTCGATCGACGTTCTCAAGCTCTGACACGACGTGGAGAGGCTGGTATGCTGGGTGCTACGGATCACCAAAAGAGAGAGGTGAGAAAGCAGGAGATCAGGAGCAGGCAACAAGACGAAAGACGCCAGAACAGGTACCATGCCAAATTGGAGAAGCAGAACAACTACCAAAAGCACTTCAGGGTAAGTTTGACAAATCTCATTAGCGATATTGTTCAGCTAACATTTTCAGGATCCTCTTCTGCAGTGATACAGCAGGCTGCACGGTATCTTTTCGGCGCTTCACTATGGTCATCGACACGGGCTCTGGCATTTTGTTCTGATTAGAGGAAATAGCTTGCATAACCATAGAGCTCATTATCTGCATAGCGTTGGGGCTCGATTTGCATCGGGCGGATACACCGTTTAGATATGATTTAACGAAAAGACACGAAAATTGTCCGCTCCCGCAAATGCAGTCTCTGTATCTGCGTTTCTACATTTCCTCTGTATTCTTTCTACGTCAACGTGAAGAAACCACATGATACCAGCCAGGTAAGCATACTAATAATGAATAGTCACGTGACAGATAAAGCCTTGGCAAAATTGTTTCCGCCGCGATCGACCCGTGAACTCCGACACGAACAGCTTCGGCTTCGACCTCCAAGATCCCAAGTTTCGACTTCGAGCTGCCCATCCAACGACACGCCCACTCCATCACCTTGAACACCTCGACACCGCCTCCTCGACACGTCCGTAACGAACCAATCGCCCTCATCATCCTCGACCGGAGTCCCACCTACCCAACTCCATTCACATCCCGAGTGCATCACTCCCAGATCCAATCCAATCCAACCCACCCAAACACAACCCATCCATCCATCCATCCCCATCGAAAAACCTTTCTTGAGCAACATCACCCCGGTCTACCTCTACCACCTCTGTCTCCTCGATGGCCAAGAAACCGAAAACGCGCACCATCGCCGTGCGGTTGATGTCGATGGCCATGACGGGGTATTTCCGCACGCTGGTGCGGCCGCGCGCGAGCAGGCCGTTGAGTATGTTGAAGTACGACCCCGTGGTGAAGAAGAAGGTGTTGTTTCTGGAGGCGAAGAGGGGGGGTAAGTAGAGAAGGTGGAAGCGAAAGAAAAAAGTGGATAAGATGGAGGTGGGCAAGTGTGCAGAGACGCCTGGGATGTTTGCTTGGATGTGCGATGTCTTCGAGGAGAAGAGAGGAGGAGAGAAGAGAAGAGAACAGAGGAGGGGGGACGTGAGAGCCGTAGGATGAGGGGATGGGTTTGAGATCGGAGGAGAGTGCTGGACATCTCATCCTGTCCCATCCCAACTACGGCTGTGGCTGCGACCAAGACGTCCAAGAGTAACAGCAATTGTGACAGCAAAGAATGAGCACCGCTGTTATGGATGGTCACGAGGACATGGGGCACCGGACACGGCAGACAGCAGCGGATCCTCCTGCTCGCATGATTGATACATGCCTAGCTCAGCAATGGACAACAAAGGGAGACGGACGCTGCGTCTTTCCCCGAGGCGCTGCGCTAGGATGATGACACCCGAATTCGGCTCAGAGAAAAAAAACTTGAGTGGGGTATGAATCCAACCATCCCGCTGCAATTACGCTTCGTAATTTGCAAATTTCATTGCTGTACAACGGTGCGTGCGCGGGGCGAAAGGAATACCGCGTATACAAATACAATTCCCATAGAGATCTTCAATCATTCATTTCTTCGTCAAAGGTGCCATCCCGGAAATGCACAAAAGCCTCCATCCGACAATCCCGATGCAATGCAATGCACAAAGCCCGCTGAAATACAAGATCATGACAAAAAAACAGCTCAACCCGCCTTCTTGTACGCGCCATTGTGACCCAACTCTAACATGCCGTCCTTGACCATCCGGCCTAGAAACTCCTTGAGCTCCTCATTCCCATAGTTGAATCCGCCGGGAACGACCATGTTCAGCATCATGGCGATGCGCGGCAGTGGCATGGCGCCCTGGTTCGTGACCATGCTGACGATGAACTGGCCGTACACGGCCATCTCGGACGTACGTTCCTCGTCTTCGGCTTCCCTCGCCGCTTGGGCTTCGGCTTCGGCCGCTGCGGCCGCGGCGGCGGAGGCGGCTTGGGATATGGCGGCGGGCTGCTGCTCGGCTGACCTGAGGGCTTCAGAGCCCGTGGGGAGCGTCTCGAGGACGGAGAAAGTGTCGGGGCCGGATTCGGCGAGGACGCGCTTCGAGGTCCAGAAGATGCAGGCGGAGCGGACGAGGGTGGAGGACATTTCCAAGGATGAGGAAAGGGAGGCGATGGTTTTGCGAACGGATTCGGCCTCGCCTGCCGTGTCACCTTGGAAGGCGTAGATGACGCTTGCTTGCCAGGGGGAGACGTGCTCGTGGATGGTGCGGTCGGTGAGCTCGAGCTCTACCTCTACCTGGCCGAGGTTGTTGAGCCAGGTCAATTTACGGGTTTGCTTGAGGGATTCGAAACCTGTGGAGTACTTGGCTTGTTGGGCCAGTATGATGTCGGGCACTTTGAAGGGTTGGTCTGCAAAGCTGGGCCAGAAGAGGCGAGAAAGGATCTTTGCGTGCATGGATACGCTGTCTGGCTTTGTGGAACCGAGATCATCTTGCATGCCTTGGTCTTTGCGGATGACGTTGTCGACCTTGCGGGAGTCGAGGACGTCACGTAACATAACTTCGCAGCCTTGGAGGGCGGCGTCGCCAAAGCGAATCTTGAGGTGTTCGAGCACCGAGATTTCCTGGTCAAAGTCCGGCTTGTTCTGAAGGAGTCGAGAGGCGAGGGTCGATTGAAGTTCTCTGACAAAGACTTCCTTCGAGTCGAAGAGGGAGATTAAGGAGCCGATCACGTCGGTGGATTTGGATTTGAGGTAGTCAGGGGCGGCATCTATGGGATCTGGAACCCAGGACATGTTGTTCCAGTCCAATTCGCTCGAATGACGGATAGGGTTATCGGTATCACGGCGATTGAGCTCGACAGCGAGCTCGCTGAGAGTGTCGATGTTTGCATGGTTGATCTCATTGTCATGTTCTGAAACATCGCTGAGCAGACCCGTAATGATCACTTTGACAGTGTCATCTCGTTCACGTAGATATCGTCTGATTCTGCGCGCCACCCGTTCCAGCAGTACACCTTTTAGATCTAGTTCTCGAAAAGCTCGGATGGTGTTAATGTAGATTTGTAGAATCTCGATTGTCGATGCTCCAGGATGCAGCAGTCGCTTTGACAAGGCGTTTGTAAAACTGCTCGTTAGGTAGCTTCTCGTGGCAGGGTTGGTCGTGAAGGTCTTGAGATCTTGGATACTGTTGGTGGTGGAGGGCCATTCGACGACGATACCGAAGAGCTCGTCTACTCGCAGTGCGCCCAGTCTCGTGATAGCCATCTCTTGCCATTTGCGCACGTCAGCCATGTCGGTGTCTTTGCTTGAAGGTGTATCCGGCAGATATCCATCAGAATCGAGACAGGACAGGAATTGATGGATATATGGTGCGAATACATGTTGAATCCAGAAGTGAAGATGCTGTTGGGAATTGTCTCCATAGTAGCCGGTATATGACCATTGGATGAACTCCGTCAATAGCCTATCGAGTACGCTTGCTAACAACTTCTTGATCTGTATGGCACCACATGTTGATTGCCATTGCTTGAGCATTTTCCAAATACGTAGTTCTGCATGCCGCTTTCGTTGATTAACATAGTCTGTGACGTCTGGTTTTCTAATCTCATTGATGGGGGGACATAACGGAGCGTATGCACCAAACCAAGGACTCTCGCCCTGTGCGTAATAGTTGTTCTCATCACCAATTCCAAGTATGGCTCGACTGTCTTCTTCCATGACAGCAACGATTCCGATAACATCGATTCTTGCCTGTGGCTTAGACGGTTGGCTGGTGGGTGGCTTGATTGATGCTTTCGAGAAGACTGAGTTGAACACATTGTCATGTGATATCTTGGGCTTCCGCTGCACCGCCGCCATTTCATGTCAGCACCCAGATGTTTGCGTGCGGGAATAAGAATCCCGGCATCTATGTCAGTTGTGTATGGTTGCAAGTGAGAAGGCGCCGGAACGCGTTATAGGGCACTCGGGCACTCGGGAAAACGTATCTATTGGTAGTGGTATGTAGCTACCTTAGGTATCTAGGAAGTAGACAGGAAATGCAATAAGTGGCATGTAGGTGGTAAACTACCGGTCGCGCCTGCCAAGGCCCAACAGCGTGATCATGTTAAACGCGAAGTCACATGCCAAGTCAAAGAGGCTTCTTTACACATCGCTCCTAAGTACCTACCTACACATACGTCGTTGCTTCCACACACACACACACACACACACACACACACATACACACACACCCTTTTCGCTCCTGCAACATAACGTAGCACGTGGAGTCGCACGACGGTGGGTTACAGTAATGGGCGTCCCCTATCTCGATACGCGGTCTCACAAAGTACGCCGAGTACGCCTAAACGAAACATGGTTTTGGGCGTCATTCTAGGCACCTGTCCCACAGCCTGGTTTTGTCCCATTGTTCGGTCAAGTACGTTATACACTTTGCTGCTGTAATCACATCCATTATTACTTCTTCCACTCGCTGCATCCATTGTTCGTGACTCGTCTTACATCAGGCACATGTCTTCGCAAGCCAACTGATGTTCACCCCACTACCATAAGCACACAACATCGGTACCATACCCAGTACCTTGTCCCAAACAACAGCTGCCATGGCTCCCCAAAGTAAGACCAAATCGTCGGTAACCTGCGTTTGCAAAATTCGCTCGCCGCATAAACATAAAACTTAGAATGAATTGCAAATCCTCGCTTCTAATTCACTTCGAAGACGAAAATGACACAACATAAAACAGAGAATGAGTCGCGAACCTCACTTGTAATCCACCTCGAAGACGGACGTAAAACACAAAGTTCAAACCCATACAGAAAACCAACAACCATGGCAGCCGCAAAGGATCAGTTCATCATGTTCTCCATTTTGCTGTTCATCCCGAGCTTCATCGGATTGTTACTCCTTTTAACCGGAACCACCTTATGCCTACGAGATGATGGTGAACAATACGCAGTAGGAATGGGTCTCGGTTTTGGTGTGGGCATGTGCGTCGCACTCGGTACAGAGATCTACCGCCTCATGTACCGCATGCATGAGGTCCCGGATCGTAAAAAAGCGGCAGATACCCAGGCAAGCCATGCAAGCCAAGCTACCTCAGAAGCCTGTAAGTCTACACTGGATTGCCCTGCTACACTCATGAGCTGACCAACTTCTGCACTACAGTGTTGATGATGCCGTAGCGATAGCATTCACCGGGAAAATTCCTTACCCAACAAGGTGGATGAGTGCGCCGACGGCATGTGAACTTCTTTCCCCCAGATTTTCGCCCGGCTCTCACAATGGGAGAAGAAGTTTCGCGACAGGAACCAGCCGGAAAAAGTCTTCGGTCAGAAAACCGCCGGAAATCATGATCAACGAAAGAAGTCCAAAGAAGCAGGACAGCACTGGAAGTTCTGAAGGCCTCATCCAGAGCTGAGGACACCTTCTTGAAGCTTGAACAAGTTGAACAAGGCAAGTCAGCACCGGATGAGGACTTCGAAAAAAGCATGGATGATCTGATCGAAGCACTGATTAGAGAAAAGGATGAAAGTGATGAAGAACTCTTTTTGGCTTTCACGTGCAATTATGACGCTGGTTGTTTTCATGAGATACCTGGGTATTCAACTTGAGAGTTACCAATCAGGCAGATAGGACTACTCTATTCTAAGAATGCACAACCCTACGTGGTATTGTAATTCTTCCCAGCCGGTGCCCACCTCTGAATAGGAGGTAAGCCCAAGGCGGCAGTGTTTCATCCTGGTAGGGAGAGTCTTTTCATTGAAACTATCTACACACCCCTCTGGGTCGTCGTCCTCCAAGTCCTATGGTCGCTCGAACGCTTTGAACAAATAGCACATACATGTCATCGTCTCGTTTCACTCATGACTGCCTTCGAACTCCAAGCCCATTACAATCTACCGTGTCTGGCCTTGAAGATGGATACTTTGTCGTCATAGAACAGTATCTCTCTTAGCCTGAAATTGGGTTTGGCTGCAGCTGCCGTTTCTTCCTCGTCCGACAGGTCGCCGTTGCTGGTCAATGCCCCGAAGTCGTTCTCGTCATCATTTTCATCCTGATCCGGATCTATGTCGTCTTCGTCCTCATCGTCTGGAATGTTGTGTCCTTGACCGTGCATTCCCATGGGACTGAGCGATCTACTACTAGAAGCGTTCTTTCGTGCGCCAGTGTACTCAATTACTTCAAAACAAGTAGCTTGTATCGCAAGATAGCACACCTCCAGTTCCGGTCGCAAGGCCACAATGTCCAAGACCTGTAGCGCTGCTTCTCGAGCCTCCAATCTCCCAGTATCGATGTGGGAGATGTGCAGCGACCGGAGCGTTGTGGCATTCGGCAATCGCTGCAAGAAGAAATGCCAGTCCTTGTAGTCAATCGACATGCTCAATTCTCGAAGCTTCATTTTGCCGCTGGTAATACAACTAAGTAGTTCACGATTGTATAGCCAACGCCTCCAATTTGTGTCGGGGGTTTCATCATCCGTTCGGAGTCCACTATCGATGAGCAATTTCCGGAGGCCTCCACGATGTCGTCGAATCACGCATTTGTATATCATGTCAATTGTGACAGCCGATTTGTACCCCGTGCATTCCTGTAAGAAGAGCCATTCCAGACTGTCCGGAGCAAGAGTGTCTCTCAAAAAGGCTATTAATGCTGGTGACACGGCGTCCGTGTGGAGACGTGTTATCTTCAGTGTATAGTCTCCAGAAGGGATTGTCTGCTTCGGCGTGGCAGGTGCACCTCTGGAGAACATTCCAGCAAACATGCCTGGAGGAGATTTTATAGACGAGGAAGACGTTCTGATACGCGATACTGGCGTGAATCGCTTGCGTAGGGCTTTCCACAATTGTTCGTGGTTTCTGCAGTCCAGCAGTGTGAGTGTAGTGAGACGAGACCAATCTATTGCCCGCGAGAGGACTGCGACCGATAGATATACTCTTTCCACCTCAAGAGTCGTTAGTTGAAGCTTCCTTCTACGTTCCGCGTCTCGGCTGGAATCAGTGAACTGGTTTGTCATGCTAAGTTCGTTTTTCTGATGTACTTCGTCTCTCGTAAACACAGTCCGCTTAGTGATGGTGAGAGGCGGTACCTCCGTGGGGAGACCGTCTTCAATGCTTTGTGCTGAGAGTAACACTCCGAGTTGGCTTATTTCCGAGGTGCTGATATGCTGCTCCGCATCGTCCTCCCTGAATACTTCATCGTCTTTCAGCATTTCCATGCCCTGCTGTTGCCGGTCATCCATAACGGTAGCCATTGAATTCGCCGAGCCCGTTGTGTCGGTCATGTTGAAATCGTCACAGAACTGACCAAATACGATTCCTAAAAGACCACCTGGCCTTGCTACTTGACCTCCGTGGGGCATCGGGAGAGGCGGAACCAGGCTTCTGTCTTCTGCTGGTCGAGCCCATATGTCAAACTGAGCATGCTGCGCCACACCGATTCTGAGGTCTCTCATTCGATGCAATGATCTTTCAACGAGTATGCTCATTTCTTCCGCATAGGGTAGCTCATCAATGTCAAGTACACTCAAGCTTTTCAGTGGTGGCAAAATTGAGAATGTTGGAAACTCCACTCGCGGGTAGGGAGGAATTTGAAATAGCGAGCTTGCCGGGCCGGCGAGTAGCGATGGAAGGTTGGGTATCTGACCAGCGGAAGGCAACGCAGGAGCTGACGGCGATGCCATGGGACTCTGCTCCTGATTGTCATGCCAGCGTACGCAGACTTTTTCCAAGCGGCAGTCTTGGCCGTCATCCCTGTCGCCTAAGGACGCAAGAGCTAACCATACGTCTCGAAGAACACCTGTAGGCATGTCCCAGATAAATGCTTCCAAGTTGCGCATGCGCCCAACCGCTAGAGCGACTAACGTTCCGAGCATCTTGCCGCCTTCCTTGGTGATCAAGTATTCTTGTACCCAATCTGCTGGTCCATTACCGAGGCTGAATTTCTTTGTATATTGGGCGAAGTGGTTTCCCCGGCGAGATTTACGACGTGACACGCTGTTTACTGGAGAGTGTTTGCACAGAATTGTGTTGCCGCACTGTTCGCAGACTCGTGATTGCCTTTGCTGGTAAGGTGCTTCTCCGAACACATCGTGTCCCATGACAAGTGTGGCTAAACCATAAGTAAGCGCATCAACGCCTATCCGACTTTCCACAGTAGTGTTCGCATCCGGCCATACTATGTCGAAGCGGGAGTAGATGTGTGGTATTACAAGATCATGAAGGGAGGGATGTGTAAGAGCGAGAGAGGTCAGGTCGTTGGTGTGGGTGACCTCCTTGAGAATCGCCTGTAATATATCGATGGGCAAATGCAAGAGCTTTAAAGGCTCTTTCTTGCCTGCCAAGGACGCCCATTCTTGGTTCTTCTCCTGTTGTAGATGTTTGGTCAACAGATCGCTGTAGGCAGCTGAGGGAGGAAGCTCGACGTCGTGCCATTGAGAAAGTCTTGAAAGTTGACCACCGAAATCTGTGCTTGGGTCCATTTGGATCGTTGGAGCAGCTGATGTATAACTGCAGCATATATCACAACTGAAAATGTTCAGAATAGTTGCAAGGCCAGCATCGGCCCAAGGCGGGTTGCCTTGGACCAGTGACTAGTCGGCAGAACGTGTCTCATGGAAGATCGCACAAGCTGACTTGGTGTAGTATGCAGCGTAGGTGAGTCAAAGGTCGGTGCTCGTAGGATAGGACGTAAGACGTAAGACGTAAGACGCTGAAGCAAGGCTTCAGTTCAGTGCAGTGCAGTGCAGTTGAAGTTGATTGTGCTCTGGTTATGATCATGTGGTTTGTATCTGCATTGGACCTGCGTTAGCTGCAGGAGGTTGGCGAGGCAAGCACGGCAAGTCACGGTGAGGCGAGCGCCGGTTCGTCGATCGTGCGGGTTAGTGCCAAGTGGGGTCCGTGCCAGTGGGTCACAAAGCTCGCCCACTTAACGCGTGCCTGCGCGACATATAATCACGTGACATGTAATCGAAGAGGTTGACGCCTGCAACTTGAGTTTGAGGGTTGTGCTCGGCAGTCCCTCCTATCCAGGCATGTGACCTTGGACCACTCCCCCTCCCACTCACGTGCCACTCTCACTGCGTCACGTCACCTCAACTTGAAGCTGTGATCGACGCTTCCAGTGTGTCCCACTCCGCCGTAGTCACTGCATCTCACTTTGCAAAGCACTGTCCACACCTGCACCTGTAACTGCCCCATTCAACACAACACTTTCGTCGCCGCCGCCGCCGCTGCGTTGCCTGCTGGGACCACATCCTCTGGACACCTGCAGGCACCACCTTATCCAGCAGGCGGCTGAAATCATTCTTCTTCGCTTTTGTTTCTTTCCATTCGCTCGTTTACCTACTCTATTCCAGCCTTGACCGCCAGCTACCCCGCCACTTGCGCCGCAACATGGCGGACCTTCTCCCGGACGAGGTGGTCACACAAATATGCTCGAATCTCCAGTTTAGAGATCTAGCTGTTCTTCGACTAACGAACAAAAAGTTGAACCAAATCGCGTCCGAATTTCTTGTCAACCGTATCCGTTTTCACTGCAGCAAAAGTTCTCTGACACGCCTCAAGGCTATTGCCGGTCATGAGCTCTTCCGGAAAAACGTTCGTACTGTCGTGTTCGAGGGCAACATGCTTGCAAATATAGGCTGCAGGCATCACTATCTAGCCCATTTTGACCTCGAGCACCATCGTGATGACAAACCACAGTGCCCGCCGGCAAATTGTTCGGACAGAGAAAGACGGCTGTATGATCGAAATTTAGCAAAATGGGAGACAGAGATACTGCAAAAATATACTAGGTACAAGAGTATGCTCAAGCAACAGGAGGAGATTATGCAATCGACAATGTATCAGGACTTTATCGACACGAGTATGCTGAACTTTCCACACTTGAAAGAGATCACCTTGTCAAATGTCGGAAGATGCGCGCACATGCTGTCAGATAGATTCATGCAAACATTCTACCCGACCACAATTGACTGCGCTATGCCCATGGAAGGAGACACCGCAAATTCCAAGAGCCAGCTAGCAAGCTTGCTTTTGCCTCAGGGTAAAGTGCTGCCAACGGTCCAACGACTGAGTGCACACCTCGTCAGTCCCCGATTCTTCGCATCATTTCTACCCAAAGACCAAGTACTGAATGCGTTCACGAATCTGAGGACTATTGACCTTGCGTTTCGGCTTGAGAGGACAGATGCAATCGATATTGAGGGCCGACCACGTCTCGCTTATAGCCCACTGGTCGATACTGGGACCCTCCGCGATGCACTTGCTGCTGCCGCTCAACTTGAAGACTTGACGATCAACTTTGATGATATGGGATACTACGGTAGCGTTGTCTCGGTCGAGGACGTCTTGGGCGGCACGTCCTGGCCAAAACTGAAGCACTTGAATTTGGACTGCATGACGACGACCGCTAAGAGCCTGATGGCAACTCTAGAGCATCAGCCTAGTCTTAGGTACGTCACTCTTGGTTTCTTCGTGCTCGACGTCGGGTTTTGGACCGAGATTACAGACGACATGAAGAAAGACTTGAAACTGCGCTCTTTCAGAGCTCATGGAGTTATAGAGGATCCTGATCATATGTACTCTATGCAACATGTGGACGTTGATTCTTACATCGAGGATTGTTATCAGACGACGCTCGAGGAAGCTCTCAACGACTATGTGTGCGATACCTCTCTCGAATTGGAGGACTCGCTGAATCCCCTTGACCACAACGAGTGGGCCGATTTGGACGACCTTAGAAGGGACCTCGGTATCGAAGGCACGGACGACGAACCAGACTGGATGGACGTCGATTAGGTCCAAAACAGCACATCCAATTCAAGATGTCTACTTGGGCACTGGGAGCCGGGGCGCACGACGGCACAGTTCAAGAAAGTGCATCACGAATTATCTGCACGGGAGAAGGACAATGTATCAACAAAATGAGGGAAACGGAGTATCGGATACGGCAGGTACTGGAGCAGACTACCTTTGACATGAATTTACGACATATGAGAGATACCCAAAGTGCTTTTCTACGATCTTTGCATGGCGGACGGAGTTTCGGGTCAGAATCAAATTCATGAAGACTGAAGAGAGGTTTGTGGGATATGGGCTATGGTTCTACTGTACAGAGTGAGCAGAATGAGTTCCATGAACATCAAATGTTTCGATGAGTCGACCATAGCTGCAAGGCTGGCATAGCAAGTCATGGAGCTGAGAACGGAATGCGCTATTTTAAATTCTTAACCTATCGCAGCATACGAGAGTGCTAATCGCTATATGGAATCTGTTGACTGTGCCATAGAACAAATCCACCTTCTACTTCACCTAGATACCTACCATAGGTCTCGATAGATAAATATGAATATTTTGAATGTTCGAGGGTTGGAATATGACCACTACGTCATTCTCCCCGTCGTTCAGACCTCGGCAGCCTGTAGTACTAAGTTACTAGCACCAACAATCCATGCTCGAGATGCCCCCCATCTTGTCTAGTCGTATGTTACCTCAAGCTACCGGTCGGGCGTCTCTAGAGATACTGTTTCGAACACCACCTACAGAACACCCCAAAACTACACCTGAGCTTCATAGTCTTGTACATCTCTGACGCACGCTGTGCATCCCTTTGCAAACCCATTACTCTTCACTTCTGGCGGGACAATTGCAATCATGACCGATCTAAACATCGCATCGACAGTGCGTCTCAACTCTAATCACTCTATGCCTGTCCTCGGGTATGGCACATGCCAGACGTCCACCTGTACACAATCGGCCCTTGCCGCCCTGAAGAACTCCTACCGTCATATCGACAGTGCGCAGATCTACAAGAATGAAGCAGAGACCGGGGCTGCTGTAGCGCAGAGCAATGTCAAGGCCGATGAGATTTTCGTGTGTTCGAAACTATGGGAAGACATGTATACTCGAGAAGGCGCCCTCAAAGGTGTCGAACTCAGCCTGCAAAAGCTGGGTCTGGAGAGCATTGACCTATACTTGCTACACACTCCACGCCCTGGACGCAAGGCCAGAACGGAATCGTGGTTAGGTTTGCAAGACGCCGTGAAGAAGGGTTGGGTGAAGAGTATTGGAGTGTCGAACTGGGCTCCAAAACACTTTGAGCAGCTTGCGACGGAAAATGGCGTCGAGATTCAACCTGCTGTTAATCAGATCGAATTCCACCCGTGGAACCAGCAGAAAGAACTTTTGAAATATTGTAAGGAAAAGGGTATCGTTGTCGTGGCCTACTCGCCCTTAGCACAAGGAAAGAGGATGAAGGACGAGACCATAATGAAGTTGTCTCAAAAATACGGAAAGACGCCTGCACAGATTGTCCTTCGGTGGTGTTTGCAAAAAGACGTCGTGGTCATACCGAAGAGTGACCGTGAGGAAAGGATCATTGAGAACAAGGGCATTTTTGGATGGGAGTTGAGTAACGAAGACTGCCAGGTCATTGATGGTCTAGACGAAGGGCAGAAGGGCAACACTGGCGAGTGGGACCCATATGCGTGGGATTGAGCCACCTCAGCTGGCAAGCAGCTCAAAAGCTCTCCGCTTGACCACCTTGTGTTCTTCGTGGGATTCATGCCTCCGTTGCCGCGTTGATGCCGTCACAGTCTGACGGTCGTTGTCTCAAAGCGGTATTGGCTTCTGACCTCGACACACACCACACGCTGCATCTCGACGACGTCCTCTCAAATACAGCAAAGATGTTGCCAGATGCAGTCTTTTTCAGATCTCTGTCAACCAGGACCATGAAGCTGTTTCCTCTTTGGAACGACGACCGACGTCGTTCGGACATGGACTGACAAACGCCAGCCTGGACAACACTGAACGCCCTAATTTGTACAGGCCTTACGATTGTGTTGACACATGCAATGCCTTGGTCATGCAGACGTCCCTTGCACGGGTGAGGCCAAGCGTCTGTCTGCTGCAATTCCCAGCCACCGTGACACCCGGGCCGGGCTAGCCGCATTAAAGCGACTTCCGCTTTCGGAAAGCCACTCAGTCCGACTCTGGAAGTGGCCCACTCTTCGCGACGACCTACCTAGGTAGGTAATTAATTAACAAAGCCCACCTAAGCTCATTAGCCTATATCGAATATACACACAGAGCGTGCCCTAAAAAGTAATTAATAGTACACTGCGTGCGACGCGTTCTTCTCAGCACTTTCCAGTCGCTCCACCCCGGGTACAGATTACCCTGATCACTAAACCCACATGCACTCTTCCGCCGCGTCGCCAACAACATCGAGAATGAAGACCCCTACACCGTAGTCCCCCAAGGCAGATCAAACCACGTTGTCAGCGCCTACCCCTGCCCTGCCCTGCCCAGCCCAACCGACCGCACATGGAACGGCATCAACGTCGCACGTGAATTCGAACTCCAATACCAATTCGAATTCGATCCCGAACCTGAACTCGACCCCAGCACCTCTCCCCCGTCCACCCGTCTCAAGCAAAGTTACCTACCTAGGGTGTAACCGCAGCTAAACTATAGACGGGTTCTTCCCCCCTGTTACGAAGCTTGCATCTACGTCCAGCCACCTCCGAGCCCTACTTGAGTACTTGAACGAGAAACAGACATGCCACTTGGACTTTTGGATCACGTTCGTGGGAGGCGCACAGATGAGCTAGTCGGGGCGCGGTGTTCCTACCGCGAGGCTGAGCTGAAGGGCAAAGGGCGACGCTATCAGACTGCGAGGTAAAAGGTGGCCGTGGGACGAATGTGTGAAAGAGCCCCGCGGATTGCGGATGCGCGGTCGGGTGTGGAGGAGGCAGTGGCGACAGGAGCGAAAGGTACGAGCTTTGTGTAGGTGAGGTATATAACTTTATAACAATTAGGCGTGGCAATGAGGATGCATGATTACCCCTTTGTGAAGAGATTGAGAACTCGGTCATTGTCGAACATATTTGAGCTTGTTCGGGAGAGG
>Ga0210040_10000817_pt1 | contig 49998 bp, 46 predicted proteins | sample CryGeyCG12114_NA_FD_185462 | JGI IMG/M metagenome (GOLD analysis project Ga0210040, IMG submission 185462) | Groundwater microbial communities from aquifer - Crystal Geyser CG19_WC_8/21/14_NA (SPAdes) (version 2) | ecosystem: Environmental > Aquatic > Deep subsurface > Groundwater | place: USA...
CCCCCCCCGACCCCGCGACCAGGCCCTGGACCCAGCCCCGGACCCGGACCCGGCCCGAGGTCCGCCAGGGTCAGGTCAGCCGAGGATGCTGATGGGCCTGACGATGTCGGCGTAGAGGAGCAGCAGGGACATCACCAGGAGGAAGCTGGTGACGACGTAGACGACCGGCATCGCGCGGGCGACGTCGACCGGCCCCGGGTCCGGGCGGTGGCGCAGGCGGGCGACCTGGCGGCGGGCGCCCTCGTAGAGCGCGCCGACGACGTGCCCGCCGTCGAGCGGCAGCAGCGGCAGCAGGTTGAAGACGAACAGGGCGACGTTGAGCCCGCCCAGCACGCCGACGAGGGCCGCCGCCTTGTCCGCCAGCGGCAGCTGGTCGACGGCCGCGAACTCCCCCGACAGCCGCCCCACGCCGACGATGCCGATGGGCCCGTCCGGGTCGCGCGGCGCGTCGCCGAAGGCGGCCTTCGCGACGTCGACCATCCGCAGGGGCAGCGTGAGGACGACGCGCGCCGTCCCCTCCACGGCGTCGGCGACGACGCCGGGCACGGCGGTCACGGGCTGGGCCTCCCGCACCTGGACCGGCGTGACGCCGATGAAGCCCGCCTCCTCGGTGAGGACCTCGTCGTCCTCGAGCACGGCCCCGCCGTCGTCGTCGAGGACGGGCACCTGGGTGGCGATCGGGGTGATGGTCAGCGCCACCTCCTCGCCGTCCCGCTCCACGACCAGGGGGACCTCGCGCCCCGCCGCGTCGCGGATGTCGCGCCGGACGTCGTCCCAGCCCGTCACCGCCCCCCCGTCGAAGGAGGTCAGGACGTCGCCCGCCAGGACGCCGGCCGCGGCGGCCGGCGTGGGCGGCGCGTCCGCTGGGCAGGAGGTGGACGTCGAGCCCGCGGGCAGCACGCACTCGCTGACGGAGGAGACCGTCGTCGTGGCGACCAGCTCGGTGCCGACCGTCACGGTGACGCCGCCGAGCAGGAGGACCGCCAGCAGGAGGTTCATCGCCGGGCCGCCCAGCATGACGACGACGCGCTTCCAGACGGGCAGCCGCCAGAAGACGCGGGCGGCGTCCTCGGGGCCGACCTCCTCGGCGGACAGCCGCCGGGCGTCGTCGGCCATCGTCTGGAAGATCCCGGTCGAGGACTCCCGCACGACGTCGGGGTCCTCCCCGCGGCTCGGCGGGAACATCCCCACCATGCGGATGTAGCCCCCCAGGGGGAGGGCCTTGACCCCGTACTCGGTCTCGCCGCGGCGGCGCGACCACACGGTCGGGCCGAAGCCGACCATGTACTGCGTCACCTTGACGCCGAAGCGCTTGGCGGGCAGCAGGTGCCCCACCTCGTGCAGGGCGATGGAGGCGGCCAGGCCCAGCGCGAAGACCAGGACGCCGGCGACGACGAGGAGGACGGCCTCGGGGCCCCAGGTGATGGTCACCGCGCGCTCCTCCCGGACGCGCCCAGGACCTCGCGCGCCCGGGCCCGCGCCCAGCGCTCGGCGGCGAGCACGTCGTCCAGCGAGAGCTCCTGCGCCGTGGTCCCGCTCGCGACGTCGGGCGCGGACGCCGACTCCTCGACCACGCGGGCGACGGTGTCGACGATGCTCGTGAAGCGCGTGCTCCCGGCGAGGAAGCCCTCCACGCACTCCTCGTTGGCGGCGTTGAAGACGGCCGGTGCCGTGCCACCGGCCGCGCCCACCTGGCGGGCGAGGCGGACGGCGGGGAACGCGACGTCGTCCAGGGGCAGGAACTCCCACGTCTGCGCGCTGGTCCAGTCGCAGCCCGGGCCGGCGTGCGGCACCCGGTCGGGCCACCCCAGGCCGAGCGCGACGGGGATGAGCATGCTCGGGGGCGAGGCCTGGGCGAGGGTCGCGCCGTCGCAGAACTCGACCATCGAGTGCACGACCTGCTGCGGGTGGACGACGACGTCGACCCGCTCCATCGGCACCCCGAAGAGCAGGTGCGCCTCGATCACCTCGAGGCCCTTGTTGACGAGCGTCGCCGAGTTGGTCGAGATGACCGGTCCCATGGCGAAGTTGGGGTGGGCGAGCGCCTGCTCCCGGCTCACGCCCTCCAGGCGCTCGCGGCTCCAGCCGCGGAACGGGCCGCCGCTGGCCGTGAGCACGAGGCGGCGCACCTCCTCGGCGCGCCCGCCGCGCAGGCACTGGGCGATGGCCGAGTGCTCGGAGTCGACCGGGACGACCGCGCGCCCCATGCCGCCCGCGCGGTCGGCGGCGGCGAGCACGAGCGGGCCCCCGACGACGAGCGACTCCTTGTTCGCCAGCGCGAGGAGGGCTCCCTCGGCGGCGCCCCCCGGCGCCGCGGCCGCGAGCGCCGCGAGCGTCGGCGCGAGGCCGACCGAGCCGGTGATGCCGTTGAGGACGACGTCGGCGGGCAGCCCCGCCAGCTCGGTCGCGGCGTCCGGCCCGGCGTGGAGCTCGGGCGCCCAGCCGGGGCGGCCGGCCGCGCCGGCCGCCCCGGCGAGGTGCTCGCGCAGCGCCGGGAGAGCCCGCTCGTCGGCCACGGCGACGTGCTCGGCGCCGGTCGCCACGGCCTGGCGCGCGAGCAGGGCGGGGTCGGACCCGCCGGCGGCCAGCGCGGTGATGCGGAAGCGCTCGGGCGCCGCGGCGACGACGGCCAGCGCCTGGACGCCGATGGAGCCGGTGGAGCCGAGGACGACGACGCGGCGCTGCCCGGGGGTGCTGGACGACGTCGGTGAGGTCACGCGGGGATCGTGCCACCGCTGCCTGGAGACGTCCTGGACCGCCCCGCCGCGCCGAGATGGAGGCTCGCGTCAGCGACCGAGGTCCTGGCGGACGCAGACCTCCATCTCGCTGCGGCGAGCGCTCCCTCAGAGGGTCATGCCCACGTACTTCGTCTCGAGGTACTCCTCGATGCCCTCGCGGCCGCCCTCGCGGCCGAAGCCGCTCTGCTTGACGCCGCCGAACGGCGCCGCGGGGTTGGACACGACGCCCTGGTTGAGCCCCACCATGCCCGTCTCCAGGCCCTCGCTGACGCGCAGCGCCCGGCCGACGTCGCGCGTCCAGACGTAGGAGACGAGCCCGAACTCGGTGTCGTTGGCCTGGGCCAGGGCGTCGGCCTCGGTGTCGAAGGCCACGACCGGGGCCACCGGCCCGAAGACCTCCTCCCGCAGCAGCCGCGCCGAGGCCGGGACGTCGGCCAGGACGGTCGGCGCGTAGAAGTACCCGCGCTCCCCCACGCGCTCGCCGCCGGTGCGGACCTGCGCTCCGCCGTCGACGGCGTCGGCGACGAGCTCCTCCACCCGTCGGCGCTGCCGCTCCTCGATGAGCGGCCCGACGTCCACGCCCTCCTCGGTGCCGCGGCCGACGACGAGCGACCCCATCCGCTCGGTCAGCCGCGCGGTGAAGTCCTCCAGGACGCCGCGCTGGACGTGGAAGCGGTTCGCCGAGGTGCAGGCCTCCCCCATGTTCCGCATCTTCGCGAGCATCGCGCCGTCGACGGCCGCGTCGAGGTCGGCGTCGTCGAAGACGACGAAGGGCGCGTTGCCGCCGAGCTCCATCGACGTCCGCAGCAGCTGCTGCGCCGACTGCTCGACGAGCAGGCGACCGACCGGCGTGGACCCGGTGAAGGACAGCTTGCGCAGCCGCCCGTCCCGCACGAGCGGCTCGACGACCTCGCCGGTGCGCGACGTCGTCACGACGTTCAGCACCCCCGGCGGCAGGCCGGCCTCGGTGAGCACCTCGGCGAGCGCGCTCATCGTCAGCGGCGTCTGCGAGGCCGGCTTGACCACCATCGTGCAGCCGGCGGCGATGGCCGGGCCGATCTTGCGGGTGCCCATCGCCATCGGGAAGTTCCACGGCGTCACGAACAGGCAGGGCCCGACCGGCTGGCGCATCGTCAGCAGCCGCGTCTGGCCGTCGGGCGAGGTCGACCACCTCCCGTCGATGCGCACGGCCTCCTCGGAGAACCAGCGGAAGAACTCCGAGGCGTAGGCGATCTCGCCGCGGGACTCGGCGAGGGACTTGCCCATCTCGAGCGTCATGAGCAGCGCGAGGTCCTCGGTGCGCTCGGCGATGAGCTCCCACGCCCGGCGCAGGACCTCCCCGCGCTCGCGCGGCGGGGTCCGGCCCCACTCCCCCTGCGCGGCAGCGGCCGCCGCGAGCGCGCGCCGGCCGTCCTCGGCGGTGCCGTCGGCGACGGAGGTCAGCACCTCCTCCGTGGCCGGGTCGACGACCTCGACCCGGAGCCCGTCACCGCCCTCGACCCGCTGCCCGCCGATCAGCAGGTCGGTCGGCACGGCGCCGACGACGTCGCGCTCCCGCTGCGCCTGCTCGCTGGTCGTGGTGGTCACGGGGCCCTCCTCGGCTGGTGGCGCGACGGGGGCCGCGCCCTCGCGGGCGACCCTGGCCCCGGCCGCCCCGGTGCGCCACCGCGGGCGGCGCACCGGGTCGTCGCGCGGGTCGGCCGACGCCGGCCCCGACCACTTGGGCGCCGCGGGCCCCACCGGGGCGCCCGGGTCCGTACGGTCTGCCCGAGTCCAGACCCCGCGCCGGTCCAACCGGACCGCGGGGCACGCCAGCGCACCGAGGAGGCTCCCGTGGCACCAGCTCGGAGGAACGGCGGAGGGCGAGCGAGCCGCCCCCGCCGGTGGCCGGTGGTCGCGGGCACGGCGGCGGTGCTGCTCGGGTCCACCTCCTGCTACGCGGTCCAGGACACCGGCTCGACGGTGGAGCGCACGGACGCCGTGGGGACGCCGGTCGGCGACGCGCCCGTCCGGGAGGGCGGCGACCTCGTCATGGGCCTGTCGGCCGAGCCCGACGTGCTCGACCCGACGACGTCGTCGTCGCTGTACACGCGCTACGTCATGGCCTCGATCTGCGAGAAGCTCTACGACATCGACGCGGACGGCGAGCTGGTCCCGCAGCTCGCCACGGCGCTGCCCTCGGTCTCCGAGGACGGCCTCGAGGTGGTGGTCCCCGTCCGCGAGGGCGTCGTCTTCGCCGACGGCACCCCCTTCGACGCCGACGCCGTGGCGACCACGCTGCAGCGCCACCTCGACCTGCCCGACTCCTCGCGGCGCAGCGAGATGGGGCCGGTCACCGACATCACCGCCGTGGACGCCACGCACGTCCGGCTCACCTACGAGACGCCGTTCGCGCCGATCACGGCCGCCCTGGCCGACCGCGCCGGCATGGTCATGTCGCCGACGGCCCTCGACGAGCTGGGCGAGGACTTCGGCAGCGCCCCGGTGTGCGTGGGGCCCTTCCGCTTCGTCGAGCGGGTGCCGCAGACCGAGATCGTCGTCGAGCGCGACCCGGGGTACTACGCGGCCGACGAGGTGCACCTCGACACGATCACCTACCGGATCATGACCGACGCCTCGATCCGCGCCGCCAACCTGCGCTCGGGCGACGTCCAGGTCATCGACACCGTCTCGACCCAGGACGCCGAGGCGCTCACCCGCGAGGACGGGGTCGAGCTGCTCCAGGTCGGCTCGCTGGGCTACCAGGCGGTCACCTTCAACGTCGGCAACGTCGACGGCACGGGCGAGCCGCCGGGCGAGGTCGACACCCCCGAGGCGCAGGACCCGCGGGTCCGCCTCGCCTTCTCCCTGGCGGTCGACCGCGAGACGCTCGTCGCGTCCGTCTTCAACGGCTGGTTCGACATGGCCTGCTCGCCCATCAGCCCCGACAGCCCCTTCAGCACCCCGGCGAGCGAGGCCTGCCCCGAGCACGACCCGCAGCGCTCCCTGGAGCTGCTGCGCGAGGCGGGCGTGGAGCCGCCGCTGGAGATCGACATGCAGATCTCCAACACCCCCGACTCCCTGCGCCTGGGCCAGGCGCTGCAGGCGTCGGTGCTCGAGGGCGGCTTCGCCCTGCGCATCTCCCCCGTCGAGTACTCGACGCTGCTCGACGTCCAGACCCGCGGCGACTTCCGGATGCTCCAGCTCGGCTGGTCCGGGCGCGTCGACCCGGCCGCCAACACCCTGAACTTCCTGTCCACCGGGGCCGGCAACAACTACTCGGGGTACTCCGACCCCGAGATGGACGCCCTGCTCGTCGAGGCGGCCTCGGGCACCGACACCGCCGCCCGGGCCGAGGTCTACGGCGAGGTGGTCACGAAGGTCCAGGAGGACAACCCGGTCGTGTACCTCTACCGCCAGCGCAACCTCACCGCGCACGCCGACGAGCTGCTCGGCGTGCAGACCTTCGCGGACGGGGTCGTGCGCCTGTCGCGCGCGGCCTTCGCCGACCCCGGGGAGGGCTGATGGGGCGCTACCTCTTCCACCGCACCTGGCAGTCGCTCGTGACGCTCGTGCTCGCCTCGGTCGTCGTCTTCCTCGGCGTCCGGGCGCTCCCCGGGGACCCGGCGCTCGCCCTCGCCGGGGAGGAGGCGACCCCCGAGCAGCTCGCCGCGGTGCGTGCCGACCTCGGGCTGGACCAGTCGCTGCCGGTCCAGTACGGCCGCTACGTCGGGAACCTCCTCCAGGGGGACCTCGGGGAGTCCGTGCGCACCGGTCAGCCGGTGGCCGACCTCATCGCCACGACCCTGCCCGTCACGGCGTGGCTCTCCCTCTACGCGATGCTCGTCGCCGTCGTGCTCGGCGTGGGCGCCGGCGTGGTCGCGGCGGTCCGGCGCGGGCGCTGGCAGGAGTGGGTCGTCTCCTCGACGTCGGTGCTGCTGCTGTCGGTGCCGAGCTTCTGGATCGGCATCCTCGCCGTCCTCGTCCTCGCCGTCGGGCTCGGGCTCTTCCCCGCCTCCGGCTACGTGTCCCCCCTGGAGGACCCGCTGCGCGCGCTCTGGCACCTGACCATGCCGGCCTTCGTCCTGGGGACCGCGATCTCCGCGGTCGTCATGCGCCAGACGCGCGCGTCGATGCTGGAGACCCTCTCGGCCGACTTCGTCCGCACCGCCCGTGCGAAGGGCCTGTCGCCGCGGCGGGTGCTCGGGCGCTACGCCCTGCGCAACAGCCTGGTCGTGGTGGTCACCGTCGTCGGCCTCCAGCTGGGCGGTCTCATCTCCGGGGCCGTCGTCACGGAGCGGATCTTCGGGCTGCCCGGCCTCGGGCGGCTGACGCTGGACGCCGTCTTCACGCGCGACTACGCCGTGATCCAGGCGGTGGTGGTGCTCGTGACGGCGTTCTACGTCGTCATCAACCTGGCGGTCGACGCGCTCTACTCCCTGCTCGACCCCCGCGTGCGGGTGGAGGCCTGATGGCCGCCGAGGCGACCGCCGTGACCCCGGCCCTCGGCACCGGCGGGGCGGACGACGGGCTGGGCGCGGGGCGCGGACGCGTCCTGCGCCGGCTCCTGCACGACCCCAAGGGCGTCGCCGGGCTCGTGCTGCTGGCGCTCGTGGTGCTCGCCGCGCTGCTCGCGCCGCTGCTGGCCCCCTACCCGCCCACGCAGGTGCACTTCGAGACGCCCTTCCAGCGCCCCCTGACCGTCGGCTTCCCGCTCGGCACGGACGACCTGGGACGGGACGTGCTCTCGCGCATCCTGTTCGGACTGCGCGCCTCCCTGCAGGTGGGCGCCCTGGCCGTCGGGCTCGCCGTCGTCGTCGGGGTGCCGCTCGGGCTGGTGGCGGGCTGGTGGCGGGGCGTGGACGCCGTCGTGTCCCGGCTCACCGACCTGCTGCTGGCCTTCCCGTTCCTCATCATCGCCGTGGGCCTGGCCGCCATCGGCGGCGCCAGCCTGGGGAACGCGGCGATCGCGCTCGGCGTCGCGGCGATCCCGACGATGGTGCGCGTGGTGCGCGCCGAGACGCTGCGCACGCGCGGGAAGCCCTTCGTCGACGCGGCCCGGGCCATGGACGCGTCCGGTCCGCGCATCCTCGTGCAGCACGTCCTGCCCAACGCCGCGTCGGCGATCATCGTGCAGGCGACGATCATCATGCCGACGACCGTCATCGGCGAGGCGCTGCTGTCCTTCCTCGGGCTCGGCATCCAGCCGCCGACGCCGAGCCTCGGGATCATGCTCTCCGACGCCCAGCAGTACCTCCTGCGCTCGCCGTCGGCCGCCGTCCTGCCCGGCATCGCCATCGCCGTGATCTGCCTGGGCTTCAACCTCTTCGGCGACGCCCTCCGCGACGCCCTCGACCCGATGACCGTGACCGCCCGGCGCCGCCGGGGGAAGGCAGCCCGATGACGCCCCCGCCCAGCACCCCCGACGGCGCGACCCCGACCTTCACGACGCCGCCCTCCGCCGACTCCCGGCCCACGCGCCCGACGCTGCAGGGCACGTTCGGCATGGCCGCGACGACCCACTGGATCGCCTCGGGGACAGCCATGTCCGTCCTCGAGCGCGGGGGCACCGCGGTCGACGCGGCCTGCGCCGCGGCGTTCGTCCTCCACGTCGTCGAGCCGCACCTCAACGGCCCCGGCGGTGACGTCACGGGGCTCGTGGCGACCGCGGACGGCGCGGCTCCGCGGGTCCTGATGGGCCAGGGCCCCGCGCCGGCCGGCGCGACGGCCGAGCACTTCCGCGCCGAGGGGCTGGACCTGGTGCCCGGCGCCGGGTCGCTGGCGGCGGCCGTGCCCGGGGCCGTCGACGCCTGGCTGGTGCTGCTGCGCGACCTCGGCACGTGGGAGCTGGCCGACGTCCTGCACTACGCCACCGGCTACGCGCGGCACGGGCACCCGGTGCTGGCCCGCGTCGGCACGACGGTCACCGCCGTCGCGCAGCTGTTCAGCGAGCACTGGCCCACCTCGGCCGCGCTGTGGATGCCGTCGGGGGCGGCACCGACCGCCGGGACCTCCGTCGTCAACCCCGCCTACGCCGACGTCCTGGACCGGCTCGTCGACGCCGGGAGGCCCGCATCGAGGCGGCGCGCGCCGCCTGGGGCGAGGGCTTCGTCGCCGACGCCGTCGACGCCTTCGTGCGCGCGCCCCACCGCCACGCCAGCGGCACCGACCACGCGGGGGTGCTCCGGGGCGAGGACATGGCGGCGTTCTCGGCCGGCTTCGAGGACGCCGTCACGCTCGACGTCCTCGGCGCCACCGTCGTCAAGACCGGCCCCTGGGGGCAGGGACCCGTGCTCCTGCAGGCCCTCGCGCTGCTCGAGGGCTTCGCGCCCGCCGACCTCGACCCGTCCACCCCCGACGGCGCCCACCTCGTCCTCGAGGCGCTCAAGCTGGCCCTGGCCGACCGGGACGCCTGGTACGGCGACCCCGGTCCGGAGGACCCGCCGGTGCCGCTGGCCACCCTGCTCTCCCCCGCCTACACGGCGGATCGGCGCGCGCTCCTCGGCGCCGAGGCCAGCCACGAGGTGCGGCCCGGGTCGCCGGACGGCCGCGCGCCGTTCCTCCCGCCGCTGCGGGAGACCTACGACGTGGTCGGCGCGGGGGGTGCGGCGGGTGAGCCCACGGTCCGCGCCTCCGGCCAGCCGGTGCCGCGCGCCTCCGGCCAACCGGTGCCGCGCGCCTCCGGCCAACCGGTGCCGCGCGCCTCCGGCGCGACGCGCGGCGACACGTGCCACCTCGACGTCGTCGACCGCTGGGGCACCGTCGTCTCCGCGACGCCGTCCGGCGGGTGGCTGCAGTCCTCGCCGACCATCCCCGAGCTCGGCTTCTGCCTCGGCACCCGCCTGCAGATGACGTGGCTGGAGCCCGGCGCGCCGTCCTCGCTGCGCCCCGGCCGCCGGCCGCGGACGACGCTGACGCCCACCCTCGTCCTGCGCGACGGCGCCTGCGTCGCCGGGCTCGGCTCGCCCGGCGGCGACCAGCAGGACCAGTGGCAGCTGCTGTACCTGCTGCGGACGCTCGTCGGCGGGTACACCCCGCAGCAGGCCATCGACGCACCGGCGCTGCACACGACCTCGATGCCCGGCTCGTTCTGGCCGCGGACGTGGACGCCCGGCGGCGCCGTCGTCGAGGACCGCCTCGGCGAGGGCGTCATCGGCTCGCTGGAGCGGCGCGGTCACGTGGTCACCCGCGCCGGGGACTGGGCGCTGGGGCGGCTGTCGGTCGTCACGCGGGACCCGGCGACAGGCCTGCTCCAGGGCGCCGCGAACCCCCGCGGCGACCAGGGCTACGCGGTGGGGCGGTGAGCCCCGTGGGCGGTGACGGGAGCGGCGCGGGCTCGCACCCCGTGCGGGGGCGGAGCGCGGCCGGGGCCGGCAGCGCGTTCCAGGCGCTGAGGGCCCGGCTGGCGGGCGGCCCCGCCACCGGCGGTGCCGGCGCGGCCCCGGCCGCTGCTCCCACGCGCGAGGCGGTGCCGGAGAAGACCTTCGGACCACCGCTGCTCGAGGTCCGCGGGCTGACGGTCACCTACCGCACGGGGCAGGACGAGGTGCCCGCGGTGCAGGACGTCGACCTCCTCGTGCGCGAGGGCGAGCGCGTCGCCGTCGTCGGCGAGTCCGGCTCGGGCAAGTCGACCACGGCTGCCGCGCTCATCAGCCTGCTGCCCGGCAGCGGCCGGGTCGCGGCGGGCACGATCTCCTTCGCCGGCGAGGACGTCACGCACGCCTCCCCGGCCCGGCTGCAGCGCCTGCGCGGCCGCGAGGTCGGGCTCGTGCCGCAGGACCCGATGAGCAACCTCAACCCGGTGATGCGGGTCGGGGCCCAGGTCGAGGAGGTGCTGCGGGCGCACGGCCTGGCCTCCGGGCGGGCGGCGCGCGAGCGCGCGGTGGAGCTGCTGGGCCAGGCGGGCATCCCCGACGCCGCCCGGCGCGCGCGGGCCTTCCCCCACGAGTTCTCCGGGGGCATGCGCCAGCGGGTGCTCATCGCGGTCGCGCTGGCGTGCGAGCCGCGCCTGCTCGTCGCCGACGAGCCCACCTCCGCCCTCGACGTGACGGTGCAGCGGCAGATCCTCGACCACCTCGAGCACCTGACCGAGTCCACGGGCACCTCCATGCTCCTCGTGACGCACGACCTCGGGCTGGCCGCCGACCGCGCGGACACCGTCGTCGTCATGGCGAAGGGGCGCGTGGTCGAGCGCGGTCCCGCGGCGCGCCTGCTCACCGACCCCCAGCACGAGTACACGCGGCGCCTCGTCGCGGCGGCGCCGAGCGTCAGCGCCGCCCGCGAGCAGGTCCGCGCGCAGGGGCGCTCGGCCGCCCCGGCCGCCGGGCGCCGCCACGACCGCGGCGACGGGGTCCCGGTGCTCCGCGTCGAGGACGTCACCAAGACCTACCGGGTGCGCGGCCGCGGGGACGACATCACCGCCGTCGAGGGCGTCTCGCTCGTGGTGCCGGCGGGGACGACCACCGCGGTCGTCGGCGAGTCCGGCTCGGGCAAGACGACGCTCGCGCGCATGGTGCTCGGCCTGGAGGAGCCGACCTCCGGTCGCCTCCTGGTCGGCGACGACGTCGTGGGCGAGGCCCGCGGCGCCCGCCGCCGGGCCGTCCGCCGGGCCATGCAGCCCGTGTTCCAGGACCCGTACGCGTCGCTGGACCCGACGATGAGCGTGGAGCGGCTCGTGGACGAGCCGCTGCGCGTCTTCGACGAGGGCGACCGCGCGTCGCGGCGACGACGCGTGGGCGAGCTGCTCGACCAGGTCTCCCTGCCCCGCGGCACCGCGCAGCGCCGCCCCGCCGAGCTGTCCGGCGGCCAGCGCCAGCGCGTCGCCATCGCGCGGGCGCTGGCGGTCGAGCCGCGCCTCGTCGTTCTCGACGAGGCGGTCTCGGCGCTCGACGTCCTCGTGCAGGACCAGGTGCTCGCGCTGCTGCACGAGCTGCAGCAGGAGCTCGGCGTCGCCTACCTGTTCATCACCCACGACCTCGCGGTCGTGCGGCAGGTGGCGCACGCGGTCGCGGTGATGCGCCGGGGCCGGCTCGTGGAGCACGGGACGACCGACGCGATCATGGGCGACCCGCAGGAGGAGTACACGCGCGAGCTGCTGGCGGCCATCCCCGGCGCCGAGTTCTACGCCGCGCGCGCGGGCTGACGCGCAGCAGGCGCCACGAGGAGAACGCGGCGAAGGACATCACGGGCCGGGTCTGGGGCGCTCGAGCGGGCTCCGCGCTCCCGTCCTGGCCCCGTGCCAGCCGCAGCGCCGGCGGTCGAGCGCCTGCTCGAACAGCGTGCGGGGGACTCGCGCGCAGGCGGTGCCGATGGTTCTCCGTCCGCTCGAGCAGGCGCGCGTCCTGAAGTTGTCGACATCTTCGGTGGTGAGGGGCCCGGGACGCCGAAGTTGTCGACATCTTCGGTGGTGAGGGGCCCGGGACGCCGAAGTTGTCGACATCTTCGGTGGTGAGGGGCCCTGGACGCCGAAGTTGTCGACATCTTCGGGTTCAGGAGGAGCGGCTACCCAGGTGCGTGGTGGCGGGGTCGTGGTCGTACTTCACGCCGTACCCCAGGACCCGGTCCGCTCCGAGGTGGAACAGCCCGACCGCCCCCGCGACGGTGAGCGCGTCGCTGTCCCAGACCGCGGCGGCGGCCAGCAGGGCGAGCGGCAGCGTCGCGGTGTGCGCGAGGTTGTACGTCCAGGCGCCGACCTCAGGACCCGCCAGGTAGCCCAGGGCGGACAGGTCCGGCACCAGGAACAGCGCGAGGACGAGCCACCAGGGCTGCCCGGTGGTCGCGAAGACGGCCAGGGCCGCGACGGCGACGGCCAGTCCCTCGACGCGCAGCCAGGCCCGCGGCCGGCCGGTGACGACTCCGTCGGTGCGCGCGCCGTGGACACCGCTGCCAGCGCCGTCCGGCGTCAGCAGCGGCGGCCCGGCGTCGACGGGGGCTGCGGTGCTCGAGCCGGTGGTGCGCACGTCCGTGGCGCTCATGGGGATCCTCCGGGATCGGGGGCGGTCAGCAGGGGATGGGGAGCGCCGACGGGCGCCGGGCACCGGCGAGCGCCTCGGTGGCGGGCAGGGCGCCGCGGCCGAGCGCCGAGGCTCACGGCGTGGTGCCGGGGGGAGGGTCGTCCCGCGACGCCGTCATCCCCCGCAGGCCGTGGTCGACCAGGGCGATGAGCCACTCGAAGCTCTCGTCGACGTCGGTGGAGTACTGGAACCCGCCGCCGACCTCGAGGGTGGCGAAGCCGTGGAAGACGCTGCGCAGCGCGCGCAGGGCGTGGGTCATGTGCTCCGGTGCGACGTCGTAGCCGCGCAGCACCGCCGTGAACGGGGCCATCGACCGGGCCGCCGCGACGGCGACGGGATCCTGCGGTCCGGTCGGCCTGATCCCGGTGGTGGCGGCGTAGCGACCCGGGTGGGAGCTGACGAAGTCGCGCAGGGCGCGGGCGGCAGCGGCCAGGGCGTCACGCCCGGACCGGCCCTGGACGGCCGTGCCGATCGCGTCGGCCGCCTCGTCCATGGCGAGAGCGGCGATGCGGCGGTTGAGGTCGGCCTGGCCCGCGATGTGCTTGTACAGCGAGGGGGTCCGCACCCCGACCCGCTCGGCGAGCTGGGCCAGGGTGGCGTCTGCGTGCCCGACCTCGTCGGCCAGGTCCGCGCCGGCGGCGACGACCGCGGCAGCGGTCAGTCCTGCTCTAGGCACGGTCGCCGCCCTCGGTGCCCGTGGTGGCGGGCGCAGCGGCGGCCAGGAACGGCAGCACCAGCTCGAGGACCTCGGCGGGGTGCTGGACGTGGGGGTAGTGCCCGGAGCCGGGGACGACCTCGAGGCGACCCAGGCCGGCGGGCAGGGCGGCGACGATCGCCTCGCCCTCGGCGCGAGGGTCGGCCCAGTCGGGGTCGGCGTCGCCCTGGACGACCAGGACCGGGCAGCTGACGTCCGACAGCCGGGCGTCGGCGTCGGTGGGAGCGCTCTTGAACATCGCCTGCAGGGCCTTCATCCGGCCCGGCTGCGCCAGCATCGCGGTGATCTCCTCCAGGCGGGCCTCGTAGTCGGCCGGCTTGGTGGTGGGGTACGCGACGTCGAGGTACTTCGTCCAGGCCTTCGTGCTGCCGAGCAGGGTGCCCATCAGGTGGGTGGCCCCACGGCGGTAGGCGGTGCTGCGCAGGTCACCCACAGAGAAGGACTGCTTGCGGGTGAAGGGAGCCAGCTCCACGACGGCGGTGACCAGGTGGGGGGCGGCCGCGGCGGCGATGGTGACGGCCCCGCCGGCGATGGAGTGCCCGACCAGGACCGCCGGGCCGCCCAGCTGCTCGACCAGGGCGACCAGGTCACCGGCGATGTCGGTGCGGCTGTAGGAGGGCCATCCGGTGCTGGACTCCCCGGCGCCGCGCAGGTCCACCGCGACCACGCGGTAGCCGGCGGCCGCCAGCGCCGGGGCGAGGAAGCGGTAGGCGCGGCGGTCGTCGCCCATGCCGTGGGCCAGCACGACCAGCGGCGCGGACGGCCCCGCCGTGCCGATGACCTCGTAGGCCAGGGTGCCACCGTCCACGCCCAGGAGCTGGGTCGCCGGCCGGGTCGAGTGCTGGGTCATGACGTCCTCCACGATGCGGCTAATGGGTGTAGCCAAAAGCTATGACCAGTAGCCGACGGCTGTCAAGCGTCCACCGCGGAGGCGTCGGCGGCGGCTGACAGGGGCGCCGCTTCGGGGCCCCCGTCGGGAGGGCGCGGGTTCCGTCGGCTCGACGACGGGCCGGCGCGGCCGGACTTCCCCGGCCTCCCGGGGATGACCGACGCCGTCGAGGCGCCGCTGCGGGAGCGGGCATGCCTTGCCCGCGGGAGCAGGCACGGGAACGGCCTCCGGCGTCCGACCGATGACCCCCGAGGCATTCGCGGGGGTCGGTAGCGGGCCAGGATCATCCTGTGCACGGTCGAAGAGTGCATGCCCAGCCGGTAGGCGATCCGGGCTGGTCTCCACCGGCGGGTGACCTGCAGCGCAGTAAATCTGTCGCTCTCGTCGGGTCGGGGTGCGTCGGGGGATGGTGCGCGGGCGGCTTGGAGCGGTCGGCCATCGCCGATGGGCGACGGTGGTGGCCGAGACCTGGAACCGCTCGGCTGCGGGCGTAAAGGCCAGCCGTCCTCGATGACGCAGCGGGCCAGGGCAAGCCTGCCGCGTGGGGTCAGCAGCGCATCAGCGCTGGAGACGAGCACCTCCGAGGGCTCGTGGATGCCGTCAGACAGCCCACCACACTCGGAGGTCGTCACTGCGTCCGGGATCGACGCAATGTCACCAACGTCCGAAGGCAGTGCACCGCGCCAACAGGACCCACCCAGGACCGGCTGGCGCCATCCGGGCGCCCGCCCGTGCCTCAGGCCCGGGCGTCGAGCACGGGTTCGACCTCAGCACGCAAGAGCTCCACACCATTGGCCTGCACCCGTTCGGCGTCGGAGTCGGCCAGCCGGTCGTCAGTGACCACGGTGCCCAGCTCGGCGAGGTCGAGCACTCGGTACTGCGCGGAGCTCCCGTACTTGGCGCTGTCTGCCAGCAGCACGGCGTTGGCCGAATGCGCGAGGGCCGCGCGCTTCACCTCGACCTTCGCCTCCACCGGGGTCGTCACCCCGATCTGCGCGTCCCAGGAGCTCGAGGACAGGAAGGCGACGTCGAGGGACAGCTCCGAGATGGTCAACGCGGCGAGACGACCCAACGTCGACTCGTTGCTCTTGTCGACTCGCCCGCCGACGCAGATAAGCTCGACACCCGGCAGGTGGGTGAGCGCCTGCGCCGTCGCAAGGTCGTTGGTGACCGCGGTAAGCCTCGTGATCTTCTCGAGGTGCGGAACCATGGCATGCACGGTCGTCCCGGCGTCGAGGTAGACGCTCATCGAGTCCTCCACCAAGCCCGCGGCCGCCTTGGCGATCGCCGCCTTCAGCGGCATGTCTGTGACCGCCTTCTCGGATCGGATCGGCTCCGCCAGCACGCGGACGGGCATGGCCGCCCCCCCGGCAGTGGCACGCACGCGTCCCTCCGTCGCCAGCTTCGCGACATCGCGGCGTGCCGTCATGGAGCTCACGCCGAGCAGCTCCGTGATCTGCCTGAAGCTGAGGACGCGCTCCCGGCGGAGGTGCCGCAAGAGCTCCTGACGCCTCTGCTCGGGGATCAGCGGGGTGCCAGCGGCCACGCGTCCTCCTCACCGGGGTGCGCCCGGACGTCGTGGCGCCCTCTTGCCGGGGGCCTCAACCAGGCACCGAACCTACAGCCGGGATCGTCCAGGGACTCGACCACCGACGCGCCAGCTCCAGCACCTGGTCGGCGTCGAGAAGGCGCCGGGGCAGACCCGTGGTCGCGAGAGCCACACGGCACGCCTCCTCCAGCTCGACGGCGCGCTCGACCGCGTCGGCCACGCCGGCGGCAGCGACGACCTGGCCATGGTTCGCCAGCAGCGCGGCGTTCATCTCCCAGGGCGCCGCGAGCAGGTCGTCCCCGAGGCCGGGGTCGCCGGGTGGTCGGTAGGGCAGAAGCGGCGTCTGGCCGACACGCATGACGAAGTACGGCGTCAACGGCGGCACTGCGCTGTGCTCAGCCCAGGGCGCCACGCAGGCCAGGGCTACGGCGGACGGCGAGTGCACGTGCACGACGGCGCCGTGGCCGCGGCTCCTGCGGTAGAAGGCGACGTGCAGGGGCCACTCCTTGGACGGCCGCGCTCCATCGAGCTCACGGCCGTCCAGGTCCAGGACTGCGACGTCTCCCCGATGCAGGTCGCCGAGCGCGGCGCCCGTGCAGCTGATCATGAGGCGGTCGTCGACACGGACACTGATGTTGCCGCTGCTGCCCGGGCTCAGGCCGGCGGCCACGAGGTCGGCGCCAGCGCGTCTGAGGGCCTCGAACCCGTTCACGCCAACGCCGCCCAGGCCTGCGTGAAGAGGTCGTCCTCACCGAAGTTGCCGCTCTTGAGCGCGAGCGCAACCGGTCGACCCGCGGCGGTCGTCGCAGCGGACCAGCACACGCCGGGCGCCAGCTCGGGCCCGATGTGCAGGACGGGAGCTCCCAGGCGGTGGACCACAGCCCCGCTGGTCTCACCGCCGGCCACGACCAGTCCGGTGACGTCGTGCTGCTCGACGAGGCGCAAGGCCAACCGCGACAACACGTCCTCCACCAACGGCGCGATCGCGACGCCGTCGACGGTCACGGCGACGTCCGCGGCGGTCCGGGCCGCGCACACCACTGGCGCCTTCCCGGCCGGGGCTGCCCCGACCCAGGACGCCAGTTCGGCCACCTCGGCGCCAGGGTCGGCCATGGCCTTGCGCAGATCGACCTGACGGGTCGGGACCGTCCGCGCGGCGTCGGCGACCTGGCGGCGTGACTTCTCGGAGACGCTGCCGCACAACACGACATGACGCCCCTCGACGGGCGCGGGCCAGTCGTCGTCGCGACGGTGCGGACCGTGCATGCCGAGGGCCAGACCCGAGCCGCCCGAGACGAGGACGTCGTCGACCACCGCGGCGGCGACGGTGGACAGGTCGTCGTCGTCGACGGCGTCCACCACGACGTACTGCTCGCTCGCGGCGTCCAGTGCGCGACGGAGGTCGACCTCCCCGGCGCGTACCGTGGCGAGCCGGACCTCCTCGACACCGCGCGCGGTCTGCGGGCGCAGGAGGTCGGCGACGCGCGAGCGCGTCATCGGCGTCAACGGGTGGTGGCGCATCGACGAGTTCTCGAGCAGCTGGCCGTCGACCCGCAGGAGACCGTCGCGGACCGTCCGCCCGTTCGCCGGCAGCGAGGGGACGACGACGACTCGGCGCGCACCCAGGGCGTCCGCGAGGGCATCGAGCACAGGGCCGATGTTCCCGTCGTCCGTGGAGTCGAAGGTGGAGCAGTACTTGAAGTAGTAGCGCTGGGCGCCCCACGCGCGCAGACGACGCAGGGCGTCTAGCGACTGCTCCACCGCTGTGCGCGGAGCGGCGGTGCGGGTCTTGAGAGCCATGACGACGGCGTCGGAAGCCTTGAGCTGTCCGCCGCCCCCCTCGCCTTCGCCCCCGTCGACGACCGCGCCGTCGCCGTCGACGACCACCGCCGTCCGGTATCCCGCGCGACGCAGCATGATCGCCAGGTCGGTCGCGCCGGTGAGGTCGTCCGCGATGGCTCCGAGCACTTGGCGGCCCCTTCAGTTGTGTCCCGAGTCACGTCGATGTGACGCGATGCTACATCTTGGGATGCCCTGGTAATCGGTGGTCGTCTGTGGGAGTGTCCACGGCAGTCGCCAGCTGACGACGTATCGAACGACGGGACCGACGATGCTCCTAGACCACCCATCCCGGGGAATGCCCCCTGTCCGGCTCGCCCTGACGGGAGCGCACGGCGGCTACGGCCGAACCCTGCTCGCGCAGCTGGACAGCACGCCCGAGCTCCGCCCGGCGGTCCTGGTGGACCCCGACGTGGACGGCGTCAGGAGGATGATCGTCGACCTGGGGCTGCCGGCGGACGCGTGCGAGACAGCGCTGGACGCCCCCCACGCGGCAGAGGTCGTCAGAGCCGGCCGCACCGCTCTGGTCACCTCTGCGGCCGCCGTGCCGTGGGACGACGTCGACGTGCTGGTCGAGGCGTGCGGACGCGTCGCACCCGGTCACGCCTACGCCGAGGACGCCCTCGCCTCCGGGACGCACGTCGTCATGGTGAGCAAGGAGGTCGACACGGTCGTCGGCGTCGACCTGGCCCGCCGTGCCGCCGCCGCCGGCCTCGGCTACCTGCCCGCAGACGGTGACCAGCCGGCCAACCTCCTGCGGTTGGTCGAGTGGGTGTCGGCCGCTGGCCTCGACGTCATCGCGATCGGGAAGTCCGGCGAGTACGACCTCGAGCTCGACCCCTCGACGGGCCGGGTGACGCAGGCGGGCGCTTCCGTCGACGCCCCCGCGCTGCTCGACCTGCTCGAGCTCGGCGACGACGTCCCGGCCACCCTCGCCGCGCGGGCTCGCGCCGTCGTCGGGCTGAAGAGGGCCGCCGCAGCGGACACGTGCGAGATGACCGTCGTCGCACAACGCACGGGGATGCACGCGGACGTCGCACCCATGCACTACCCGGTGGTCCGGATCGCTGAGCTCGCCGACGTCTACGCCCTCCGCGAGGACGGAGGCGTGCTCACCAGCGACGGCGTGGTCGACGTCTTCTCAGCGCTGCGGCTGCCCGGCGAGGCCAGCTTCGCCGGCGGCGTCTTCGCCGTCGTGCGCACCGGCGACCCCGCGACGTGGGAGCTCCTGCGGGGCAAGGGGCACGTCGTGAGCAGGGACGGCCGCTACGCCTGCCTGTACTGGCCCTACCACCTCATGGGTGTCGAGACGCCGCTGACCGTCCACGCCGTCATCGCAGGCGCCGCGGCCCCGCCTCCGCGCCCCACCGCGCTGATGGCAGCCCGCGCGGCGCGCGCCTTACCGGCAGGGACGGCGCTCTCCGTCGCGGGCCACCACCATGAGATCGACGGGACGGAGCCGGTCCTCGTGCGCCCCCACGACGTCGCGGACGACTGCGCCCCCTACTACCTGCTCGACGGGGCCCGGCTCGAACGCCCGATCGCAGCTGGCGCCCTCGTGCGCCTGGCGGATCTCTCGGGTGTGGCAGAAGGCCCGCTGCGCGCATACCGCGCCGGCGCCTCGTGCGCCACCCCACCGAGCGGAGGCCCGCTATGACGAGGACCCACTCCCACACCACCGGCAATCTCCACGTCGGCGTCTGACAACCCGCCTCCCCCTCGGCGACGCCTCGGGAGCGCTGGCGTCTCGCCACACGACCACGACCGGGTGGCGAGACGTGCCATCGCGCGGCCGTCGTACCACGTCGGTCTCCCAAGCCCCCCTCTGCCACCACCGCGCTCGCCTCACATCCTCGAAGGGAATGACCGTGGAAGCTGGGATCGTCATCATCGCGTTCCTGGGCCTCATGCTCATCGGCGTCCCCGTCGCTGTCGCCCTCATCGTCTCTGCGCTCGGCTACATCGTCTTCATGTCCAACGTGCCCGTCTCCGTGGTAGCCCAGCAGGCTCTCGCCGGCACCGACGCGTTCACCCTCATGGCCGTTCCCTACTTCATCGTGGCCGGAAGCCTCATGGAGTCGGGCGGCATATCCCGGAGGATCGTCGACCTCGCTCGCTCAATGGTCGGCTGGATGCCTGGCGGGCTCGCCGTCGTCACGATCATCGCGAGCATGTTCTTCGCGGCCATGACGGGCGCCGGCGCGGCCACCACGGCGGCGGTCGGCGCGATGATGATCCCGGCCCTAGCCCGAGACGGGTACGACCGTGGTTACGCCTCGGCACTCCAGGCGTCAGCCGGGGTATTCGGGCCGATCATCCCGCCCAGCATCCTCATGGTGCTGTACGCGGTGAACGCTCAGGTGTCGGTGGGAGACATGCTCATCGCCGGCGTGCTGCCGGGCATCTTCCTCGGAGCGCTGCTGATCACCTTCGTCATGATCAAGTCGTTGCGCAACAAGCAGTCCCTGATGAGGGAGCCCTTCTCCGTGAGAGGCGTCGCCGTCAACCTCGCCCGCTCCTTCTGGGCGCTGATGACTCCGGTCATCATCCTCGGTGGCATCTACACGGGCATCCTCACCCCGACGGAAGCGGCGGCCGCAGGCTGCTTCTACAGCGTGATCGTGGGCGTCTTCATCTACCGCGAGCTGACTCCATCCGGGCTCCTCGCCGTGCTCTACCGGAGCTTCAAGCTCGCCGCGGGGATCATGCTGATCGTGGGTGCCACCCGTGCTTTCGGATGGGTGCTGACCCGTGAGGGCCTGCCGCAAGCAGCCGCTGCCTGGTTCACCGACACCATCACGAACCCGAGCATCTTCCTCTTCGCCTGCGTGGGGCTGTTCCTCGTCGCAGGATTCTTCATCGACGCGGTGCCCAACGTGCTGATCTTCGCACCGATCCTGGCGCCGGTGGCCATGGCGTACGACATCGACCTGCGCCACTTCGGCATCGTCATGGTCGTCGCCTTCTGCCTTGGATTGATCACCCCGCCCGTGGGCGTCAACTTGTTCGTCGCCTCAGAGGTCGGCAACGTCCCCCTGCGCAAGGTGGTACCCCACGCCTGGCCCTTCTTCGGCATCCTCGTCCTGGGCCTCATCGTGCTCGTCGCCGTCCCCCAGCTGTCGACGGCCATCCTCCCGCCCGCTTGAGCTGCACTCCACGACACCCTCTACAGAAAGGTCCACCACCATGCGCAACATCCGCAGGGTCATGTTCGCGGTCTCAGGAGCAGGAGTCCTGGCGGTCTCCGCGTGCGGCGGGGGCTCGACCGGCACCGACGGAGGCACGACCGAGATCTCCATCTTCGCGGGCTCGCTCCCCCAGGCGAGCCCGCAGGGCGCCGGGGTCGACGCGATGGTTGACCACATCAACGAGGCGGGGGTCGGCCTCGAGGCCGTCGGCTTCTTCGACACCGCCCTCGGCGACGCATCCACCATGGTGCAGGGCATGCAGGAGGGCACCATCGACGTCGGCGTCTCGGGGAACGCCTACTACTCGAGCCTCGTCCCGGAGATCCAGGTCTTCGAACTGCCGTTCCTCTTCGACGACGTCGAGGCGGCACGGAGCGTGACGGCCGAAGGCCCTGTCCGGGACGCGATGTTCGCGTACTTCGACGACACCGACGTCGTAGGGCTCAGCATCTGGGAGGGCGGGATGCGCCAGCTCAGCAACGACGTCCGCCCGGTCTCGTCACCCGACGACCTCGCAGGCGTGAAGCTGCGCACCCTGCCCTCCCCCATCCAGCAGGAGGCGTGGTCGGCGATGGGCGCGCTACCGCAGGCCATCGACGCCGCGGAGCTCTACACGGCACTGCAGCAGGGCACCGTGGACGGCCAGGAGAACCCGCTGGCGGAGATCGTGTTCCGTGACATGTACGAGGTGCAGGACTACGTCTCCCTCACGAGCCACGTGTACACGCCGCACACCATGGGCGTGAGCCGCCAGACATGGGACTCGCTCACCGATGAGCAGAAGGACGTTCTGCAGGAAGCCGCCGAGGTGGGTCGCGAGGCCAACCTCGCGGCGAACGACGAGGCCGAGGCCAGCGCAATGCAGACGCTGCTCGACGAGGGCGTGGAGGTCGAGGAGGACGTCGACCGCGACGCCTTCGCAGAGCTCGGCACCAGCGTCTGGCCGCTCTTCACCGATCAGTACGGGACGGAGCTCGTCGACCAGATCGAGCAGGCGACCGGCGGCTGACAGGCTCGCCGGTGCGCGCACGAGGTCCCCGTGTGCGGTGGCGCAGGAGATGGTCGGCGATGTCGTGGACGCGGACCACTGCTCGGCACTCCAGGAGGAGCGAGCAGCGGCCCAGCGGCCCAGCGATGCTGCTCCGGTCGAGGACCCGTCTAGAAATCATCTACTTCAGCGAGGAAGGTGCATCAGCATGGCGAGAGATGTGACCGAGCACCGTGCCCTGGCGGTGCTCTTCGGTTCCTGGGTGCTCCTTGCCATCTGTCTGCAGACGTACGCCGTCTTCGCCAGGAACGTGCTGGAGTCCTCGACCGCCTGGATCGACGACGTCCAGCGGCTCAACTTCATCTGGCTGATCTGGATCTGCGGCGCTCTCGCGTACGGCGGGCGGGGCCTCGTGGCGCTGGACCTCGTTCAGTCGAAGTTCGTGCGCCGCCCACGCCTCTACCACAGCTTCACCCTCGTGCTGGCGACGATCGAGACGCTCTTCGGCGCCGCCTTCTCCTGGTTGAGCGTCCAGCTGGTGATGGGCCAGGTGCAGTCAGGCGAGGCCTCAGTGGCGCTGCGCCTACCGCTGGCGATCGTCAACCTGGGTTTCGCGATCGGGAGCGCCCTGTTCCTCGTGTTCGCCCTGAGGAAGATGGTGCTGACCATCCGCAGGCTCCTGGACGCCACCCCGGTCGACGAGGAGCCGCAGGACGTCGCCGTGGACGCGGGCTGACGAGCCGACGTCGCACAGGGCGCCACGTCGACGTCGTGGACGGCAGGCGGAGCTGCGAGATGACCGCAGAGGCCCTCCTCCGCCCCCGGTGCCACGCGGTGCTCGCGCCCCTGACGTGGGGCGCACTTCTTGCCAGACCACAACGAGGAGGCTCGCTGCCATGACGACTCGCACGTTCGCCCCCGGCGACATGGATCTGCCGATCGTCGATGCGCACCACCACTTCTTCCTGCTCCAGGAGGGACGCAGCTACCCGTGGCTGCAGGAGGAGTACGACGACAGCTTCTTCCTCGGCAGCTACCGGAGCATGTGCCGGTTCTTCGGGGTCGAGGAGTACCGGCGGGCAGTGGCCGGCTTCGACGTCGTCGCCGACGTTCACGTCGAGGCGGAGAGGTCGAGGAACGAGCAGGTCGCGGAGACCGTCGACCTCAGCGCGCTGCACGCGGAGACCTCCTCGCCGAGCGTCATCGTCGGGCACGTGGGCTTCACCCAGCCCGACCGCGACGTCGTCCTGGCAGCGCACGCAAAGCATCCGCTGGTCCGCGGGATCCGGTCCAAGCCGATCATCTCGAAGGGACCGCAGGACTCCGTCGCCGGACGGGCGGGCACGCTCCAGGATCCTCGGTGGCAGGAGGGGTTGGCAGCCCTGGCCCAGCACCACTTCTCATGGGACCTCAGGGTCCCCTTCTGGCACCTGTCAGAAGCCGCCGAGGTCGTCTCCGAGCATCCGGAGGTCCCGGTCGTCCTGAACCACGCGGGCCTTCCTCTGGATCGGTCTCCGGCGGGGCTGGCGATGTGGCGAACCGGCATGGAAAAACTCGCGGCTCTACCCCACGTCACGGTCAAGGTCTCTGAGCTCGGCCTTCGCGACGGACGCTGGGACGCCGAGTCGAATCAGCTGGTGGTACGGGAGACGGTAAAGATGTTCGGCTTCGAACGCTCGATGTTCGCCTCGAACCTGCCTGTGTGCAGCTTGAGCACGAGCTTCGCCGAGGTCGTCCTCACCATCCTCAGGGCCCTGCCGCGTGCGTCGGACGCCGAGCTGCGCGCGCTGTTCGCAGGGACGGCCACGGCGGCCTACCGAATGCCGTCTCGCCGAGCCTGACGCCGCGAGCTCGGGCGGTTGTCCGGACCGGCCGTCGCGGGCGTCGACGCACGATCTGACGTCAGTCTCGTAGCGAGGCGTTGGAGGCCGCCCCCGGAGCTCACACCCCGGCGTCGCCGCCGACGACCTGCTCCAGGTCGTCGGCATGCTGACCGCTTCCGGCGGGCACGGGTCCTTGTCCGATCGGACGGCACGCCCCCTCATGCGGCTGCGGCTCGCGCCCTGCCGGTCGTTCGCACCAACCCCGTCGTGCCGGGGCGGGCGTGGAGATCCGGCCGGTGGACAGCGGCGGCATCCTCGACGCCCGACCCGCGCGAGGGACCCGCACCCGTGCTCCGCTCCCCGAGCGCTGGTGCGCGGCTCACCGGGGCTCCACCGGGCGTCCTGGCCCTGAGGAGTCGCATGGCAGTTCCCGTCGGGCCGGACCCGGTCTCCGTCGCCGGTCTCCGGGGACAGGACCGCCCGGCTGGCTCACTGGCGTGCCTTGTCGACGGCGCCCGGGAGCGAGCGGAACGCCCGGACGTCGCCGACGTCAGCGGGCGACGTCACCGCCCCCGAGGACTGGCCGGAGCACCCGGTGGATCGCACCGTGCTGCACCCGCTCGGGCCAGGTCGGCGTCGGGGCGCCGTCAGCGAGAGCGGTGAGGAGGACCTCGCGCAGGCGGTCGACGTCGACGTCGATCGCCGCGAGCAGTCGGTGGACCCGGGTCGTCGGTTCGAGGACCGCCAGCCACAGCACCGCCGAGGTGACCTTCCGCTCGCGCGGGAGAGCACCTGACTTCCGCAAGCGGTCGAGCTTCACGGACGCGGAGTGCAGCGCACCCCGGAGGTCGTTGGTGTGGCTGCCGGACGTCGAGACGTGCCCCGCGGATCGTGCGCTCCCGCTGGGGACAGCACACGCTCGAGGTCGATCCCCAGCCGTTCAAGGTAGGGCAGGTCGTCGAGGCTGCGCTCGAGCGCGTCCCGCACCGCTCCACGCCCAGGGAAGCCTCGGCGCGCAGCACCGGGTCCACCAACGGGCCCCGTGCGGCCAGCAGACCCAGCAGCAGGTGCTCGCTGCCCATAGCCGGCCGTCCCTCCGGCGCGCTCAGCCTTCCTACCACCGGCGGTCATGGCGCCGGTCAGGTTCTCGTCATGGAAGAGCATCGCTGTCCCCTCATCGCGGCCGCTCTGCGCGGCCGTGCTTCTTGTGGACGGTCTGGCGCGTCACCTGCAGCTCCGCCGCGATCTCCGCCCACGACGGCCCCTGCTCACGAGCGGCGCGCACGTGCAGGGCCTCGAGCCGCTCGGCCAGCCGGCGAAGCGCCAGCGCGGTCCGCAGACCCTCGCGGGCTCGGCGCGCGCGGCCGCCACCACGACGTCATCCACGTCCATGACGTCAACCTGGACTGACACTCCGGGCGCTGTCAGCTTCATCTGACACAGGTGCGCACCGTCCTCGCCGCGGCGAAGCGACGACTGCCACCGGGGGCCGTCGCCGAGCTGCCCGAGACGGCTCCACCCGGGGGATGGCTGCCGCCAACGCGGTGGTCGCGGCGGCCGGCACCGCAAGGGCGACGACCCGCGGGGCGTGGACGCGTCTTGGTGCCGCCCGGGAGGTGGGCACCGAGAGCCCGTCCACCTCCCGGGCCCGGAGAGCTGCAGCGTGATCCTGCGGTGCGTGCCCGACGAGGTGCCCGAAGCGACGGTCCGCGCCCCCGGAGCCACAGCCGCCGCGACGGCGAGTCCGGGGGCGTCTTTCCCTGAGACGGTAGACGACGTCGACCGCCCCTGCGACGCGGCACGTGCGGCGCCGGACACCCCCAGCACCTGCCCCGTCGACGTGATCAGCACCGCCGGGCCGCAGACCCGCTGGGCCGCCTCGGTTCTCGACGACGACGGAGTCCCCGACGAGCCGCCCGACTCGCCGTCCTCCGTCGGCGGTCGGAGCGCGTCCCGTCAGCTATGAAGCACGCGGCGCAGGTCCTCGAGCACCGAGCGGTCCTCGATGGTGCTGGGCGCGGCGGCGTCCACCCCGTCGGCCAACTCCCGCAGCGTCTTGCGGAGCACCTTGCCGGAGCGCGTCTTCGGCAGGGCGGCGACGACGTCGACCCTGCGCAGAGCGGCGAACGGGCCGACCTCCTCGCGCACCCGCTGGACGACCTGGGCGGCGACGTCCTCGGCCGACGTCGTCGTCCCGCCCGCGAGCACGACGAGCGCCCGGGGCTCCTGGCCCCTGAGTGGGTCGGCGACGCCGATGACGGCGCACTCGGCGACGTCGGGATGACCCGCGACGGCGGCCTCGAGCTGGCCCGCGGACAGCCGGTGCCCGGCCACGGTGATGACGTCGTCGGTGCGCCCGAGCACGTGGACGTAGCCGTCGGCGTCCACGAAGCCGCCGTCACCGGTGACGTAGTAGCCGGGGTGCGCCGCGAGCGAGGAGGCCCGCAGTCGCTCGTCCCCGCCCCAGACGCCGGCGAGGGTGCCCGGCGGCAGCGGCAGCCGCAGGCAGAGCGCGCCCTCGACGCCGGCCGGCACCTCCCGGCCCTCGGCGTCCAGGACGCGGACGTCGTAGCCCGGCGAGGGCACCGAGGGCGACCCCGGCTTGAGCGGCAGGTCCTGCAGCCCCCGCGGCGAGCAGGCGATGGGCCAGCCCGTCTCGGTCTGCCACCAGTTGTCGACGACCGGGACGCCGAGGCGCTCCCCCGCCCACGCCCAGGTGTCCGGGTCGAGGCGCTCCCCGGCGAGGTACAGCGCGCGCAGGCCGGACAGGTCGTGCTCGGTGGCGAGCGCGAGGTCGGGGTCCTGCGCCCGGACGGCGCGGACCGCCGTCGGTGCGGTGAAGAGCACGGACGCGCGGTGCTCGGCCGCGACGCGCCACAGGGCCCCGGCGTCGGGCGTGCCGACGGGCTTGCCCTCGTAGAGGACCGTCGTGCAGCCGGCCAGCAGGGGCCCGTAGACGATGTAGGAGTGGCCGACGACCCACCCGACGTCGCTGGCCGTGAGCACCACGTCCCCGGGCTCGAGGCCGAAGAGGTTCGGCACCGACCACGACAGGGCCACGGCGTGGCCCCCGTGGTCGCGCACGACGCCCTGGGGGCGGCCCGTCGTGCCGGACGTGTGGAGGACGTACAGGGGGTCGGTGGCGGCGACCTCGACGCACTCGGCCGGCGGGGCGGCCCCGGGCCGCACCACCTCGCGCCAGTCGAGGTCGCGGCCCGGCACGAGCTCGGCCGTGGCCTGGGGCCGCTGCAGCACCACGCAGTGGGAGGGCGCGTGCTCGGCGCGCTCCAGCGCCGCCTCCAGCAGCGGCATGTACTCCACGACGCGCGTCGGCTCCAGGCCGCACGAGGCGGTGACGACGACGACCGGCCGGGCGTCGTCGATGCGCGCGGCGAGCTCGGCCGCCGCGAAGCCCCCGAAGACGACGGCGTGGACGGCGCCGATGCGGGCGCACGCCAGCATCGCCACGACCGCCTCGGGGACCATCGGCAGGTAGAGGAGGACGCGGTCGCCCTTCCCGACGCCGAGCTCGCGCAGCGCCCCCGCCAGCCGGGCCGAGTCGTCGAGCAGCTCCGCGTAGGTGAGGGTGCGCCGCTCCCCCGTGTACGCCGAGTGGTGCACGAGCGCCGGCTGGTCGCCGCGGCCGGCGATGACGTGGCGGTCGAGGCAGTTGAAGGCCGTGCTGAGCGTGGCGCCCCGGAACCAGCGCGGCAGCACCGAACCCTCGGCCGCGTCGGCCGCCGGGTCGAGCGCGGAGGTCGGGCGGCGGATCCAGCGCACGTCGCGCGCGGCCCGCAGCCAGAACACCTCCGGGTCCTCCAGCGACTCGCGGTGCGCCGCCTCCCAGGCGCCGCCCGCCGCCACGCCGACCCGCGCACCGGCCTGCGTCGCCCCTGGCTGCGTCGCCCCCGGCTGCGTCGCTCCGGGCTGCGCCGCCCCGTCGTCCGGCCGCTGCGTCGTCATGGCCGCCATCCTGGCCCAGCCGGCCCGCCCCTCGCCGCCGGGACCGGCGACGGCCGGGTGGCAGGCTCGCGGGCGTGAGCCCCTCCCCCGCCGGCCTCGACCCGCGCGACCTGCCCGAACACGTGCTCGCCTTCCTCCACGAGCGGCACCTGGCGACCCTGAGCTCCCTGCGCCGCGACGGCAGCCCGCACGTCGTGCCGGTCGGCTTCACGTGGGACGACGCGGCCGGGCTCGCGCGCGTCATCACCTCCGGCGACTCGGTCAAGGCCCGCCTGGCGCGCCGCGGCGGGCGGGCGGCGGTCTGCCAGGTCGACGGCGGCCACTGGCTCACCCTGGAGGGGCCGGTCCAGGTGCTCGAGGGGCTCGACGCCGTCCGCGAGGGCGAGCGGCGCTACGCCGAGCGTTACCGCGTGCCGCGGGAGAACCCGCGCCGCGTCGTCCTGGCGATCGCCGTCGACCGCGTCCTCGGGCGGGTGCCCCCGCCGTCCTGACCGCGACCGCCGCGCTCCTGGAGGGGCGATGGTCAGTCGGGGGCAGTGACCATCACCTCGACGGCGCGGGCCAGCAGGGCGTCGACGGGCGCCTCGCGGTAGGCGCGGTGCCCACGGCGGCTGCGGAAGAGCGCACCGCGCACGTCGTCGACGGCCAGCGCCCCGCCCTCGTCGAAGTAGGCGCGCAGGCGGCGGCAGAGGTCGTCCACCTCGCCGACGTCGTACCCGCGGCGCAGGCGCCGGGCGCGGGCGAAGCGCTCGCCGTCCTCGCGCCGCACCCGCCCGGCGACCACCCGGGCCCGGGAGGCCAGGTCCTCCAGGAAGGCCTCTCGACCCCGCCGCGCCACGGACACCTCGCGCTCGTGGCGCGCGACGGCGTCCTCGAGGCGGGCGAGCGCCCCGTCGACGGCGTCGACGGAGTAGCCGCGGCGCACAAGGTCGAAGGACGCCGCGCGCACGTCCTGCGCGGTGAGGTCCAGCGGGGTGCCCGCGCCGGCGCCGGGCGCTCCGGTCGCCGGCGGGCCGCCCCCGGTGCGCTCCGGCGCGTCGGGGCCCGCGGGCACACGGCCCCCGCGCCGCTCGTAGGCGAGCCGGGCCTCGTCGAAGAAGGCGTCGACCTGCGCGGCGGCGTAGCCGCGCGACACCCGGCCGACCCGCGGGAAGGTGCTCACGCGCCGGGACTCTGCCAGACGCGGTGCGGCCGGTGCCTCAGCCCGCGGCGGTCGGGGACGGCAGGCCCAGCCCGACCGGCCCGGGCCCGACCGGGGAGGGGGCCCCCTCGCGCGGCTGCTGCAGGTCGGAGGCCGCCAGCTGCCCGCAGGCGCCGTCGATGTCGCGACCGCGCGTGTCGCGCACCGTGGTGGGGATCCCGTGGGCGCGGAGGCGCTCGACGAAGGTCCGCTCGACCTGCGGGTCCGACGCCGTCCAGCGCGAGCCCGGGGTCGGGTTGAGGGGGATGGGGTTGACGTGCACCCAGCCCCGTCCGCGGCGGTTGAGCTCGGTGCCGAGCTTGTCCGCGCGCCACGCCTGGTCGTTGACGTCGCGGATGAGCGCGTACTCGATGGAGACCCGGCGGCCCGTGGCCTCGAAGTAGCGCCGGGCGGAGTCCAGCGCCTCGCCCACCTTCCAGCGCGTGTTGATCGGCACGAGCTCGTCGCGCAGCTCGTCGTCGGGCGCGTGCAGGCTGAGCGCCAGGGTCATGGGGATGCCCTCGGCCGCGAGCTTGTCGATGGCGGGCACGAGCCCGACGGTCGACATCGTGATGCCGCGGGCGGACATGCCCAGGCCCTCCGGCGCGGGCGACACCATGCGCCGGACCGCGGCGATGGCCGCCTTGTAGTTGGCGAGCGCCTCGCCCATGCCCATGAAGACGACGTTGCTGACCCGCAGCGCCTGCTCGACCCCGCCGGGCCCGGCGTCGCCACCCTCTGCCGCCTCCGCGGCGAGCGAGCGCGCAGCGGCGACGACCTGCTCGACGATCTCCGCCGTCGACAGGTTGCGCGTGAGGCCGGCCTGGCCCGTCGCGCAGAAGGGGCAGTTCATGCCGCAGCCCGCCTGGCTGGACAGGCACAGCGTGACCCGCCCGGTGTACTTCATGAGCACGCTCTCCACGAGCGCGCCGTCGAAGAGGCGCCAGAGCGTCTTGCGGGTGGCTCCCCCGTCGGCGGCCATCTCGCGCACGGGGGTCAGCAGCGTCGGCAGCAGCGCCTCGACGACCTCCTGGCGGCGCGCGGCCGGCAGGTCCGTCATCTGCGCCGGGTCGGTGACCAGGCGCTCGAAGTAGTGCGTCGAGAGCTGCTTGGCCCGGAAGGCCGGCAGGCCCAGGTCGGCGACGGCGGCGGCGCGCTCGGGAGTCGTGAGGTCGGCGAGGTGGCGCGGCGGCTTGCCGCGGCGCGGGGCGGAGAAGGTCAGCTGACCGGGTGCAGGAGGCATGGCCCCTCCAGGGTCGCACGAGGCGGCGGGATGTCCGGCGCCACGACGTCACGCCGTCGCGATCACGTCTTGACGCAATTCCGTACAGCAGGCAGCCTCTCCCCGTGGACGAGGAGCGCCTGGCCGACCTCGAGCGGCGTCTCACCCGGCTCGAGACCGCCTCCGCCGAGCGGGCGGCGGACCGGGCCGGCGTCGCTCCCTCGACGGAGGAGGCGAGCCCCGGGCCGCTCTGGGCGCTGGAGGGACTGCGCGCGCGCAGCGGCTCCGCCGGCGCCGTCCTCGTCACCGGGACGACGCCCCTGCCGACGGGCGGGCGCGCCGAGTGGCAGGAGGGGCACCCGGCGAGCGACGTCGTCGACGACGACTGGGAGCCGACCGCCCCGGTGCTGGCGGCCCTCGGCCACCCGGTGCGCCTGCGCCTGCTGCGCGCCGTCCTGCACGGGACGACGACCGCCGCCGAGCTGACCGCGCTGCCCGGCGTCGGCACCAGCGGGCAGACCTACCACCACCTGCGCCAGCTGACCGCGGCCGGCTGGCTGCAGCCGGCCGTCGGCGCCGCCCGGGGCGCCCACGAGGTCCCCCTGCCGCGCGTCGTCCCGTTGCTCGCCGTCCTCGCGCTGTGCCGTCGCTGACCCGCCGCTCACCGTCCACCCGGCTCGCCCGAGCACCCGAGCACCCGAGCACCCGAGCACCACCTCCCCGAGGAGCGACCGTGACCGCCACCCCCTCCCCCGACGCGTCCCCGTACGTGCCCACCTCCCACCGGCTGCGTGCCCGCACCGCGCTCCCGGCGACCGCCCTCGGCGCCGCCCTCCTCCTGGTGTGGCGCCTGCTCGACGCCGTGACGGACGGCGCGCCCGCGGGGCTGCTCGAGCTGACGGCGCCGATGGCCGTCGCCGGCCTGGTGCTCCTCGTCGTGGGCCTGGCCGCCCTCCTCCTGCCGCGGCGCACGGCCGGCCTCCCGGTCCGGGCCGTCGCCAGCCCGGTGCAGGGGCCGTGGGGCGCGCTCAACAGCCCGACGACCAGGGTCCCCAGCCACGGCACCCACGGGTACGGCCAGACGTTCGCCGTCGACCTCGTCGCCGAGCCCGACGACGGCTCGCGCCCCGCCTTCGGCAGCGGCCGCGCCTTCCGCCCCCCGCAGGACTTCCCCGCCTTCGGCCGACCCGTCCTCGCGCCCGCCGCGGGGAGGGTGGTCAGCGCCCACGACGGCGCGCGGGACCACCTCAGCCGCAGCACCTGGCCGGCCGTCGCCTACCTCATGGCCGAGGGCGTCGTGCGCGAGCTCACCGGCACGCTCCTCGGGAACCGCGTCGTCCTCGACCTCGGGGACGGCAGCTACTGCCTCCTCGCACACCTGCGCCGGGGCAGCGTCTCCGTGCGGGCGGGCGACGTCGTCCAGCCGGGCGACCAGGTCGGCGAGTGCGGCAACAGCGGCAGCAGCAGCGAGCCGCACCTGCACGTCCACCTCATGGACCACGGCCGTCCCTCCCTCGCCGCCGGGGTGCCGATCGCCTTCCGCGACGTCGAGGTCGACGGCGTCGTCGTGACCGGCGTCCCCGCGAACGGCGGTGTGATGCGGGCGAGCACCTCGCACGCCGACCGGCGTCCGGGGGAGGGCGGGCGGTCGCCCTCGCCCGCCGCCGGTCCGGAGGGGTGAGCGCGCCGTGACCCGGCAGCGGAGCACCTCGCCCGCTGTCGTCGTCGGCCGCGCGCCCCGACGACGTCGCCGCGGTGGTGGGCGTCCTCGCCGAGGCCTTCGCGGACGAGCCCGTGCTGGCAGCCCTGCTGGGGCCCGGCCGGACACCTGAGGCGGCCCCGACACCGGCTCGGCGTGCTGCTCCACCGGCTCGCCGCGCTCGACGGAGCGGGTGCCGGCGCCCACCTCGGGGCGTCCACGGACCGCAGCTGCCGGCTCGACGAGACCCCCGGCTCCCTCGCGCTCGGTCCCGTCGAGGGACGGGGGCGGGGCGCGCCCGTGGTCCGTGCGGCGCCCGCTCGCGGGGACGTCGGGCCCGCGGTCACCGGGACGGCGGCGGCCCCTCAACCCTGCCAGGCCCCCCACCGGCGCACGAGCCGGTCCCCCTCGAGCGTGCAGGCGTCGGGCAGCTGCAGCCGCTCCCAGGCGTAGAGGTCGACGGGGCGCCCGGTCAGGGCGGAGACCAGCAGCGTCCACGCCGTGCCGTGCCCGACCAGCACCAGGTCGGCGGCGCCCTCGCGAGCAGCGCCCTCGGCGCGCCGACGGACGGCGCCGACGACCCGCGCCCCGGCGCTCGCGGCGGTCTCCCAGCCGGGTGCCGCCGGGGCGTCCTGCACGACGAGCGAGCGGTGGATCCGTACGGCGTAGTCGTCCAGCCAGCCGGCCGGTCGAGCCTGCTCCCCCAGCGCCTCGTCCACGGCGACGGGCCCACCCGTCAGGGCGACGGCCGTCTCCCGCGCCTTCGGCTCGGCGGAGCTCACCCAGCGAGCGCCCAGCGGGAGCACGCCGCTGGCCCGCAGCGCCCGGACGCCGTCGAGGTGCTCGGGGTCCAGGCCCCACGTGGCCGGCGGTCGCGACGGGTCGACCAGCGGGCGCCCGTGGCGGACGAGGTGGACGGTGACGCCGTCGGGGAGCGCGAGCGGCCCTGCGCTCCCCCGGGCCGACTCCGCCGCGCCCGTCCACGAGCTCGCCCCCGGACCCTGCTCTGCGCTCGACCCCGGGCCCCGCCCCGGGCTCACGCGACCGGGACCAGGAGCGCGAGGACCAGCCACGCCACCGGCGCGGTGACGAGCAGGGAGTCCAGCCGGTCCATGAGGCCGCCGTGGCCGGGCAGCGTGCTGCCCATGTCCTTGATGCCGAGGTCGCGCTTGAGCATCGACTCGGCGAGGTCGCCGAACGTGGCGGTGATCCCCAGGAGGGCGCCGAGCAGCACGCCCGCCCACCACGGCCCGTCGAGCAGGACCACCACGAGCACGGCGCCGACGACGAGCGAGAGCCCCACCGAGCCCGCGAGGCCCTCCCAGGACTTCTTCGGGCTCACCGACGGAGCGAGCGGGTGGCGGCCGAGCGTCACACCTGCGGCGTAGCCGCCGATGTCGCTGGCGATGACGGTCGCGACGAACACGACCACGCGCATGGCGCCGTCGGGCTCGGCGAGCAGGAGCACCGCGAAGGCCGCGAGCAGCGGCAGCCACGAGAGCACCAGCAGCCCGGCCGCCACGTCGCGCACCGCCCCGTCGCGGCCCTCGGCGACGCGCCAGACGAGCACGGCGAGGCAGGTCAGCCCGTGCACGACCAGGGCGGCGGCCGGGCCGAGGACGTAGGTGGCCACCAGCAGGAGCGCACCGCCGACGAGGACCGGCGTGCGGGGGACGACCATGTGCCGCTGGGCCAGCGCCGAGGCGAGCTCGGCGCTGCCCACCAGCATCGCCACGACGACGAGGACGACGAACACGTCCTTGAGCAGCAGCAGCGAGACCAGGGTCACGCCCCCCAGGCCGAGGCCGACGGCGATGGCGGCCGGCAGGTCGCGACCGGCGCCACGGCGCCGCGGGACCGGCGGCGCGTCATGCGCAAGTCCGGGGGCCGGGGCCTGCTGGGTGGTGCCGGCGGCGGGCGCCGGTGGCGCCTGCTCCGGCGGACGGACGTCCCTCGGCACGTCTCCTCCTCGGTGTCCTCCCCGTCGCCGCCGGGACGGCGGGGACGGTCCGGGTGCCGGCCGCCCGGGAGGGCGGCGGCGCGAGCGGCTCAGACGTCGAGGAGGTCGCTCTCCTTGCGCTTGAGCATGTCGTCGATGGCGTCCACGTGGACCTTCGTCAGGCGCTCGAGCTCCTTCTCCGCGCGCCCGACCTCGTCCTCGCCGGCCTCGCCGTCCCGGACGATGCGGTCGAGCTCCTCCTTGGCGCGGCGGCGGAGCCCCCGGACGGTGATCTTGCCGTCCTCGCCCTTGGTCCGGGCGAGCTTCACGTAGTCGCGGCGGCGCTCCTGCGTCAGCTCGGGGAGCTGCAGGCGGATGACGTTGCCGTCGTTGCTGGGGTTGACGCCCAGGTCGGAGTCGCGCAGGGCGCGCTCGACGGAGCCGAGGATGCTGCGGTCGAAGGGGCTCACCAGCACCGTGCGCGCCTCCGGGGCCTGCACCGAGGCGAGCTGCTGCAGCGGCGTCGCCGCGCCGTAGTACTCCACCATGACCTTCGCGAACATCGCGGGGTTGGCCCGGCCGGTGCGGATGGCGGCCAGGTCCTCCTTGGCGACCTCGACGGCCTTGTCCATCTTGTCCTCGGCCTCGAGGAGGGTGTCGTCGATCACTGGTGGCTCCTTCGTCGCCGTCCGCCGCTGCGCGGGCGCTGGGGTCTGCCTGCTGCTGTCCGTGCCCGCGGGCGCTCGCGCGCCCGCGGGCACCGCCGCGAGCGCTCAGCCGGCCTCGACGAGCGTGCCGATCCTCTCACCCCGGACGGCGGCCGCCACGTCACCGCGCGCCATGCCGAAGACGACCATGGGCAGCCCGTTGTCCATGCACAGGCTGAACGCCGTGGCGTCGAGCACCTTCAGGCCCTGGGCGAGGGCGTCGGCGTAGGTCAGGTGCTCGAGCCTGCGGGCGGAGGGGTCGGTCCGCGGGTCGGCGGTGTAGACGCCGTCGACGCCGTTCTTGGCCATGAGGACGACGTCGGAGTGCGTCTCCAGGGCGCGCTGCGCCGCGACCGTGTCGGTGGAGAAGAAGGGCAGGCCGGCCCCGGCCCCGAAGATGACGACCCGCCCCTTCTCGAGGTGGCGGATCGCGCGCCGGGGGATGTAGGGCTCGGCGACCTGGCCCATGGTGATCGCGCTCTGGACCCGGGTGTCCACCCCGCGCTGCTCCAGGAAGTCCTGGAGGGCCAGGGCGTTCATCACCGTCCCCAGCATGCCCATGTAGTCGGCCCGCGAGCGGTCCATGCCGCGCTCGGACAGCTCCGCCCCCCGGAAGAAGTTCCCGCCGCCGACGACGACGGCCACCTGGACGCCCTCGGCGACGCCCTCGGCGACCTCGGCGGCCACGCGGTTGACGACGTCGGGGTCGACGCCGGTGGCACCGCCGCCGAAGGTCTCGCCGGAGAGCTTGAGCAGCACCCTGCGGGCGCGGGGGGGCGTCGTGGGCACGGAGGGGCTCCTCGGGGCGTGCGCGTCCTCGGCGGAGGCGCTGCGGTCGGTGGTCGGTCGTGCGGGTGCGGGCGCCGGCAGCTCGGGCTGCTCGGGCGCGGCCCGGGAGGACCGGGGCGCCGAGCCCGCTGGCGCCGCGAGGAGCGGGGTGCTGGGCTGGGCGCCCGGGGCAGTCTGCCCGATCATCGGGCGGCGCCGGGACGAGCAGGGGCGTCCGCCGCGCGCGGCGCCCCGCGGGAGGAGCGCGCGTGCAGGAGCCGGCAGGACGCGAGGAGTCCGAGGGCCGCCCCCGGCCCGTCGCCGGGGACGGGCCCGCCGCACCCTCGGAGGGGGTCGAGGTCCGCGGTGCCGGGAACGGCGCCGGCGGGGACGGCGGCGGCGGGGACGGCGGCGGCGGGGACGGCGGCGGGGACGGCGGCGGGGACGGCGGCGGCGGGGACGGCGGCGGCGGGGACGGCGGCGGGGACGGCGATGCCGGGTCCGCCGCGGCGGCGCTGCCCTGCACGACGTCGCCGGGCCCCGGGCCCGGGGCGCCGGTGGTGCTCCTGCTGCACGCCTTCCCGCTGGACCGGTCGATGTGGGACGACGTGGTCCCCCTGCTCACGTCGCGGTGCCGGGTCCTGGCCGTGGACCTGCCCGGGCTCGGCAGCGCCCCCGAGCCCGGAGGGGCGCCGGCCCTCGACGCCGCCGTCGACGGCGTCCTGGCGCTGCTGGACGCCGACGGCGCCTCGTCGGTGGTCGTGGCGGGCCTGTCCACCGGCGGCTACGTGGCGGCGGCGCTGGCCGGGCGGGCGCCCGAGCGCGTCGCCGGCCTCGCGCTGATGAGCACCACCACCCGCGTCGGGCCGCCGGACGAGCCGGGACCGCGCCGCGAGACCGCCGATCGGGTCCTGGGCAGCGAGGGGCTGGACGCGGTCCTGGGCTCGGTGGAGGAGGGGCTGTCCGCCCGCGCCCGCGAGGAGCGGCCGGACCTCGTCGAGCGCGTCACGGCGCTGGTCCTGCGCCAGCGGCCGGCCGGCGTGGCGTGGATGTGCCGCGCCCTGGCCGCCCGCGAGGACACGACGGCGGCCCTGACGGGCTTCCCCGGCCCGGTGCTCCTGCTCTTCGGCGAGCAGGACGGGGCGACGCCGCCCGCGGAGCGGGGCCGCCAGATGCACGAGGACCGCCCCGACGCCGCGCTCGTGGTGGTCCCCGGCGCCGGCCACCTGGTGGCCCTGGAGGCGCCCCGGCAGGTCGCCGACGCGCTCCTGGAGCTCGTCGACGCCGCCGGGGCCGGTGGGGCGGGCGCCTAGGGCACCCGGACGCAGCAGGGCCCGCCGCCCCCGGAGGAGCGGCGGGCCCCGCTGAGCGACCGGGCGCCGGCCCGGAGTCGCAGGCGCCGGCGCGGTCAGGCGCCGGCGCGGTGCGGGCTCAGGCCGTGGCGCCGACGCGGAAGCGCGCGAAGCCGGTGACCTGGACGCCGGCCTCCTCGGCGTACTTGCCGACGGTCTTCTTGCTCTCCTTGGCGAACGCCTGCTCGAGCAGGACGTTGTCCTTGAAGAAGCCGTTGACGCGGCCCTCGATGATCTTGGGCATCGCCTGCTCGGGGCGGCCCTCCTCGCGGGCCGTCTCCTCGGCGAGGCGGCGCTCGCTGGCGACGACCTCCTCGGAGACCTCCTCGCGGGTGAGGAAGGTCGGGCTCATGGCCGCGGTGTGCATGGCCACGTCGCGCCCCACCTCGGCGGCGCGCTCGCCCGAGACGGCCACGACGACGCCGATCTGCGGGGGCAGGTCGGGGCTGGTGCGGTGCAGGTAGGAGACGACCTGGTCGCCCTCGACGCGGGCGACGCGCTGCACCTCGATCTTCTCGCCCATCGACGCGTTGGCCTCGTCGAGCACCTGCTGGACGCTCTGCCCGTCCAGCTGGGAGGACAGCAGCGACGCCGCGTCGGTGGCGCCGACGGCCACGGCCTGGGCGAGCACGCGCTGGGCGAGCTCGCCGAAGCGGTCGCCCTTGGCCACGAAGTCGGTCTCGCAGTTGACCTCGACGAGCGTGCCGACGCCGCCGTCCACGTGCGCGGCGACGAGGCCGTTGGAGGCCGTGCGCCCCTCGCGCTTGGTCACGCCCTTGAGGCCCTTGACGCGCAGGAACTCCTGCGCCGCGCCGAGGTCGCCGTCGGACTCCTCGAGCGCCTTCTTGCAGTCGAGCATGCCCGCGCCGGTGCTCTCGCGGAGCTTCTTGATGTCAGCGGCGGTGTACGCCATGTGCTCTCTCCTCTGGTGGAGGGGGTGGACCCGGGTGGGAGGCACCCGTGGCGCGGCACCGGGGCGCCCTCCCGCGGGGAGGGCGCCCCGGTGCCGGGGGGACGAGCTCGGGGCGGCGGCGCCGACCGGCGGCGCCGCCGCGGGGCGGCGCGTCAGGCCTGCGCGGGCTCCTCGGTGGCGACCGGCGCCTCGGCGCCCTCGGCAGCCGGCGCCTCGGGGCTGGTCGTCGGCTCGGCGACCGGGGCGTCGGGGCTCTCGGTGCCCTCGGCGACGGACTCGGCGACCGCCTGCGCGTCGACGTCGCTGACCTCCTCGGCCGCAGCGGCCTCGGTGTCGGTCCCCCGGGCCGCGTGGCCCTCGGACGCGCCGGACTGGTCCGGGCCCTGGGCCAGCAGCTCCTGCTCCCACTCCGCCAGCGGCTCGGACGCCGAGGCGCCCTCGCGCTGGCCGCCGCCCGCGCGCTCCATGAGGCCGGCGGCCACGGCGTCGGCGACGACGCGCGTCAGCAGGGTGACCGAGCGGATCGCGTCGTCGTTGCCGGGGATCCGGAAGTCGACGCTGTCGGGGTCGCAGTTGGTGTCCAGGATCGCGACGATCGGGATGTTGAGCTTGCGCGCCTCGTCGACGGCGAGGTGCTCCTTGTTGGTGTCCACGATCCAGACCGCGCTGGGCGTGCGGGCCATGTCGCGGATGCCGCCGAGGGTGCGGTCCAGCTTCTCCTTCTCGCGGCGCATCATCAGGAGCTCCTTCTTCGTCCGCCCGCTGGCGGCGACGTCGTCGAAGTCGACGAGGTCGAGCTCCTTCATGCGCGCGAGGCGCTTGCTGACCGTCTGGAAGTTGGTCAGCATCCCGCCCAGCCAGCGCTGGTTCACGTAGGGCATGCCCACGCGGGTGGCCTGCTGCGCGAGCGGCTCCTGCGCCTGCTTCTTCGTCCCGACGAACAGGACCGTGCCGCCGTGGGAGACCGTCTCGCGGACGAACTCGTAGGCGCGGTCGATGTAGGTCAGCGACTGCTGCAGGTCGATGATGTAGATGCCGTTGCGCTCGGTGAAGATGAAGCGCTTCATCTTGGGGTTCCAGCGGCGGGTCTGGTGCCCGAAGTGGACACCGCTCTCCAGCAGCTGGCGCATCGTGACGACGGCCATGGGTGGTTCCTCTCACGCCGCGCTCGCACGCGGCTCCGGTTGGTCGCGGGACCCGCTGCGGGCCCCGCCCTGGCACCCGCGGCGCCCCTGCTCCGGACCGCGGGGCGGCCCGGACCGGGAGGTGCGCCCCCACCGGGATCGGTGGTCCGCGGGCGCGCGAAGTAGGCCGGCAGCAGCCGGCCCCGGGGCCAGGGTACGCCCTGCGGGGCACGAGCCGCGTCGCCGCCGGGACCGGCCCCGGGACGGCGTCCGGTCCGCCCCGCTCCCGTCCTCTCCACCCGCGTCCGCCGTCTCCCCCGCTCCCGTCCTCCCGCTCCCGTCCTCCCCTCCCGTCCTCCCCACCCCGTCCTCCTCGCCCCGTCCGACCGCCGTCCACAGGCCCCGGCATCGCGCGGTCGTCCCCAGGGGCGCCGGGCCCCTCGCCCAGCCGCTCGCGCACCCCGGACGCTGCCGTGGTGACGACCCCTCGTTCCCGCACCCCGTCCCCGCACCGGCTCCGGCCCCGGACCCGGGTCCGGCCCCGGACCCGGGCGCAGGGAGCCGTCCACTCGCCAGGTCGCCCGCCCGGGCGGCAGCGGCGACGCCTGCTGGGCGCCGTGGGCGCCTCCCTCCTCCTCCTCGCGGGCGCCGCCCCGGTGGCGCGCGCGGCTCCCGACGCGGGGGCCGGCCCGCAGCGCCCCGTGCTCGGCGCCGTGGCCGTCACGACCGGGGCGAGCAGCACGGCCGGGTCCGGCGCCGTCCCGGCCCCCGCGCGCGGCTGGCAGTGGCCGGTGGTCGGCGAGCCGGCCGTGCTGCGCCCCTTCGTCGCCCCGGTGCAGCGGTGGTCTCCCGGTCACCGGGGGGTGGACCTGGCGGCGGCGCCCGGCGACCTCGTCCTCGCCCCGGCCGACGGCGTCGTGGGCTTCGCGGGGACCGTCGTCGACCGCGGCGTCGTCGTCCTGGACCACGAGGCGGGCCTGCGCACGACGCTCGAGCCGGTGGTCCCCCTGCTGACTGTCGGCGCGGTGGTGCGCCGGGGCGAGCCGGTGGCCCGGCTCGCGGAGGCGGGGCACTGCCCGCCCGGCTGCCTGCACTGGGGCGTGCGCCGCGGGAGGGGCGCGGAGGCGGTCTACCTCGACCCGCTGGGGCTGCTGGGGCCTCCCGCGCCGCCGGTGCTGCTGCCGCTGCCGGCGCGCTGAGGCTCCGGCGCGCTGAGGCTCCGGCGCGGCGTCAGCTGACGTCGGCGAGCTTCGTGCGCAGCTGCAGCACGGCCTTGGAGTGCATCTGGCAGATGCGCGACTCCGTCACGCCGAGGATCCGGCCGATCTCGGCGAGCGTCATGCTCTCGTAGTAGTAGAGCGTGACGACGATCTTCTCCCGCTCGGACAGCTGGTCGATGGCGCGCGCGAGGAGGAACTTCGTCTCCTCGCCCTCGAAGGCCATCACCGGGTCCTCGGCCCGCGTGTCCTCCAGGGTGTCGCCCAGGGAGAGGCTGTCGCCCTTCTCCCCCCCGCTCAGCAGCTCGTCGAGCGCCACCAGGTTCACGTAGGAGACCTGGCTGAAGATGTGGTGCAGCTCCTTGAGCGGGATGTCCATCTGCGCCGCGACCTCGGGCTCGGTCGGCGTCCGGTGCAGGCGCGCCTCGAGCTCGGCGTAGGTCTTCTCGACCTCGCGCGCCTTGCTGCGGACCGAGCGGGGGATCCAGTCGAGGGCCCGCAGCTCGTCGATGATCGCGCCACGGATGCGCTGGATCGCGTACGTCTCGAACTTGATGGCGCGCTCGAGGTCGAACTTCTCGATGGCGTCGATGAGGCCGAAGACCCCGTAGGAGACCAGGTCCGCCTGCTCCACGTTGGAGGGCAGGCCGACGCCGACGCGGCCGGCGACGAACTTGACCAGCGGGGAGTAGTGGAGGATCAGCCGCTCGCGGACCGCCGCGTCCCCCGTCGTCTTGAAACGGACCCAGAGCTCGCGGACGGCGGCCTCCGTCGCCTCCGCCGGCGTCAGGGGGGTCTCGACGTCGTCGTCGGCCGGCGCAGAGGGCTCGGGCCCGGCTCCGGCTCCCGTGCGCTCCTGCGCGGGCGCCGCGGGCCGCCGTCCCGGTGAGGGCGTGCGCTGGCTCACGTGCTCTCCTCGGGTCCTTCGGCCCCGGGGTCTCCGGGGCGCTCGCGGGTGGCGCGGCGGCGAGCTCTGGTGAGCTCAGGCACGGGGGTGCGCCTGGTGGTAGCTGGAGCGCAGGCGCTCCACGGACACGTGCGTGTAGAGCTGGGTGGTGGCGAGGCTGGCGTGCCCCAGCAGCTCCTGGACGCTCCTCAGGTCAGCCCCTCCGTCGAGCAGATGTGTCGCCGCACTGTGACGCAGGGTATGTGGAGTGACGTGTCGTGACACAACTTTCGCACTCATCCGTCGAACGGCGTCGCGGGCCGAGCGCTGGTCCCACCGCCCTCCGCGGGCCCCGAGGAGCAGCGCACCCCCGCTGCGCGGCCCCGCCAGCGCTGGTCGCCCGCCGTCGAGCCAGCGACCGAGGGCGGCGTCGGCCGGGGCGCCGTAGGGCACGACGCGCTCCTTGGCCCCCTTGCCCATCACCCGGACGGTCCATCGGGTGCGGTCCACGTCACCGAGGTCGAGCCCGACCAGCTCCCCGACCCGCACCCCCGTGGCGTAGAGGAGCTCGAGGGCCGCGGCGTCCCGCAGCGCGACCGGGTCCCCGTCCTCGGCGACCTCCGCAGCGGCGGCGAGCACCTGCGCCACCGCCCCCGCCGCCAGCACCCCGGGCAGCGCACCGCCCGTGCGCGGCGAGCGCAGGCGGGCGCCGGCGTCGGTGCCGGCTGCCCCGGTGCGGGCGAGCCATGCGGTGAAGGCCCGGGCGGAGGCCGCGCGCCGCGCGGTCGTGGCCCGGGAGCGCGGCCGGGACCGCGTCCGGGAGTCCGCCCGGGAGCCACCCCCGGAGCGCGCCGGTCGGGGCCCGGGGGCACCCGATCCCGCCAGCCAGGCGCGGAGCAGGGCGAGGTCGAGGTCCCGCGGGTCCTTGCCGCCCCGGGCGGCGGACTCGCGCAGCAGGTCGCGCGCGTCGCCGACGTAGGCCCGGACGGTGTGGGCCGAGCGACCCCGCTCGACGGCCAGGTGGGTGGTGAAGCTCGCGAGCAGCGCCTCCGCCGCGGGGTCCAGCGCCGCAGCGGGCCGGTCGTCGGGGCCCTCCTCCCCGACCACGTCCGGGAGGTCGCGGGCCCGCGGGTCGGCCGCCCCGGTCTCGTGCCGGGTGCCGCGTCGCGGGCCGGCGGCCGGCTCGGGCGGGGGCTCCTCGGCCCGCGGCGGCCCGGGCGGCCGCGGGCCGGCGCCGGACGGCGCGGCGGACGTGCTCATCCGCCCACGCTGTCGCACCTCGGCACCCCGGGCAAGCGTCCGGACCGCTCCAGGGCAGGCGCGCACCCGGCCGGTCCCCTGGGCGTCACCGAGCGGGAGCGCTCGGGCCGGGGGCACCGCGGCGCCACAACCCACCCCGCTCGTCGGCGCCCACCTCCTCCGCGTGGCCGCTGAGCGACAGCCGGCCCAGGCAGGCCAGCACCGTGCGCTCGGCGAGCCCGGCGGCGCGGGCCACCGACGCGACGGGCGCACCGCGCCGCACCGGCAGGGCGTCCGCCACGCGCAGGTCGTCCCCCTCGAGCCCCTCGAGCGGCCTCCTGCGCCCCGACCGCGCGCGCTCGACCGGCACGGGGACCACCGAGCCCGACGCCGCGTCGACGAGCTCGAGCACCTCGGACGCGTCCGTCACGCAGGTGGCCTGGAGCTCGCGCAGGACGCGGTGGCAGCCGGCGGACGTGCTGGAGGTGACGGGCCCCGGGACGGCGCCGAGCGGCCGCAGGAGGGCCGCCGCCCGCGTCGCCGTGCTCAGGGCGCCGGAGCGCCAGGCGGCCTCGACGACCACCACGGCCGACGACGCCGCGGCGATCAGCCGGTTGCGCTCCAGGAAGCGCCACCGCGTCGGGGCGGCCCCGGGGGGTTGCTCGGCCACGACGACGTGCTCGGCCGCGATGCGCGACAGCAGCGCCTCGTGCGCCACGGGGTACGCGCGGTCGACGCCGCACGCGAGCACCGCGACCGTCACGCCGCCGACGGCGAGCGCGGCCCGGTGGGCGGCGGCGTCGATGCCGAAGGCCCCGCCGGAGACGACCGCGACACCGCGCTCGGCGAGCCCCGCGGCGAGCTCGGCGGCCACGTGCTCGCCGTAGGCCGAGGACGCCCGCGAGCCCACCAGCGCCACGGACCGCTCGACGAGCGGCCCGAGGGCCCCGGCTCCCCGGACCCACAGGCAGGGCGGGCACGCGTCGCCCAGGTCGTCCAGGCGGCGGGGCCACTCCTCGTCCCCGGGGACGACCACGCGACCGCCGAGCCGGGCGAGCGCGTCGGCGTCGCGCCGCGGGTCCAGGCCCTCCACCCGGGGCCTCCACCGCTCCAGGGCGGCCCGCAGCGCCGCCCGCGCCCGCGGCGTCCCGGCCTCCCCGGGCAGCTGCGGGCCGTCCACCGCCCCGCCGAGCACGACGTCGAGGGCGGCGACCGGGCCCAGCGCCTCGCGCAGGGCCGCCGCCACCGCGTCCCCGGGCTCGGCGAGCCGGCTCCAGGCCGCGCGCGCCCACCGCTCCTCGCCCGCCCACGCCGGCGCGGGCGGCGAGACGCCCGGGAGCCGCTGCTGCCCGGCGCCGCCGTCCCCGCCGCGGGCGCTCACGCGGCCCGCCCGCGCAGGCGCAGCAGCAGGGCCGCTCCCACGTGGTCGCGGTCGGGCGCGGACGTGCCCTCGAGGTCGGCCAGGGTCCACGCGGTCCGCAGGACGCGGTCGTAGCCGCGCACGGTCAGCCGGCCCCGGTCGAGCGCGGCGTCCAGGTCGCCCACCACCGCCGCGGGCAGCCGCAGGCGCCCCCGCAGCAGCGCGCCCGGCGCCTCCCCGTTGCACCGGGCGCCCGACCCGCCCAGGCGCGCCAGCTGGGCCTCGCGGGCCGAGCGCACCCGCGCCGCGACGACGGCGGAGCTCTCCCCCTCCGCGCCGACCGCCAGGGCCGCCCGCGAGGGCGCGGTCACCTCGACCTGCAGGTCCACCCGGTCGAGCAGCGGCCCGGACAGGCGCGAGAGGTAGCGGCGCCGCTCGAGCGGCGCGCAGCTGCACGCGTCCCCCCGCCCGCTGGCCCGCCCGCACGGGCAGGGGTTGGCGGCCATGACGAGCTGGAAGCGCGCGGGGTAGCGCGCCGCGCCCCCGGCCCGCGCGATGACGAGGCTGCCGTGCTCGAGCGGCTGCCGCAGCGCCTCCAGGACGTCCTTGCGGAACTCGGGCGCCTCGTCCAGGAAGAGCACGCCGCGGTGCGCGCGGGAGGCCGCACCGGGCCGCACGACGCCGCTGCCTCCCCCGACGACGGACGGCGTCGTCGCCGTGTGGTGCGGGTCCTCGAAGGGCGGGCGCCGGAGCAGGCCGCCCGCGGCGTCGAAGGTGCCCGCGACCGAGTGCACGGCCGTGACCTCGACGGCCTCCTCGTCGCCCAGGTCCGGCAGGAGCCCGGGCAGGCGCGCCGCCAGCATGGTCTTGCCCGCGCCGGGCGGGCCGACGAGCAGCAGGTGGTGCCCGCCCGCGGCGGCCACCTCCACGGCGCGCCGGGCCTCGGCCTGGCCGGCGACGTCGGCCAGGTCGAGCCGGGGCGGCGCGACCGGCGCCGGAGCGCGAGGGGCGACGTCCTCGTCCGGGTCGCAGGCCCCGTCGACCTCACCGCCGTGCCCGCGGACGACGGCGGCGAGGGAGGAGGCGGAGCGCACCTCGGCCCCCGGGACCAGCTCCGCCTCGGCCGCGTTCTCCCGCGGCACGACGACGCGCGGGCAGCCCGCGCCGACCGCCGCCACCACGGCCGGCAGGACCCCGCGCACCGGTCGCAGCCGCCCGTCCAGGCCCAGCTCCCCGAGGTGGGTCCACCCCCGGACGACCTCTCGCGCCAGGACGCCCTCGGCCGCCAGGACGGCGACCGCCACGGCGAGGTCGAAGCCCGCCCCCTGCTTCGGCAGCGACGCCGGGGAGAGGTTCACCGTGACCCGCTTGGACGGCAGCGAGCACCCGATGCCCGCCAGCGCGGCCCGCACCCGGTCGCGGGACTGCCCGAGCGAGGCGTCCGGCAGGCCGGTGACGACGAAGGCGGGCAGGCCCGGCGTCACGAACGCCTCGACGTCGACGGGGGCGCCCGCCATCCCGACCAGCGCGACGCCGCGCGTGGCGCCCAGCCCCATCAGGCCACCCCGCGCAGGTGCTCCACGCGCGCCGGCCCCGCCGACGGGCGGAGCACCGCCACGGCGTCGACCCGCAGCGCCCCGGCCCGCTCCCCCGTCGTCTCGGCGAAGGCGACGAGGAGCCGGCGCACCCGGGCCGCCTTGACCGGGGTCACGGCCTCGAAGGGGTGGCCGGCGGCGGGCGCACCCGCGGGCCCGCACCGCCGGGTCTTGACCTCGACGGCCACCAGCGCGTCGCCGTCGCGGGCGACGACGTCGATCTCGCCGCGCACCGGGGTGGTGCAGCGCCAGTTGCGCGCCACCACCCGCATCCCCGCCGCCTCCAGGTGCGCCACCGCCACCTGCTCGCCGTACCGGCCCACCGCGTCCGTCGTCCGCACGCCCACCACCTCCGGGCCCGAGGGTGGCCGGGACCGGCCCTCCGCACCGGTGCCGTCGCGGCGGTGTGGGCGCGGGCGGCGGGAGGTCGGCCTGTGCGCGCGACGTGGACACCCCGCGCGCCGCTCGGCCGGACGGGTGGTCGTCCCGGGGGCCACGGCCGTCCCGCCCCGGCGGCGCCACGGTGCGCGCGTGGACGGCCCCGCCCCCGAGCCGGCTCCGGCCGGGGACCCGCGCGACCGGTGGCGGGCCCGGTGGTGGGCCGGGTGGCGGGCGGGGTGGCGGGCGGGCGGCGACGGCGCACCAGTGGCTGACCTGGCCGCTGCCCCTCGTCGGCGTCGGGTGGCTCCTGGCCACGGCGGGCTCCGCCGTGTCCAGGAGGGGGGCCTCCCCCTGGAGCCGCGACCCGCAGGACGCCGGGGACGAGGAGGACGCCACCGCACCGCCGCGGTGAGCGCGCCGACCGAGGGGCGTCAGGTCTCGGGGACGGTGAGGTCGGACTTCGCGAGCTCCTCGACGTTGACGTCCTTGAACGTCACGACGCGCACCTGCTTGACGAAGCGCGCGGAGCGGTAGACGTCCCAGACCCAGGCGTCGGTGAGCGTGAGCTCGAACCAGACCTCGCCGTCGGTGCTGCGGGGCACGAGGTCGACCGAGTTGGCCAGGTAGAAGCGCCGCTCCGTCTCCACCACGTAGGCGAACAGGCCGACGACGTCGCGGTACTCGCGGTACAGCGCGAGCTCCATCTCGGTCTCGTAGTCCTCGAGGTCCTCAGCGCTCATGGGCCCTTCCGCGCGCTCGGCACCGGCACCGCCACCGGCTCGTCGGCGACCATCCTGCCCGACCCCAGGTCCTCGGGCTCGCGGCCCGTGGCCTGGTGCGGCACGCCGGCGGGCGCCGCCGCGGCGTCCGGGGCGGCGACCGGCCCGTCGAGGCCGGGCAGGCGCCAGCTGCGGCGGTGCTGCACGCAGGCCCCGTGCCGGCGCAGCGCCGCCAGGTGCTCCGGCGCCGAGTAGCCCTTGTTGCCCGCCCAGCCGTAGCGGTCGTCCCGCGCGGCGAGGTCGCGCAGCAGGCCGTCGCGCTCGGTCTTGGCCAGGACGCTCGCCGCGGCGACGGCGGCGCAGCGCAGGTCGGCCTTGACCTGCGTGCGCACGAGCCACGGGTCGGTGCGCTCGGCCCCCCGCGGGACCGGCGTCGACAGCCAGTCGTGCGAGCCGTCGAGCAGGAGGACGCACGGGGTCGGCCCGAGCGCCTCCAGGGCCCGCCGGCCGGCCAGGCGCAGGGCTCGCACGATCCCGAGGGCGTCGACCTCCCCCGCGCTGGCGTGCCCGACGGCGTGCGCCACGGCCCAGCGGCGCAGCCGCGGCGCGAGGTCCTCGCGCGCCTCCGGCGCCAGCAGCTTGGAGTCGCGCAGGCCCGCCGGCGCCGTGCGCGTGGAGGCGTCGACGACGGCGACGCCGACCGACACCGGCCCGGCGAGGGCGCCGCGCCCCACCTCGTCCACGCCCGCGACGAGCACGTGCCCCTCGCGCAGCAGCGCCCGCTCCGCGCGCAGCGTCGGGGTGCGGGCCATCGGGCCCCCGCCGACCCGCCCGGGCGGCCCGCCGCCGACCCTCCCGGGGCTCACGACCCCGGGGCGGGGTCGGTCGGCGCCGGGGCGCTCCCCTGCTCGACGACCCCGGCGCCCGCGGGCGCCTGCGGGACGCCGCGGAAGGCGTCCTCGCCCTCGCTCAGCCAGTCCCACCGCTCCAGCGGCCACACGAGCAGCACCGCGCGCCCCACGACGTCCTCGACCGGCACGGTGCCCCCGCCCTCGAGCTGCTGGTGCGCCCGGCTGTCCAGGGAGTCCGAGCGGTGGTCACCCATCACCCAGAGGCGGTCGTCGGGCACCACGACGGAGAAGGGCTCGGCGCTCGGCAGGTCGCCGGCGTAGACGTAGCGCTCGTCCACGGGCTCCCCGTTGACCAGCAGCGGCCCCGTGCCGTCGGCCGAGACCGTGTCGCCCGGCAGCCCGACGACCCGCTTGATGAGGTGGTCGCCCGAGTCCTCGGGCAGCACGCCGACGAAGGACAGGACGTCGGCCAGGGCCTGGCCCACGGCCGTCCGGTCCGGCTCTGGCGCGGGGTCCAGCCACCCCCCCGGGTCGGTGAAGACGACGACGTCCCCCCGCTCGAGCTCGAAGGGGCCCGGGGTCAGCCGGCTGACCAGGACGCGGTCCCCCACCTCGAGCGTGCGCTGCATCGACTCGGACGGGATGAAGAAGGCCTGCACGAGGAAGGTCTTGATCAGGAGCGAGAGCACCAGCGCCGTCACGACGACGACGACGACCTCGCGGAGCGCCCCGGCGAGCCCGCTCCGACGGCGGGGCTCCTCCTCGGCGACGGCGCCCGGCGGGACGCCCCCGTCCTGCGCGCCCCGACCACCGGGTCCGCCCTCTGCGCTGCTCACCGCACGCCCTCCACCCTCGTGGCCGCTGCGGCCTCGTCCTCTGCACGCGGTGCTGCGGCGCCGCCCCTCGGGCGCGCCCGCCGCCGTGCCTGCCCCAGCCTCGCACCCCGCCGCCCCGGACCGCGCCAGGCCGCCACGACGACGCCCCCGCACGCACCGGTGGGGACCGGACGTGGCGGGGGCGTCGAAGCCGTGGCCGGGCGGTGCGCCCGGCGGCTCAGCGCGAGACGGGCTCGCGCTTCTCCTTGATCTTGGCGGCCTTGCCGCGCAGCTCGCGCAGGTAGTACAGCTTCGCGCGGCGGACGTCGCCGCGGGTCACGACCTCGATGCGGTCGATGGCCGGGGTGTGCACCGGGAAGGTGCGCTCCACGCCGACGCCGAAGCTGACCTTGCGGGCGGTGAACGTCTCGCGGACGCCCGCGCCCTGGCGGCGCAGGACGACGCCCTGGAACAGCTGCACGCGCGAGCGGGTGCCCTCGACGACCTTCACGTGCACCTTGACGGTGTCGCCGGGTCGGAAGTCGGGGATGTCGTCGCGCATCGAGGCCGCGTCGAGCCCGTCCAGTGTCTGCATCGTCTGCTGCTCTCCGCACGCCCGCCGCAGGTCGGCCGCGCACTCGTGGCGGGGCGGAGCCCCGTCTCCTCGCTGGTCTGGTCCGAGCCGCCGGAGGCGTCTCGCCGCCGGTCTCCTCCGGGCTCCGCTCGCCCCCTGCGGCAGGGGCGGGCCCGTCGTCCGGCTCGGCGGGCCAGTCTGCCACAGCGCAGGGGTCGGGCCCGACCGCGCCGCCCCACCCGCACCCGGCGCTCAGCCGTCCGACGCCGGGGGGGCCGCGCGCCCGGCCGGCGTCCAGCCCTCCTCGGCGAGGACGGCGAGGTCGGTGGCGCCCAGGGCGCCCGGGTCGGCCGCCAGCAGGTCCGCCAGCAGGTCCGGGCGGCGTCGCGCCGTGCGTCGCAGGCCCTCCTCGCGCCGCCAGCGCGCCACCTGCCCGTGGTGCCCCGAGAGCAGCACCTCCGGCACGTCGAGACCGCGCCACCGGGGCGGGCGCGTGTAGACGGGGTGCTCGAGCAGGCCCTGCTCGTGCGACTCCTCCAGCAGGGACGCCGGGTTGCCGACGACGCCGGGCAGGAGCCGGCCGACGGCCTCGACCAGGGCCAGGGCCGCCACCTCCCCCCCGTTGAGGACGTAGTCGCCGAGGCTGAAGGGGACGACGCGGTAGCGCTGCGCCGCGTCCAGCAGGACCCGCTCGTCGATGCCCTCGTAGCGGCCGCAGGCCACCACGAGCCGCGGCTCGAGGGCCAGCTCGTGCGCCATCGCCTGGTCCAGGCGCCGTCCCGACGGGCTCGGGACCAGCAGGAGCGGGCGCTCGTCGACGGCCTCGCCCGGGGCGCCGGGCGCCTCGTCCCCCCGGCCGGCCGACGGCGCGCCCCCCACGGGGCCCTCGGGCCCTTCCCCGCTATGCACGGCGTCCAGGGCCAGGCCCCAGGGCTCGGGGAGCATCACCATCCCGGCGCCACCACCCGCGGGGGTGTCGTCGACGGTCCGGTGCCGGTCGCCGGTCCAGCCGCGCAGGTCGTGGACGTGCAGCTCCAGCAGCCCCAGGCGCTGGGCGCGCCCCAGCAGCGACAGCTGCAGCGGAGCGAGGTAGTCGGGGAAGATCGTGACGACGTCGACGCGCACGTCAGCGGTCCCCGGCGCCGGGCCCGTCGTCGTCGGGCACCTCGTCGTCGGGCACCTCGTCGTCGGGCACCTCGTCGTCGGGCACCTCGTCGTCGGGTACCTCGTCGCCCTCGAGCAGGCCGCCGGGCGGGTCGAGCACGACGCGGCCGCCGGCGACGTCCACCTCGGGGACGAGCTCGCGGACGAAGGGCACGAGGGCCGTGGCGCCCGAGGGCTGGCGCACGACGAGGGCGTCCTGGGCGGGCAGGTGCTCCAGGCCGACGACCTCGCCGACGTCGCGCCCGTCCACGGTGGTGGCCCGCAGGCCGACGAGCTGGCTGCGGTGCCAGGCGTCGTCCTCGGCCTCCGCCGGGTCGTCGGGGTCGACGTCCACCAGCAGCAGCACCCCGCGCAGCTCCTCGGCCGCGGTGCGGTCCGGCGTCTCCGCGAACGTGACGAGCAGGCGGTCCTGGTGCGCGCGGACGCCCGCGACCGTCAGCGCGCCGACGTCGGGGTCGGTGCGCAGGCGGGCGCCGACGGCGAGGCGGCGCTCGGGCGCGTCCGTCCGCACCTCCAGGGCCACCTCGCCGCGCAGTCCGTGCGCGCGGCCGGCGCGGGCGACGACGAGCTCCACAGGTCCTCCTGGGTCGGGCGGGGCGGGGCGGGGGG
>Ga0210040_10000820_pt1 | contig 49851 bp, 81 predicted proteins | sample CryGeyCG12114_NA_FD_185462 | JGI IMG/M metagenome (GOLD analysis project Ga0210040, IMG submission 185462) | Groundwater microbial communities from aquifer - Crystal Geyser CG19_WC_8/21/14_NA (SPAdes) (version 2) | ecosystem: Environmental > Aquatic > Deep subsurface > Groundwater | place: USA...
GCCAACGATCTCTCCCCGCCGTTTTTCCACCCCCGAACCGCACGAGAAGGGCACTCATGGCTGCCCAACGCTCTTCAACGGCTCTGCGGGCAGTCAAGCCCGGCGAGAAGGCAGCCCCGCGGCCCCGCACGGCGAAGGCTGCTCCGAAAACGGTCACCCAGGCCGCCGCCGACGGCTCGACGCGGGAACTTCTCGTGGCGCTGCGGGCCCGGGTCGCGACGTCGGTGCAGGACCCGACCACACCGGCCCGCGACCTCGCCGCCTTGACCCGCCGGCTGCAGGACATCGTCAAGGAGATCGAGGCGATCGACCTGCGCGAGAAGCAGGACCTCGAGGCCAAGGCGAACGAGGCCGATATCGATGAGAGCTTCGACGCCTCGGCCGTCTAGCCCGCGGCTCAGCGAGGTCGCCCGGCACGTCGTGATGCCCGACGGCATTGTGACGACGGGTTGGCCCAGGGTTGAGGCGAAGGGCGCCGAGCTCGGGATCGTCTATGACGACTGGCAGAAGGGCGCCGGTCGGATCGCGCTCGGCCGGCGCGACGACGGGAAGTACGCGGCGACGGTCGGCGGCGTTACCTGGAGCATCCCCCGCCAGGTCGGAAAGACGTTCCTCGTCGGCTCGATGCTCCTCATCCTCTGCGCGTTGTTCCCCGGTCTGAAGGTGCTGTGGACGGCCCACCGGCTGCGGACGTCGACGATGACGTTCCAGTCGATGCAGGGCATGGCTCGGCGTAAGAAGATCGCTCCGCTGATCGCTCACATCCGCACGGCGAACGGTGAGCAGGAGATCGCGTTCCACAACGGCTCCCGGATCTTGTTCGGCGCGCGGGAGCAGGGATTCGGCCGCGGCTTCGACGAGATCGACATCGAGGTATTCGACGAGGCGCAGATCCTCACCGAGAAGGCGCTCGAGGACATGGTTCCCGCAACCAACCAGGCCCGGCACCCGCACGGCGCCCTGCTGTTCTACATCGGGACTCCGCCGCGTCCGTCCGACCCCGGCGAGGTCTTCACGAACCGCCGCACGAAGGCGATCGGCGGGAAGACGCATGACGCGGCTTACCTCGAGTTCTCCGCCGATGAGGACGCCGAGTTGGACGACCGCCGGCAGTGGGCGAAGGCGAACCCGTCGTACCCGAAACGCACCCCGCTGGAGTCGATGCTCCGCATGCGGGAGAACCTCGGCAGCGACGAGGCCTGGCGCCGCGAGGCCCTCGGCATCTGGGACCCGCTGACCTCCTCGACCGTGTTCGCTCCGGGTGCGTGGGAGAACTGCTCGTCCGACGAGACGTTCGGCGGACCGATCGGCGCGCTGGGCCTGGCTGTCAGCGTCGACAGCCGGCACGCTGCGGTCGTCGGAGCCGTCCAGCTCGGTGACCAGGTCGTCGTCAAGCCCCTGCGCTACGGCGCCGGGACAGCGTGGGTGGTCGACGAGCTGAAGGTCCTGCAGTCGCAGCACCGCGTGCCGGTCGTTGTCGACGGCAAGGGCCCGGCGAGCCCACTCCTGCCGCACTTGAAGCGTCGCGGCGTCCGGCACCACGTCGCGGTCCTCGAAGACGTCCTGAACGCGTGCGCGCAGATCGACACGCTCGTCACCGAACGTCGCCTGGAGCACGGGCACTATCCCGAGCTCGACGCTGCGGTCGCCGGCGCCGTGAAGCGGCCGGTGATCGACCGGTGGGCGTGGGGGCGGCGCAAGTCCGTTGTCGACGTCTCGCCGCTCGAGGCGGCGTCGCTCGCCGCATGGTGGGCGTCCCGGCCAAAGCAGGCCGCACCACCACCACCGCTGCCGCAGGCCATCGAGGCCAGCGATGCACCCCAACACGAGCTGGCCACGGCCGGCTTCTGACCCCAGTCGACGAGGGAGGACGCACATGTCGGTCCCCGTCGCGGAGCAGGGCTACGCCAGCGGCACCTCGTGGTGGAGCGCGATCGCCGAGGAGGAGACCCCGGAGGTCGCCTGGCCGAAATCGATCGGCGTGTTCGACCGGATGCGGAAGGACGCGCAGGTCATCTCGGTTTCCCGCGCGGTCACCTTCCCCATCCGCCGCACGACGTGGCGGGTCGACCGGGGTGCCGCCCGCCCCGAGGTCGCTGAGTACGTCGCCGACGAGCTCGGCCTGGACGTCGCCGGGCAGGCCCCGCGAGTGCCGGCGCGGACGCGGGACCGCTTCTCGTGGGCCGAGCACCTGCGCCTGGCGCTGCTGATGCTCCCGTACGGCCACAGCTACTTTGAGCAGACGTACCGCCCGGACTTGGCGACCGGCCAGTACCACCTCCGCAAGCTGGGATGGCGTCCGCCGAAGACGATCGACCGCGTCGAGGTCGCCGCCGACGGCGGTCTGATCGGGATCCACCAGGCCGGCATGAAGCAAGCCGACCTGATCACGGTCGACCGGCTCGTGGCCTACGTCAACGACCGCGAGGGCGGGAACTGGCTGGGCCAGTCCCTGCTGCGGCCGGCGTACGCCCCCTGGCTGATCAAGAGCCCCGCGTGGCGGACCTGGGCCATGACGGTCGACCGGAACGGCCTCGGCGTGCCGATCTACCAGGGCGCTCCCACCCCGGAAGGGCTCGAGGGCGAGGACGAGATCCAGAAGTGGCACGCAGAGGAGAAGGCCGCCGGCCTCGCCCTGGCCACGCAGTACCGCGGCGGTGCGAATGCCGGCGCGTACGTCCCGAACGGTGCCTCCCTCGCCCTCAAGGGCGTCGACGGCAAGCTGCCCGACTCCGACCCCCTCGTGCGCTACTGCGACGAGCAGATCGCCCGCGCGGTCCTCGCCAACTTTCTCTCCCTCGGCGGCGACAACTCGACCGGCTCCTACGCCCTCGGCGACACCTTCGCCGAGTTCTTCGTCCAGAGCCTCCAGACGATCGCCATGCAGATCGCCGATGTCGCCACCCAGCACATCGTCGAGGACCTGGTCGACCTGAACTTCGGCCAGGACGAGCCCGCACCTCGGATTGTCTTCGACGAGATCGGTGCCACGCACGCCATCGACGGCAACACCGTGCAGGCCCTCGTCCAGGCCGGAGTGCTGTCGCCCGACGAACCGCTCGAGCAGCACATGCGGACCATCTACCGCCTGCCCGCCGCCGACGTCGCCACCCGGCGCGTGAAGCCCGGGCCAGCACCAGCACAGGAGGCCGCGTGAAGACCCACAAGACGCCGGAGGCGCTGGCCCGCGAGGCTCAGCGCGCGCTGTTCGCGAAGGAGCCCGACGGCCGCTACGAGCTCGCGGTCACGGCGAAGGCTGATGGTTCGTCGAAGGGCCGCGTGCAGATCTACGGCGTCATCGGCGACTGGTGGGACGGCCTCGACGCGGCGACCCTCGCTGCCCAGATCAGCGCCATGGACGCGGACGAGATCGAGGTCCACCTCAACTCCCCGGGCGGCATCGCGTCCGACGGCATCGCCGTCTACAACGCCCTCAAGCAGCACGACGCGAGCGTGCACATCGTGATCGACGGCCTGGCCGCTTCCGCCGCCTCGGCCATCGCGATGGCTGGTGACAAGGTCACGATGGGCGTCGGCGCCCAGCTGATGATCCACGACGCCAGCGGGCTGTGCTTCGGCCAAGCGTCGGACATGCTCAAGACCGCCGAGATGCTGGACAGCTTCTCCAACTCGTACGCCGACGTGTATGCCGACCACGCTGGCGGCACGCGTGCCGACTGGCGTGAGCGAATGCTCGCCGAGACCTGGTACACCGCCGACGAAGCGGTCGAAGCCGGTCTCGCGCACGCGGTCGAGAAGACCGTGAAGGCCGACGAGGCGAAGAACGCGACCAGCGCGTTCGACCTGTCGATCTTCGCCTACGCGGGCCGCGACAGCGCCCCCGCACCCCACAAGCCTCCGGCGCGGCCGGCGGAACCCACCACCCAGATGGAAGGAGTCGCCGTGAGCGACACCCTCAGCAAGGGTCTGCGTGAGCGGCTCGGCATCCCCGCCGAGGCCCAGCTCGACGAGGCGGGCCTCCTGGCCGCCGTCGACGAGGCGCTCACCGAGCAGGCCGAGCCCACCACCGCGACGCTGCCGACCGGCGTCGTCGCGATCGACCGGACCCAGCTCGACGCCCTGCAGGCCGACGCCGCGCAGGGTCGGGCCGCCCGGCAGGAGCAGCTGGCCAGCGCCCGCGAGGCCAAGATCACCGCCGCCATCACCGACGGCCGGATCACCCTGGCGAGCGCGCCGCAGTACCGCGCGCTGCTCGAGCAGGACGACAAGCAGGGCAGCACGACCGGTGGCGACCTGCTCGCGAGCCTCGCCAAGAACACCGTGCCCGTCCAGGCCAAGGGGTTCACCGGCGGTGTCGACGAGGTCACCGACGACGACCAGGTCTACGCCAAGGTCTGGGGCCCCACCGAGAAGAAGGAGGCCTGAGTCATGGGCGACTACTCCCCGAAGTTCAAGCCCGGCCAGGACATCACCCTGACCGCCTCCGGGCCCATCACCGGCGGCCAGCTGGTCGCGGTGTCCGGCGTCAACACGGCCGCCCCCACCGGTGGCTCCGTCCCCAACTGGCTCGGCGTCGCCCGGCAGGACGCGGCCACCGGCGACAAGGTCGTCATCGTCCGCGGCGGCGTGCAGAAGCTCGTCGCCTCCGGCGCCGTCACCGCCGGTGACCGCGTCATCCCCGCCACCGCCGGGAAGGTCGCCACCAGCACGGCGGCCAACACCGTCGGCACGGCCCTGACCACCGCCGTCGACGGGGCCATCGTCCTCGTCGCGATGGACCGCTGAGGAGCGCGACATGGCGTACACGTACCCGCCCGCCGGGCCCACGCTGAGCAGCGACCTGACCGCTGCCCAGGTGCACTACCTGCTCAAGAGCCCGGGCCTCATCGCCCGCCGCGTCCGCGAGCTGTCCCTCTACCGCTACATCGCGGACTTCCTGCTGACCGCCCGCTACACGGCGGTCGGCGGCGCGATCCTCTACCCCAACGGGGAGTCGCTGTTCACCAACGACGACCCCGAGGCCATCGGCCCGCTCGGTGAGTACCCGCTCACGACCCTCGACGCCGGCACCCTCGCCATGGCGAAGACCGTCAAGTGGGGCCGCGACGTGGAGGTCTCCGACGAGGCCATCACCCGCATGCTCGCCGACCCGCTGAACCGGGCGCTGACCAAGCTCGTGAACACCAACGTCCGGTTCGTCGACTCGGTCGCGCTCGGCGTCATCGCGTCGAAGATCACCGCGACCAAGGCAGCCGGCGCCGCCTGGACCACCGGCAACCAGATCATCTCCGACGTCCTGCTCGCCAAGGCGTCGACCGAGGAGCTGGAGGACGGCTTCGACCTCGACACCGTGGTGCTGCGTCCGACGCAGTACGCCAAGGTGATGGCGGCGCTGATCGCGCAGAACCTGCTCCCGCGGGAGAACGGCGACGTCATCAGCACGGGCGACTTCCCGAACGTGCTCGGCCTGACATGGACGTCGTCCATGCACTCGCCGGTCACCGACCCGCTGCTCGTCGACCGGCAGCAGCTCGGCGGCATGGCCGACGAGCAGATCGAGTCGCCCGGGTACGCCCGCGGGGCCGACGGCACCAGCGTCGAGGTCAAGTCGATCCGCGAGGACCACCGCGACGGCTACCGGGTCCGCGCCCGCCGGGTCACCGTGCCCGTCGTCGTCGAGCCCAACGCCGGCCTGCGCATCACCGGGACGGGGATCTGATGGCGCACGTGGTCACCGCTGCGGGCCTCGTGGCGAAGATGCAGAACGACACCGGTGAGGGGTACCTGTACCGCGGGGACGTCGTCCCGGCCGCCGTGTCGAAGACCGAGGTCAAGCGGCTGCTCGACCTCGGCCTGATCAAGGAGGCGGAGGTCGTGCTCGTCGAGGTCGTCGAGCCGGCCGTCGCCGTGGTCGATCCGGCCACCGATGCGAGCGAGCCCGCGGCCGAGCCGGAGCCCACTCCGGCCCGCAAAACCCGCTCCGCCTGATCCAGGAAGGGGTGCGCCAGTGTTCGCCACGACAGCTGACCTGACCGGCCGCTGGCGCACCCTCACCAACGCGGAGACGACGAAGGCTGACCTGTTCCTCGCCGATGTCGAGCGGGACCTGGTTCGGGCCTACCCGGACCTGCCGACCCGCGCGGCCGCGGACGTCGACTTCACCGCCGAGCTCACGCGGATCACATGCAACGTGGTGCGCCGGCGCATGACCGGCGAGGAGTTCGAGGGCCTCGAGTCGAACTCCGAGACGCAAGGTCCGTATGGGCGCACTCGGCGCTTCCGTGACCAGGGCGACGACCTCGAGGTCACCGCCTACGAGCGGCGCATCCTCGCCGGCGCCGTCCATGCGCCATCGGCAACCGGCAGCCCCACCACTGCGGCCTGGAGCAACGAGCCGTGAGGACGTTCGCCGTCCAGGTCCGCACCAAGCAGACCGAGCGGTGGGGCGAGAGCACCACCGGGCCCCGGCGCACGGTCGAGGGATGCACCCGCTGGCCGCGCGGCAGCGAGGAGACCACCGACCGGGCGAACGTGGTCACTACCGGCTGGATGCTGTCCGCGCCGGTCGACTCCGGGATCACCGCCTCCGACGAGGTGCAGATGCCCGACGACCCCACTTGGTGGCAGGTCGTCGGCGACCCGCAGCCGTACGCCGACTCCCCGTTCAGCGACTGGAAGCCCGGCACTCCGATCGCGCTGACCCGGACGAAGGGCTGACCATGGGCGACCACCGCAAGCTCATCGCCCAGCTCGCTGGCTCACCGTCGGTCGCCGCCGGCAGCCGCGCCGTCGCGGAGAAGGTCCAGGCCGCGGCCGAGCGGATCGACTCGCAGGGCGACTTCAAGGTCGAGGACACCTGGCTCGTCGTGAACGGCTTGCGCCGGCGGGTGTCGGTCGTGCGTAACACCGCTGAGGACGCCGCCCGCGTCGAGTTCGGCCGCCAGTCTGGCCGCGACGGCTCGGACGGCCGCGGTGGTCTGCGTCCCCTCGGCCGTGCCGCACGTCTGGTCGGCTGACCGTGCCCATCCTCGGCGGCAGCACTCCTGCCGACGTTGACCTGTTCCCCGACGTCGAGAAGGCCATCGGTGAGGCGTTACGCGCAGCTGTCGGCATTCCTACCGGCCACGCCGACAGCCACACTCCCGACAACCTCGAGGCGGTCCTGCCGTTCCTTCAGGTCGTCCGGTACGGCGGGGGTGACGACTGGGTCACCGACCAGGCTGCGGTCGACGTCGACTTCTTCGCCGCCACACGGGACCAGGCCCTCAACCTCGCTCGCCTTGGGCACCAGGCCCTCATCGCTGGCCGACTGTCGTACGGCGGCACCCTGATCGACCTCGTGCAGACGTCGGTAGGCGTCGTCGAGCGTCCCCGAGAGGGCAACGTCCGCCGCTTCGGCGGCTCCTACACGGTCAGCGCCCGCCGCGTGCGGGCCTGACCGCTCACCGCGTCACTCCACCCGCCCCGCGCTCGTCGGGGAACCGCCACTCCCCGACCCAGGAAAGGTCACCATGCCCAACTTTGCAGGGCTCGCCGCGAAGAAGTCCGAGCTGATCCGCAAGGCGCTCGGCATGTCGCTGTTCCTCACAGAGGACCAGACGACGGCCAGCATCATCACCAACCTCACCGACCCGGCCACTGGCGCCCTGCTGCCCCTGCCGACGGGCGGCGGGTACGTCGACTGTGGCTGGTTCACCGACGAGGGCCTGCGGTTCACGCGCGCCGTCGAGCAGGACGAGGTGACCTCCGCCGGCTCGAGCACGCCGACCCGCACCGACATCACGTCCGACACCGACACCCTGCAGGTCGACCTGCAGGAGACGAACCGGATGTCGATCGCGCTCGGCACGGGTGCGGCGAAGTCCGGCCTGGTCCTCACCACCGGCTCGAAGGAGCTGAAGCTCGACAAGCCGACGACCTCGGCGCCTCGCCGCTACCGCGGCCTCGCGCTCGCAGTCGATGGCCCGCCGGAGGCGGAGATCTACTTCGGCGAATGGTTCCCGCGTCTCGCGGTCACCGACTACGCCGACAGGGCGTTCGCGAAGGGCGCGGAGTACCGGATTGGCGTCACGTTCCGTGGCGAGGTCGACAGCACCCTCGGCACCGCGAAGCGCTCCTTCTGGGGCGGCCCGGGCTGGCAGAACCTGCTCGACGAGATGGGTTTCCCGACCACCTAACGGTTGTCCGGCGGCGACCACCCAGGGGTGGCCTGGTCGCCGTCCGGACTCCACCGGCCTACCCCGCACCAGCAGCAGAGGAGCAGATCGTGGCGAAGAGCAAGGCAGAGGGCTTCGGCGTGTTCAAGAAGGACGACCAGCAGGTCGTCGCCTGGAGCATCGACGAGGCCGTGCGCTACCGGTTCGACGGCTGGGAGGAAGTCGCCCCGGCGCTCCCAGAGAACCAGCCCGAGGCCGACGCAGACGCGTCCGCCTGACCCCAGCACAGAAGGGCCCACCCCATGGATGTCCCGATCACCAAGGTCGAACTCATCGACTCCACCTCGGACGCTCCGGCGCACCGTACGAGCCGGGTGCTCATCAACGACGTCGCGGTGCTGATCGCCAAGGACGGCGTCGAGCTCGAGATGGTGAGCGGCTCACCAGTCGTGACGCTGCGACTGCTGCCCGCCACCTTGATCTTCAGCCACGCCGCACAGGAGCCCACCCCATGAGCACGAGCACCACCAAGCACACCGCCGGCCTGGACCTCGACACCCTCGAGGACGACGGCCAGATCCGCCCGCCGTACGACTTCACCTTCGCCGGCCGCACGTGGACCGCGTACGACCCGGACCGGGTCGACTGGACGGTCATCGCCGCGCTCGACAGCGACGACGCCCGCGAGGTGCTGCAGGTCTACCTCGAGCCGGACGACTACGCCGAGTTCGCACAGCTCAAGCCGGCGCCGCCGAAGTGGAAGGTGCAGCGGCTCCTGGTCGCGCTCAACCGGCACTTCTACGGGGCGGAGAAGCCCGCGGGGGAATCGCCCGCCTTGCCCGCCTCCTAGAGAGGTACGGCAAGGCGATCCAGTACGACCTCCTCGGCAGGCTCGACGTCGCCGAGGCCTGGCGCCGGCGCCGCTTCCGGTTCCTGCTCGACATGATCGAGCAGCTGCCGGCGCACTCGCGGTACGCAGAGGCCGTTGCCGATGACGACGAGCTGGCCCGCGCCAGCCTGCATGACGAGGAGCGCGCTCCGCGTCCGCCGCGGCTGTCGTCGTGGGATCCCGTGGTCGCCGAGCTCCGCGTCACGAACGAGCGGATCGGCGCCCTGATCCAGTACGTCGCCGTGCTGTCGAAGAACTCCTACGACCCGCCCGCGCTGCCACGACCTGAGACAGCGTTCGACCGCGCCCGCCACGACTTCGCCGTCGAGCGGCACGCCCGCATCGGCCTGCAGCTGGTGCCACCCACCGACGAGGAGGCCTGATGCCGTTCCAGGCCGAGACCGTGTGGGTACCGACGATCCCGAGCTTCAAGGGTTTCGGCGCGGCCATGGACAAGGGCACGACTGGCGCAGCGGCCAGCGCCGGCGTCAAGGCTGGTGCGTCGTTCTCGAAGTCGTTCGCGGCAGGCGCTGGCAAGGACCGGTCGTTCGAGGCCGTCGAGAAGCGCATCGCGGACACGGTCAGCGCGTCGAGCAAGAGGATGGCCGCGGCGCGTACCGCAGAGGAGGACGCAACCCGCAAGGCGCGCACCGAGGAGCAGAAGCTCCAGGAGCTGCGGGAGTCCGGCAAGGCGAAGGCGTCGCAGCTTTCGACCGCAGAAGACCGTCTGGTGCGCGCTCAGCGTGCGCTGAGGAACGCCCAGGACCAGACCCGCAAGTCGACGCAGGACTACGACGACGCGCTCGAGCGGGGCACGCGGGAGCTGAAGGACGCGCACAGCGAGGCGACCCGCTCCGTGTCCGCGTTCGACCGCCTCGGCCGGGCGGTGTCCGGGGTGAAGGGCGGGCTGAACTTCTCGGGCGTCGGGAACGTCGCGAAGGCCGGCTTGCGCGGCGTCGCGACCGGCGCGGGCGCGGTGGTGGTTGGTCTGACCGCTGCCGGCGCCGCCGGGGTCGCGTACGGCGTGAAGGTGGCCTCCGGCAACGAGCAGGCTGAGATCAGCTTCACGACGATGCTCGGGTCGGCCCAGAAGGCCTCCTCGTTCCTCAAGGACCTGCAGCAGTTCGCCGCGACGACGCCGTTCGAGTTCCCCGAGCTGCAGACCGCCGCCTCGTCGCTGATCTCCGCCGGCATCGAGGCCGACAAGGTCATCCCGATCATGCGGACCCTCGGCGACGTCACGTCCGGCATGGGCACCGGCTCTGAAGGCGTCCAGCGGGCCACGGTCGCGCTGCAGCAGATGTCGGCGGCCGGGCGGATCACCGGGGAGGACCTCAACCAGCTCCGCGATGCCGGGGTGCCCGTCTTCGACCTCCTGGCTGCAGCCACGGGCAAGAGCAAGGCCGAGATCGTCAAGCTCGCCCAGGCTGGGAAGCTCGGCAAGGACGAGCTGGGCCAGCTGATGAAGGCGCTGGAGGACGGCAAGGGGCTCGAGCGCTTCTCCGGCCTGATGGACAAGCAGAGCCAGTCGCTGCAGGGGCTTGCGTCGACGCTGAAGGACACCCTCGGCCAGGGGCTCGCGGACGCGGTCCGACCCTCGTTCCCTGTGATCAAGCAGGGCTTCAAGGAGATCAACGCTGGAGCTGGGGCGTTTTTCGGCTACCTCGACGACCACCGCGAGGACATCACGGCGATCGTGGGCGCGGGTGGTGCGGCGCTGAAGTCGTTCTCCCGGATCGCCAAGGGCGCGTTCGGCGGGGCGTCGGACAGCCTGACCGGCGGCACCAGCGCGCTGACCTCGTTCGCGGACTACGTGTCGTCGCACCAGGCGGACATCACGTCGTTCTTCGTCGGGGCGGGTCACGCGGCGATCGGCTTCGGGAAGGGCCTGGCGCAGGTCGCCTACGGGGCGCTCCGCGCTTTCCAGGGGCTGAACCAGGGCGTGAACGCTGCACTGGTCGCGATCATCGAGGGCGCGGCTGACACTGCTCGACTGCTCGGGAACAACGACCTAGCGGCCAAGCTCGACGGGATGGCGGAGCACGCCCGGACGAAGGCTGCCGCGATGGACGCCTCCCTCGGGGGCGCTGCGGACGGCATCAAGAACAAGCTGATCCCGGCGCTCGACGCGGCCGACGCCGGTCTGACCAAGGTCGGCAACGCGGAGATCGCCAAGGCCGCGCTCCGCGATCAAGCCGCCATGGCTGCGCTGGCGATCAAGGGCATTGGCACCGAGGCTGACGGATCCCAGATCAAGCTGAAGAAGTTCGCCGACATCTCGAAGCTGTCGGCTGATCAGCAGGCCGGTCTCAAGGGCCGGATCAACGACGCCCGGACTGCGCTGAACCAGCAGCTCGGCGCGATCCAGGCCGCCGGCGGGGGGCAGAAGCAGCTCACTGCCGCTTGGAAGGAGGGCAAAGACCGCCTCTACGACGAGTTCCGCCAGATGGGCCTGTCGAAGAAGGCCGCTCAGGACCTGGCAGCGAAGTACGCGGGCATCAAGCCGAAGGTGAAGACCGAAGTCACACAGCCGGGCATGAAGGATGCCCGAAAGAATACGCAGGGGTTTAAAAAGGACATCGCGAACCTGCCGAACAAGAAGAACATCGACATCAAGGTCCAGTTCGACGTCATCGCCAAGGGCATCGACATCGGGATCGCGGCCGCCGCCGACTTCTTCGGGACGAAGAAGGGCAAGGCCCGGGGCGGCATCATCGAGGGCAAGGCGCGCGGCGGCATCCTCCCCGGCAACACGCCCCTCTCGCGTGGCGATGACATCGCGTTCCCCATGCAGAGCGGAGCCATCCAGCCGCTGCGCGGCGGCGAGGGCATCACCGTCACCGAGGCACTGCGGGACCCGTACGAGCGCCGTCGGCTGATGACGATGAACCAGCGTGTCCTGAGCGGGGCATCGCCGTCGTCCGTCCGACAGTCGATGGGTGAGGGCCTGGCGACGGGCGGCTTCGTCGACTCGAGGATCCAGGCACTGGCCGAGCTGGGGCCGATTCCGAACGTCGCCTCTACCCTGACGAAATCGGCCGGCGCCGTGACGGATCTCGCCGCCGCGATCGGCAAGCGGGCGGCTCAGGAGGCGCAGAAGAAGTACGCCGAGAGTGGCGGCAACACCGGTGCGGCACTCGCCTTCGCGAAGGCACACAAGGGCCATCCGTACCAGTACGGCACGATCTGGGACTGCTCGGGGATCGTTGGCGCGATGCACAGCATCGCCAAGGGCGAGGACCCGCACCGCCGCTACGCCACGCCCGCGTTCCATGGCGACAAGGCGCAGGGGTTCACGCGGGGCAAGCAGTCGAACTTCATGATCGCGGTGAACCCGAACCCGGGGAAGTCCGGGCACATGGTCGCGCGGGTTAACGGGGTCGGCGTCGAAGAGGCTGGCGGTGTCGGCCTCCGGGTTGGCGCATCCGCGCGAAGCCTCAGCAACGGCATGTTCTCGTGGCGCGGCGGGCTCGCTCAAGGTGGCATCGTCGGTGACCTGCCGTACGACCTGCTCAACCCACGCGGCGAGCGGTACGACCCGAAGCTGCGCCGCGTCGTCGAGCAGACCTCGCTGCGCACCGCGCTGTTCGACCAGGGCGGCTACCTGCAGCCCGGCCTGACGCTGGCCTACAACGGCACCGGCAAGCCCGAGCGGATCCGCACCGAGGTCCAGGAGCGCAGCGTGCGGCAGGCCACGGGGACAACTCGGAACGTGACGCTCAACGCGTACGGGTCAGACCCGCGGCAGACGGCCCGCGAGCTCCACGAGCTCGAGCGGATCGACGATGTGATGAGCCAGTTCCAGGGCAGGGGGTAGCGCGTGCCCTATCTCGGTGGTGGCATCCCTGTGCTCGACGAGGACGACAACAACCAGCCGATCCTCAACGGCTTCGAGGAGTCGCGGACCCTAGCGTTCCGGTCGCTCGACGGGGCCAACCTGATCTCGTTTGTCGGCGATGAGTACATCGCGCGGGTGGGTGTGACCGGCATCGAGGTCCCGCCGCGCGAGCTCGTCGAGCAGGAGTCGCAGGGCGAGGACGGCGCGCAGCTGGACGAGATCAAGGTGCTGGCGCGGACGTGGTCCGTGCCCCTGCGCATCGGGTCGAACTCGGGCCACCGCGACTTCCTCACCAAGCGCAGCGCCGTGCGGGCCCTGCTGAACCACCGCAGCGTCGACTACCAGGCGCACGGCGGCACCTTCGACCTGGTCGCCAACAGCGTCCTCGGCGAGCGTGCGCTCCGGTCGACGTACCTGTCGGGCTGGGAGGGTGACTGGCAGCAGGCGACGGCCGGGTCGTACTTCGAGACCGTGCCGATCGTCGGGCGCTCCGTGCGCCCGTACTGGACGAGCGAGCGGTGGACGACGCCGCCGATCATGCGCCCGACCGGCTTCTCCTGGTTCGGCTCCTGGCCGCCCGTGCTGTCCCCGTCGCGGACGCTCGGCGCCGACATCACCGTCTCCGTAGACGGAGACGCGAGCTCGTGGCCGAAGATCGAGGTCGGCGGCTACGCCCCGTCGGTCGAGATCAGCGGGCCCGGCCTCTACGTGGTGGTCCCCGACGGCCTGGCCGACGGCGAGACGTTCACCCTCGACACGTACCCGCCGAACCGCTTCCCGCTGTTCAACGGCCAGCTCGACTGGGGTCGGCTCGGCTGGCAGCGACGCTGGGCGCCGATGGCGCCCGGGGACAACCTGTTCAACATCGACCTCGGCGTGGCCGGCGGGAAGGCGTGGGCCGTCGTGTCCGGGCCGACCCTGTGGGAAACCCCGTGGTAGCGGTCGGCGTCCCGGTGATGTTCGGGAACTGCTCGGGGTCGAAGTCGCTTCACGGGTCGAACCGCATCATCGGCGGGCGAGACTGGGCCGCGCGCGTTCCCGACTTGGCTGCCGCGATCAACTCGTCTGGCTGCTGGGTCTTCGGCGCCTCCGAGGTCCACGCCCCCGACGACGAGTGGAAGGACAGCGCCTACCCGGCCGGCGGCCACAAGTACCTCGAGGCGGCGCTGAAGGCGCTCGACCCGGCCTGGGCCATCGCGGCCGGCGCGGAGGGCAACTGGACGTACATCCTGACGAGCAGGGTCAGCCTGGTCTCGTCGAAGAACGTCCACTACGAGAAGGCGTACGACCGGGGCTTCACCGACTGCCTGGTCGCGGTGACCGGGACGACCCTGCAGACGCACGTGCTGAACACGCACTTCACCGCGCACGACGACAAGGGCCACGACGCCGCCCGCGCCCGGCAGGCTCGCCAGATGGTCGCCTACGCCAAGAAGCTCGGCCGCGCGGTGTGGGGCGGCGACATCAACTCCTCGAGCGGGCGTAAGAACTACCCCCGCGACATCGCCTTCAAGGCCGGGTGGCGGGGCCTGCGCCAGCGCGGCTCGGTCGTCAACGGCGGCCTGAGCTCGTTCTCGACGAACCCGAAGAAGGACTACTGGCTCGACGAGCTCTTCACCCGCGAGAGCGAAGCCGTGACGGGCGCGACGCTGGTCCTGACGAACGGCGTCAACGGGTCGAAGGTGATCACCGACCACAACTGGCTGAAGGCCACCGTCGTCTTCGACACCGCGGCCAGCCCCTACGTGGCCCCCGCGCTGAAGCCGCTCGAATCCTCCCCGGTCGTCATGCCGAAGCCCTACTCAGGCCTCCCGTGGACCGCGACCGCCCGGGACCGCGAGCTGAACTTCACCTCCGACATCCGGCTCACCACGGCGACGCTGCAGGAGAACTGGAACACCCCGGACATGCTCACCGTGACCGGCACGTGGGCCGGCCTGGCGCCGCTGTTCGAGGCCGGGGCCGGCGTCGAGGTGCGCGACGACCAGAACAAGCAGCGGCTCACCGGCCCGGGCATCGACATCCAGGACGAGGGCACTCGCCGCGGCACGGTCATCTTCGCCAGCGACCTGATCATGCTGTGGGAGCGGATCTGCTACCCGGACCCGACGAAGGACTGGAAGGCGCAGGGCACCGCGACGCAGGACGTCCGGGTGGGCACGAGCGAAGCACGCCTCCTGGCGTACATCAACGTCAACCTCGGTCCCGGAGCCCTGGACACCCGCAGGGAGCCGCTCCTGCGCCTGCCCGCCTCGCGCGGGCGCGGCCCGATCGGCACGACGTCTGCGAACTCGTCGCAGACCCTCGGCGACGTGTGTGCGGCCCTCGCCGAAGAGGCCGAGCTGCGGATGCGGATCGTGTTCACCGTCGACGCGAGCGGCCCGCACTTCGACCTGGTCCTCGACGACTGCCCCGACGTGTCCGGGTGGGCGTCGTTCTCCACCCCCGACGCCGGCGGGCCGTACCTGCTCGACGAGAGCTGGCGGCGTCGGATCGCCCGCCCCGCCGCGACGACGATCCTGTCGATCGCCGGCGAGGAGACAGCCCGCATCCTCACCGAGAGGACCGACCAGGACGCGTGCGACACGTGGCGCGGCCGCGGGGGCCTGAGGATCGAGCAGGTCCTCGACCAGTCCGGCACCACCGACGTCGCCGAGATCGCCGCCGGCATCGACGAGGCCATCGCCTCCGGCGCCGGGCCCTCAGAGCAGTCGCTCCCGATCGGCCGCGCTCAGGGTCTCGGAGACCTCGTTCCCGTCGGCTCCCTGGTTGGGGCGTCGGTGCGCGGCGACGACACCGTGGACCGGCTCCGGCAGATCACGACCACCCTGGCCCGCCAGCAGGGCCAGCCGACGCTCACCGTGACCGGCTCCATCGGGACGCCCGACGGCGTCCTCACCCCCAAGCAGCGCCAGCTCGCCGCCGCGCTCACCTCAGCGAAGGAAGGACAGCGCCTGTGACGACCACCTCACGGCCCGCCAACGGGGTCGGTGGCTTCTCCGACGCCGACTGGGCCACCCGCTTCGGCGGCCAGGACGGCATCATCGAGGACTACGACGGCCACTCGTTCGACATGACCCTGCTCAACGGGTCGAACGAGGCGCAGTTCACCGCCGCGCTCATCAGTGTCAACGGCTACACGCTGACGGTGCCCGCTGGCGAGCGGGTGTCCCTGCCCGCGCCGACGTCCGGGTCGAAGACGTTCCACATCGGCGTGCTGTTCGACTCGGCGCTGAACGTGCCCGTCGCCGTCACGCAGCAGGACGGCAGCGTCGTGCAGACCGCCACCGACGCCGGTCCGTGCCGGCTGATGGCGTACGAGGACGGCACGGTCCCCGACAGCACCGGCAAGCGGTTCCTGATCCTCTACACCCTCACCCGCACGTCCGCGGCTCTGACGGGCGCCACCGTGTCCGACCGACGCCGCTGGGTCGGCGTCGCCATCGACTTTCCCTACGTCCGCGGGCTCGACGCCGCACCGGGCAACGAAGGGTTCTACCCGCGCGGCAGCATCCGCATTGACGCCCCGAACGGCCGGGTGCTCTGCCGGACCCTCACCAGCGCCGGGCTCGTCTGGACCGACCCGCTCGCCGCCGGCCCGTTCCCGTTCCCGTTCGCGTCGAACATCATCGCCCGCAACGCCACCGGCAACAGGGTCACCTACAGCAAGCGCGCCGGCCTCGCGAAGCTCGTCGGCGACGTGCAGAAGTCGAGTGGCAGCTTCTCCAGCGAAACCACCCTCGGCTACCTCCCGCTCGGCTTCCGCCCCGCCGTCCCCGAGCGGCTGCTTTGCAAGACGTCCGGGGCGGGCGGGCAGACCGAGGTCCGCGTCGATCCGAGCAACGGTGCCGTCGTCGTCACCGACAACGGCGACACCTTCAGCTGGGTCAACCTCTCACCCGTGATCTTTGAGGCAGGAATCTGACGTGACGCGCCACTTCTTCGCCCCCGAGCCGATCTTCCTCACGCCGGTCCCGCCCGCCGTGATCATCGGCATCAGCCAGCCCTTCGCGCTGTACGACAGCCGCGAGGGCGGCAATCAGATCACCGACTGCACCGCGTCCGACGGCCTCACCCAGCTGACGCCGGTGAACGGGCGCTACCTGGCTGACGGCACCGGGCAACCGCCCGCCTTCTACGGGCCCAACGACGTCGTCCTGCTGTGGCTCGACGCCGGCGGCGACGCGCGGTACCCGCTCTTCGCGGTCGACGTCTTCCCGACGGTCGTGGCGAAGGTCCTCGAGTGGATCGCCAGCGGTGGCACCGTCGACTACACCAGCCAGGCGTTCATCGACGCCGTGGTGGCAGCTGCTCCTTCGGGAGCCGGCGCTGTCGACTACACGAGCGCGTCCTTCAAGGAGGCCGTCCAGGACCTCGTCGCGGACGAGTTCGCCGGGACGCAGGGCGCGGGCGTCTCCGTCGCCTACAACGACACCACGGGGAAGCTCGCGGTCACCGTAGCCAGCGGCACCTCCGGCGGGCTCGACGCGGAGGGCGTCCAGGACGTGCTCGGCGCGATGGTCACCCAGGCAGGCGGCACGTACAACGACACGGCCGGCACGATCACGCTCCCCTCGAGCGGAGGCGGCACGGCGACCTTCGACGCCGAGGCTGTTCGCGACGCAATCGGGACCGCGATGAGCGGAACCGGCATGGTCACCGTGACATCGAACGATGCGGCCGACACCATCGTCGTCTCCGGATCGAGCGCTCTCGCCGCCGCCCTGTCCGCGAAGGCCGACCTTGTCGGCGGGAAGGTGCCAGCCAGCCAGCTACCCACCTCGAGCACGCCCACCGGCATCCTGCCCGTCGGCATCCTGCCCGCTGGCACGAACCCGCCTGCAGGCTCTCCGATCCCGGCGTACTACCTGACGCCGGTCACGGTGTCTACCTCCGCCCCTGCGGCGTCGCGGGTCGCTGCCAGCTCGGTGAGCAACGCCGCGACCAAGGCTCTTCTGGTGCCGATCCCCGCGGGCGCCGCAGTCGGCGACGTCGCGATTGTCTCCACCGTGCACAGCCCCTCGGACGGCGCGACGACGCCGGCGGCGACCGCCGCCTACACCGCGATCGCCGGCAGCGGATGGACCGGGAAGGCTTCGTCGACGCTCGCGTTCTCGAGCCGCATGGAGGTGTACGCGACGGTCCTCACCTCGGACGACCTGACCAACGGCCTCACGATCAACGTGGTCAACGTGCAGCAGATGGTCGCCTCGATCGAGGTGCTGCGGAACGTCGCCGGCGGACTTGCCGGGGTGACCGCCACGATCCTCAAGGACACCACCTCGACCTCCGTCAAGCCGCTGCCCTCGCTGCCGATCACTCAGAAGTCGCTGGTGCGCGCGCTCTACGGAGAGCGTCGGACCGACGCCTCGCTCGGCGGCACCTTCGCCACCTCGGGCGCGGCGATCACGCCGGACTTCTGGACTGCTCGCACCGGCACTGGTGCGGTGGCGCTTGCTCTCGCCACTTACCCGGCGGCAGACACCGACTCCACGGCGGGTGGCTCCGGCGACGCGTGGACGATCACGACCCCGGGCGCCACCGGCACCGCCGCCAACCCGAACGGGTACGCCGCTGTCGTCGCGATCGCGAGCGCCTGACCGGTGGCTATCGACGGGATGGTCCTGGTCGGCGCCGACGGCAGCCGGCAGACGTACAAGCTCGTCATGCAGACCGTCGTCAACGGTCCGCTCCAGGACGCCCAGCTCGTGCTGTGGGACGGCACGAGCTTCGGAGTGCCCCCGGACCGGCTGCCGTCGACCGTGGCCGTTCAAGCAACGTCGGTTCGTTTCGGCGCCTGCCCTCCAGCAGGGAGCACCGCTGCCGATGTCGTTACCAAGTTCGGGCAGAAGTCATTCGTGCGGACCTTTCTCGGCACGCCTTCCGGCACGCCGCCGGTCAAGATCGCCGGAGCGTCGGGCGTGCACATCTCCTGGTCGCTGGGCGGCGCCACCGGATACCAGCCGTTCATCGACGGCACCTACGACACAGCCATGAAGGCGTGCCTCGCAGGCTTGGACCCGACCTACTTCTACGTCGAGGCACTGCACGAGCTCGACAACAAGGTCAACGGTGGCACCACGACCCTCGCCATAGGAACGGCGGTCAAGAACCACTTCTACGACCTCGTGCAGGCCGCGAACCCTGCGCTCCGGGTCGTCAACACCCTCACCGGCTACGCGTTCAGCGACAACAACACGAAGTACACGTCCGGTGCGACCGACCTCAACTACGGCTCGATCAAGGCCCACATCATCGGGCTCGACCTCGACGGCATCCACAGCTTCCCCTACCCCAACCTAGACACCCGGGCGAAGAACGCGCAGAAGTTCATCCGCGACCACGCCGCCTACGGGTACACCGACTGGGCGGTCCCGGAATGGGGCACAACGACGACCCAGCCGCAGGACCAGCCCGACCTGCTGATCATGGCGAACGACTGGATCACGAAGTACGGCAACGCGTGGAAGGCCGAAGCCAAGCCGCCGGTGTGGGTGACCTGGTACGACTACGGCAGCAACCCCGAGGACGCCGGTTCGACAGCGACCGACCTCCTGACCGTGCCCGCCCCGATCAACGCGTTGAAGGCGTTGGTCGCGGGGTACTCGCCGCCAACTTCTACCCCTCCCACCGCCAACTTCACCGGGTCTCCGACGTCGGGGCCCGTCTCCGGCACGCTGCTGTTCGAGGACGACTTCGTAGGCGCCGCAGGTGCTGCGCCGGACCCCGCGAAGTGGGCCGAATGGTCGACGGCCACCTACAACGGGTCCGCGGCGTACGGCAACATCAAGCCGGGGATGCGCGCCACCCTCGACGGCTCCGGCCACCTGGTCATCCCGGCGACGCCCACCGCGGGCACATCGATCAGCACCGCCGGAAAGTTCGACTTCGTCTACGGCACGGTCAGCATCTGGGCGATGGCCCCCACCACGCCCGGCTACTGGCCCGGCCTGTGGACGCTGAACAACACCCCCGACGGCGACCCGGACCTGCCCGTCGTCGGCGAGATCGACATCCACGAGTCGTACACCGGCCTCGCGAACTACTACCACCGGGCCACGCACAACTGGTCCGGCGCGACGACATGGAGCGCAGCAGCTGACCCGTCGGCCGGCCTCGGCCACGTCTTCGGCGAGTGGCACAAGTACTCGGCGAGGGTCGCCCCGGGCGAGATCCGGTTCTTCTTCGACGACGTTGAGCAGGGCCCACCCGCGCTGAAGTCGGAGGGCGCGGGGAAGCCGTACGCGTTCGGGCCGGACATCATGAACGGCAACTGGATCATCCTCACTCTCGCCATCGGTGGCGCTGGCGGCCAGCAGGACGGCATGGCCGTGTCCCCGGCGCAGCTCCTCATCGACCGCGTCGAGGTGCGAGCCCTGTGACCTCAACAGACCGCACGCTCTCCGACCTCAACGCCGAAGGCTGACCGATGGCTCTGCGAGTCCAGTTCACCGACACCTCGACGGGCAGCCCGACCTCCTGGTCGTGGTCGTTCGGCGACGGGACTACGTCGACCAGCCAAAACCCGAGCCACGACTACACCGCCGCCGGCACGTACACGGTGGCACTCACGGCCAGCAACTCGGCCGGGTCGAACACGGTCACGAAGGCGGGCTACATCACCGTCACCGCCGCTGCAGCCACGGACACGTCCTGGCCGACGGTGCCGACCAACGTCGTCGCGTCGAACATCGCCTCGGCCAGCTTCGCCCTCGCCTGGTCGGCGTCGACGGACGCGGTGGGCGTGACGGGCTACGAGGTGCAGGTCAACGGCACCTCCTACGCCACGCCCACGGGGACCTCGGTCACGGTCACCGGGCTGACACCGGCCACGGCCTACTCGGTGCGCGTGCGTGCCCGCGACGCCGCCGGGAACTGGTCGGCGCTGTCGACGGCAATCACGGTCACCACGGCAGCCGCAACGTCGAGCGCGCCCGTCAACCTCTTCTCCTCTCAAACCCCGACGACGCCCGACCTCAACGACAACCAGTCGATCACCCTGGCGACGCGGTTCATGTCCGACGCTGACGGGAACGTGACGGGAGTCCGGTTCTACCGGGCCGCGACCGCGCCCACGTCGGTCATCGGCCTGCTGTACTCCGACGCGGGCGTCGAGCTCGCTCGAGCAACGTTCGGGACGCTCGTGGTCGGGTGGAACACCGTCAACTTCGCCTCTCCGGTCGCGATCACGGCGAACACCTACTACCGCGCCGCCTACTGGACGAGCGGGCCGTACGTGCTGACGTCCGGCCTGTTCTCCCCGGCCGTGGTGAACGGTCACCTGACGGGCACGGGCGGCTACTACGCCTACGGCGCCAGCCCCACGGCACCGACGAACCTCGGGGGCGGCTCCTACTTCGCCGACGTCGCGGTCGTCGTCACCGGGGTCGTCGCCGCGCCTGGGTTCGCTTCCGCTCCGCTGTCGCCGCAGATGATGCCGAGCAACGCGTCTCTCTACGTGTCCTGGACCGCGCCGGCCACGGACGGCGGGTCGGCGATCACCGGCTACGACGTGCAGCCGTTCGCCGGGACGACCGGCGGGGCGATCACGTCGGTCGGGGCGACGAAGGGCGCGACCGTGACGGGCCTGACGAACGGCACGGCGTACACGGTGAAGGTGCGAGCGAAGAACACCTCCGGAGCGGGGGCCTGGTCGACGGCGTCGGCCGCGAAGACCCCCGCCGCGCCGCCTGCCGGAAGCGTCACGCACGGCTACCAGATCACCGCGGCGAACACGGGCCACGACAACTACGTCGACCCGGCGCTCGGCAGGAAGGTCACCGATGCGGACCTGACCGTCCACACCGGTGATGTCGCTCTGTCCGACCTCACCACGGCTGGCGGGACCATCACCCGGCACTGGTTCAAGGGCGGGGTGATCAACAACCTGGACAACGTGACCTTCGTGGCCTGCCGCTTCGACCACGGCTTCTCCGGCTACAACAACGGCGTCAGCCACCCGTTCACGTGGAACTGGTGCACGCTCGACGCGCCCACTCCCAACGCTCAGGGAGTCGGCGGGGTCACCTACAACAACTTCACCCTGTTCCGCTGCCGCATCGGCGGCGAGATGGACGGGCTGAAGGCGAACGGCAACGTCCTCGCTCGCGAGTGCTTCATCCGGACCACCGCGTCAGCTCCCGACGACCACAACGACGGCGTCCAGTCGACCGGCTCCGACATGGGCAACATCATCGAGCGCTGCAACATCGACTGCCGCCCCGTCTCCGGCATCGGCGGACCCAACGCGGCCCTGTTTGTCGCTGACAACTCGTCGGGCCTGCACGCCTGGGTCGACAACTACCTGATGGGCGGCGACTTCCCGATCCGGATGTACGACGCCGCGACCTACAACGTGCAGGGCAACTGGATCCTCAACGGCACGTTCGGGGGTGGGCCGGTGGACCGCCGCGTCATCCCCGCCTCAGATGTCACCTGGGGCACGGTCCGGCCGAACCTCGTCGTCGACTCCTCCGGCGCCCAAGTCTCCGTCGTGGCCGCGCCCTGACCCGGCACGAGCAGGCAGAGCCACCACCTCAATCCCCGAGGAGGACCCGAGTGTCGAAGCTTCCTGTGACCTGGCCACCCCTGTCCGGAGACGTCCACCAGCACTGGCCCGGAAAGCGCTGGTGGCAGAAGCCCGGCCCGTGGTGCCGCACCAAGCACACCCTGCGCGCCGTCATCCGCACCCAGCCGTACGAGCTGCTGCTGTCCGTAGCGCTCGCCCTGTTCGGCCTGCGCGCGATCTTCAGCCCCACCGCGGCCACCCCAGCCTCAATCAGCGCACAGCCGGACGGCATCACGATCCTCTACTGCGCCCTGTCCGTCGTCGCAGGCGTCGTGACCCTCGTTGGCCTGCTCGCTGGCACCGGGCGCGGCGAGTCGTCCGCGGCCTGCTCGGTCCGGCTCGAGGAACGCAAGTGGGCGCCCGGCGTCGAACAGGCCGGGCTGTGGTTCTCCGCAGCCGCGTGGCTGTCGTACCTCGTCGGCGTCGTCAGCACCATCACCACGGCCAGGTCGACGCTGCTCGCCCTGGCCCTCATCGCGCTCGCGGGTGCGAACCTCGCCCGCGCCCGCGCGATCCGTCACAGACAGGTCGAGCGGCTGGAGGCTATCCGCGCACTGCGGACCATGGAAGGACCGTGACCAGTGACCCCCGCACTGATCATCAGCGTCATCGTCGCCCTGCTCGGTGGCGGCGGCATCGGAGCGTTCCTCAAGGCGCGCTCCGAGAACCGCAACATCCAGGCCGCGACCGAGGACCTGCAGGCACAGACGAAGGCGCTCGCCGAGAAAACGCCTGCCGAGATCGAGTCGATCAGCGTCGCCACGATGCGAACTTCGCTCGAGTCGTCGCAGTCGCAGGTCCTGCAGCTGCAGCGCGAAGCCGCCGAACGCGACGCCCGACACGACCGGGAAAAGCAGGAATGGACGATCGAGAGGTCGACGATGCGCGCCGAGTTCGACGCGATGGAAGCCAAGCTCCGCGCCGCCCTCGACGAGCTCCTGGCGTTGAAGCAGCGGCACAACATGGTCGAGCCAGCGTGACGTCAGGCCTTGTTCCGCTTCACGTACGCCCTGAGCGCCCGCCGCACTTCGTCGGTCAGCGTCTCGCCCCGGCGCTCAGCGGTCTCCTGCGCAGCCTCGTACTCGTCGTCGGGGATGCGGAAGCCGCGGGTCTTCGTCTTCGGCTTGTTGGGCACGCCTGACCGTACCGGGGCGCTTCTCGCGCGGTAGCCGTGCCCGGCGGGTGGGAGCCAGCGCGAGCCGGTCACTCGTCCTCCATCGCTTGGTGACGCTTGCTCGTGATGTAGAGGTCGGTCATTCCGACCGCTGTCCACATCGGGAGTCCGTCACTGGTGAACGACTGGAACGTCTTGTCGCCAGCTTCGTCAAGGACCTCAGCGAGGACGATGAACGCAGTCACTAATGAGCCGTCGACCACCTCGGTAACCACTTCACCAAGCCGTCCGAGAACTCGCTCCTTCTCGCCATCGGTAGTCACAGCGGAGACCGTCCGACGTGCGGCTTGCCAGTCACAACGACGGTCGACACGGCCTTGTCGCACCATCGCCCGCGTTCGTGCTGGAACCCACCGTGCGTGTAGCAGTAGCGATCGTTTCCGTACTCGATCCGACCGAGCGAGCACCGACCCGCTTTGATGTCCTCCTGCTCGGAGTTCACCGGGATCCAGTCGCTCACCAGTCCGCCCCGTTCTCGATCGCGTCGGCGCGTCGAGACACCTCGCGGGCGTCGCCTAAGTCGCCCCCTAAGTCCGCCGCCGCGCTCCGCAACGCCTTGACCACGGCTGCGCGGGTCCGGTCGGGCTCGGTGGCGACCGTGCCCGCGAGGTCATACGAAACCTCCCACGGCACCCCCACCGATAGGTAGGAAGCCGCTTCTTCGGCGGGAACGATTCGCGTCGCGTTGGCCTTGGTGTGCATGCACCAAAGGTAGCAGGTGTGCATGCACCGCGCTAGAGTTGGTGCATGCACACCGGAGAAGAGTGGCGAGCGGTCGTCGGGTACGAGGGGCTGTACGAGGTCAGTGACCAAGGGCGGGTCCGGAGTTTCGTCTCGGGCCGCCTACGTAAGCCCCAGCCGCAGCACCACGGCCACCTGAAGGTGATCCTCTGTGACAGCGGGCGCCGCCGTGGTTTCCACGTCCACACCCTCGTGCTGACGGCGTTCGTGGGCCCCAAGCCACTCGACATGGAGTGCCGCCACCTGTTCGGCGACCCCGCCGACAACCGCCTCACGCACCTGGCGTGGGGGACGCCGTCCGAGAACAAGTACGACCAGGTTCGACACGGCACCGACCACCACGCCTCGAAGATCGAGTGCGACTCCGGGCACCCCTTCGACGACCTCAACACCTACGTCTACCGAACCGCGAAGGGCGGCGAGGCTCGCGGCTGCCGGGAGTGCCGCAGAGAGTCCGTCCGTAGGTACCGCGCCAGCAAGCGCGCTCAGCGAGAGGAAGCCGCATGATCCTGACCGCGAGTCACATCCAAGCCGCGCTGAAAGCAGCAGGCGCAGGCTCCGGCCTCGTCATGCCAGCCGACAAGATCGCGGACGCCTTCAACGACGCGATCAGCAAGCACGGCGATGGGCTGTTCACCACCGTCAACACGTACGCCGCGCTCGTCTCCGAATGCATGATGGAGTCCGCCTACTTCCGGACCACGCAGGAGTACGCCAGCACCGGCGCCTACCAGCCCTACCGAGGGCGCACGTTCATCCAGATCACCTGGAAGGACAACTACTCCGCCTTCGGCAAGTGGTGCAAGTCGGTCGGACTGGTCGACGACCTCGACTACTTCGTGAAGAACCCGACGAAGCTCGCCGACCTGAAGTGGGCCGCGCTCGGCGGCGTCTGGTACTTCACCAAGAAGATGTTCAGCGGGAAGCCGCTCACCGCCTACGCCGACAGCAGCCTCCAGGTCGGACGCGCCGTGAACATGGGCAACCCCTTCAGCAAGAACACGCCTAACGGCCAGAAGGCCCGGGACGACGCCTACCGCGCCGTCGTCAAGGCGCTCACCGCAGACCCACCGACACCCACTCCGGAGGACTCCGACGTGCCCGTGAACTTCCGAGGTGGCAAGACCTGCACCTGCGTCGCCACCAGCCTGCCTCTGGTCGAGAAGGACATGATCAGGCGCGGGCTCATCAAGCAGAGCATCGACTGCTACCAGTTCGGCTACCGCGACGACGTCTCCGCCAGCGCAGGCACGCACGCCGGCGGCGGGAACACCGACGTCGCCCAGTTCTCCGACGCTCAGATCGAGGTGTGGCGCCTGTGGGGCTGGACCATCCAGCACCGCACCCGTGCCCAGGGCTTCGACATGGACCACGGACACGGTTGGCCGCTGGGCTGCACCCACCTGTCCTCTGGCGGCCGCGCACAGGCCGCGCAGTGGGCGACCCGCCAGAACGGGCTCGTCAGCAAGGGACGCGTCGCCGGCCGCTGGCCGATCGACGACTGGAAGACCGCCATGAAGAAGCGCCTCGCGCAGATCGCCGAGGACGCCAAGGAGAAGGAGCTCGAGTTGCCCACCACCGCAGAGGTCACCACGGCCGTCATCAAGGCCATGAAGTCCGACACCGACCTGCTCGAGAAGATCGGCGAGGCCGCGGCCAACGCCGACGTCGTCCCGAACGAGTTCACGGCGAACCCGACCAACGAGTTCGTCGCCACCAAGACGGCGCTCGTCTACCTGTCACGGCAGAACAAGGCGCTCGCCAAGCAGCTGGACGCGCTGATCGCCCGGTTTCCCGACAGCACCCCTCCCGCCGTCTGAGCCGCTGACGGTCACCGCGTTCCAGTTCAACGCGCGGTGGCCGGGCTTCTCCAGCACACCGAAGTCGCCGTCGTGGGCGACGCGGGGCCCAGGCCTCGTGCTCGAGGCGGAAGAGTCTGGCGCGTCGGTGCTCATCATCCAGGAGATGGGCGCCGACCAGGCTCCCGGCTTCTTCGCCGCGATGGGCCCGGACTGGCACTACAGCCGCGCCGGGCTGAACGTCGTCGCCTGGGACACCCGCCAGTGGACATGGGCGTCGAGCGACCCGACGAACCTGTCCTCGTTTGGGCAGATGCAGCGGACGCTCTTGGTGGTCACGCTGCGGCACGCGAGCGGGCGGCTCGAGCGGTTCGCCAGCAGCCACCTCGCCGCAGCAGCGTCGGACCTCACCGCTGCGCGGGCGATCGTGGCAAGGGCTACGCAGGCCGCTGAGGTCGCAGCAGCCCTCGCCTCGTCGTCGGTACCCACCCTGCTCGGCGCGGACTGGAACAGCCGCGCAGCCACCGACAGCGGGACCTCAGCACCCCGCACCATCCTCGGCGCGCTCGGCTGGACGTTTGACACCACGCCGCTCGCCAACGACGCCAAGCACGGCATCGACGGCACCGCCAGCAACTACGGCATCACCATCACCAGCTCGGTCGTCGTCGACCTCGCCGGACTCAGCGACCACGACGGCCGCCTGGTCGTCGCCACCACCAAGGAGACCCCGTGACCCCACTCCTGATCGCCCTCGCGATCTTCGCGTTCACCCTGCCGCTGCCGCTCATCCTGCAGCTGCTCATCGCCGCGGTGCTTCCGCTCCTCGTCGGCCTGGTGACCAACCGCGTCACCAGCTCGGCGAAGAAGGCGATCCTGCTGCTCGTCCTGAGCATCGCGGCCGCCGGCCTGAACGACCTGCTGACCTCCGTCAAGGCCGACCAGTCGTTCGACGCCGGACTCTGGCTGCTCGGCGCGGTGGCCACCTTCCTGACCAGCGGCGCCTTTCACCTCATCCTGTGGAAGCCGACCGGAGTCGCCGCAGCCGCGCAAGACGCCATCCCCGCCACCCAGCCGTCCGGCCAGGTCCTCGAGGCTGACCCGGCGAGCGAGATCCCGGGCACGCTCGAGCAGGGCCGCATCATCCCGCAGAGCCAGAACGATCAGGACGTGGCCGACGCGATGGCCGACGTGTTGAAGTCGCAGCACCCGGACACCTTCGACGTGCACACCGAGAACGGCGTGACCTACGACGGGAAGGGCAACCCGCTCAACCCGCGCGACCTCGACGGCGACGGCCGCGACGACACCAACGGCCAGTTCGTCTAGCGGTCCGAGCCGGACCTCCCGGACCCGGGTCGGGAGCTGTAGCCCGCAGCACTCAGCACGACGCATCAGCGCCCTCCGCCATCACGGCGGAGGGCGCTGTTCTGCGTTCAGCGGATGGCGTTGTGCCGGCGGTTGAAGTTGTCCGCCGAGATGTAGGCGTGGATCGGTGAGCACACCCAGCACAGCGGGAGCAGGACGAATCCGATGACCACGGCGAGCAGCGCGGCCGAGATTAGCGCCGACACGAACCAGAAGATGGCCGAGACCGGGTTGCCCGTGTAGAGGTGCCCGAGGCCAGGGATGAGAAGCGACAGAATCGCGGCCACCCCTCGGCTCTTGGGCGACGCGGTCGGCATCGGTCGCTGGTAGGGCTGATGCGGCTGCATGCGCTTGCTAGCCATCAGGTGAGCTGCAGGATGACGATGAGGCCGATGAGGAGGACGATGATCCCCACGACGGCGGCAAGAACGATGAGGATCACCTTGAGCGCCGTGCTGCCAGCACGCTGCGGCGGCATTGGCTGGTAGTACTGCGGTTGCGGCTGGCCGTATGGCGGCTGCTGCGGCCGTTCTGGCTGCTGCGGTGTGCTCATGTCCTGCGTCCCCCCGGGGTAGGTCTGTGCCGACCAGGATGAGGTACGCGCGACCGACCCGCAGGCGATTCGCCGAACATCACCCGAATGGGTGGTCTACGGCTTCACGTCGAGCGCGGAGTGGCCCGGGTCCATTTCCCGGAACGGCACGAGCACCCGGAACCGCCATGCCCCGGTGATGTCGCGCATGTGCCGGTCGTAGTGGTCAAGGACCGGGCCGTAGCGCTCACCGTCCCGCTCCACGCGCGCGGGCGGTTGCTCAGCGTCGAGCTCCAGTCGCTCGGTGTCGCTCTTGCCGCCCTCGAAGATGATGCGCAGCACGTCAACGATTGCGGAAAGCAGACACGATCCAGTAGATCACCCAGCCGCTGACCCACACCACGATGCCGATGGCGAACAGCGACCCCAGTACGACCCCCACTAGAGCGCCCACTCCTCGCGGTAGTCCGGGTGGTCGGCGTAGGACAGGGCCAGCCAGGTCAAGGTCTGCACGTGCAGGTCATGCCAGCCGATGGCGTACCGGCCCTCGTCCGGCCAGCCCGAGCGCCCAGCGTTCACGATCCTTCGCTTAACCTCGCAGTCGGCTGCGGCTTTGTTCAAGTCCAACTGCTTGCCGAAGGAAGCGCCACTGAGGTCGGATAGGTGTCGCGCCTCGATCTGTAAGCGGTGCTCATCCTCCGCGATCCGCGCCAGCAAAAACTCGGTCAGGGTCACGCCCGGATCCTCACCGTGCGGCGGGCTACTCGCTGCCGTCGAGATACCCGAGTCCCCCGCCTCGGGTTGACGGTGTGCAAGCGCCCGCTCGATCCGGTCGAACAGGTCGTCGGTCCCGACCAGGGGAGCCGCCTTGAGCAGCATCTCGACGTACGCCGCGGTCAGGGCATCGCGTCGCTCCGGTGAGAGGTCTAGCGAAGTCACAGGTACGGTCATTCTGCTCACTCCAATCCAGTGGGCTCAGCCCCTCGTCAGTTACCGCTGGCGGGGGGCGCTTTCGTCTGATCGTACGCCCCTGCGAGCCTGTCGATCCTTCGGGCGGAGCGCCCTATTCGCGCCCTCGGTCAGAAGGTCAGCCTAGTCAGGAGCAAGAACCTGCCTGCTTGCAAAGCAGGTGCGCTACCAATTGCGCCATGGCCCCGCGTCGTTCATCTGGCCTAGTCAGAGGGCATTTCCCCTAGTCAGACCGGCTTTCGTGCTGTCCTGCTCACTTCGAAATACGAGGTCCTACGGGACTCCGCGGGTGTGACCGCGTGCCCTAAATGCGCCCTCGCCGTACCTCTTGCGCCCCCGGGGCGCCTCGCGGCGCCCCTCGGAACAGGCCCAAGACTACCTCAGCTCGCCCTCGCTGCGTCGACCGCGAATCACGTAGTTCGCCGTAGCCGGTGCTACTGTCGAAACGTAGAAGACCCGGCGACGGTTGGAGCCGCCCCGGGTCGTGGCCCACACGAGAGGTGGACAAGATGAGCCTAGGCGACAGAGTCTTCACGCGAGAGACTTGCCATTGCGGCCGACAGGTCGTTGGCCTCGACCAGGGAGACGGCATCTTCACCCGGGGGCTGTGTGCTTCTTGCGACGAGGAGCGATGCGACGCCCCGCAGGACGGCCAGCGCTACTCCTGTCATCCCTTCATGGAGGGGCCCACGGCGGCGCAGAGCATCGACTACCTGACCGGGCGAATGGTTCGAGTAGCCGAAGGTAAGGTTCGAGAAGCCGAGGAAAAAGAGCAGCTCGCTCGGCACAACTTGGAGAATGCCGAGCTGGCACTACGCGCCCGAAGAGCAGAGCTCGACGCGGCCAACCACATCCGCGCGGTGAGCAATGGCTGAGGCTAGCGCGAAGTACCCGGAGGGCACACTCGTCACGATGCCCGAGAAGCACGGCGACGCGGTGTTCACCATCGACGAACCGTGGCTCGACGAGGACACCGGCGAGCAGTGCTACTACCTGAGCAACGAGAACTACATCGGGCTCGACGCCACCGAGTCCGAACTGCGCGAGTTCATGACGGCTGCCGACGCAAGCAAGCGTCGGCTGCCCACCCCCGACGAGTTCGCCAAGGCGTACGACTGGCTCAGCGACCCGTTCAATGATCGGCTCTCGCTCAGCGCCGCCGATCAGGAGGGCGGTGGTCGCGTCGTCCTCGTCGGCCGCACCGTCGAGGGCCTGCCCTTCTATGCCACTGTCTTGGTCGAGCGCATCGACTGGGCCGACAAGTGCTGCGATCACCCGGACGGCTGCGCCTGCACCATGGGGCAGGCCGTGCGATTCGCACGCGAGCACGAGGACGAGCGGACCCACGCGCGGCGGCAGGCTGGGCTCGCCGAGTTGCAGGCCACGAGTCCCGACGAGGAGCCGTCGGCCAGCGAGATTGCTGACCGTGTGCGCCGAGCACGTCAGCACATCGCTAACGGGCCAGCCGGCTCGTGACCGCGACCGCACGGCTGACGACGGCGGAGGTGGCCTCCGTCCTGGTCGACGCGATGGGCGGAACTCTCATCGCCGCCCTCGCGGGCGCGAAGGACCGGAAACTGCCGTACCGCTGGAGGTCCGGTGCTGTCGCGCCGCGCCTCGAAGCGGAGGTCCACCTACGGGCGGCGCTCGACGCCTGGTGGATCCTCACGGCGAGCGACAGTGAGGACACGGCGCGCGCCTGGTTCATCGGCTGCAACCCGCACCTAGGAGACGCGCAGCCCTTCATGGCGCTGCGCGAGGGACGCCTCCGCGAGGTGCTGGCGGCGGCTCGCGCTTTCGTCAGCGACGGACAGGCACCGTGAGCGCACCAAGCCAACCGACGCTGCCTGAGCAGGGGGTGGCGCACTGCATTTTCTGCGACCACACCGAGACCTTCACGACCGACGTCGGACGGTCGGACGCAATGGAGGACCACTACCGGACGCGTCACCGCAGCATGCTCGACGCACTCGTCGGTAGGCCGGGTGCGCGCTTCAAAAAGTCGCCACTGCCTACTCCTCCTGAGGAACTGCGCGCGTCGTTTACGAAGGTCCCTCACCGTCGCCTCGTCTACTGGGAGGTCAAGCACGGCGCTCGCGTCGTCGGAGCCGCATACGCGAAGACCAAGCCGCTAGCCGTCGAGCAGGCCGACGAAGCGGTGCGCGTGCACGAGGCGGTCATCAACACCATGGGTAAGAGGTGCTGCGCATGAGCGAGGACTGGCCGCGCCTTGAGCGCGAGTTGCGCGAGCTGGAGGAGCGCGACCCGAAGATCAAGGCTGCACGCGAACGGGTCGAGCACGTCACCAGCGAGCACGAGCGCTGGCGGCAGGCGATGGTTCGCGACCTGTGGGCGGACGGCTGAGCCGTGCTCTGTCACTACTGCGGCGCGGCCGAAGCGACGACCAGCGACCACATCGTTCCTCGCTCCCGGGGCGGGGCCGACGCCAAGTACAACCGCGTCCCCGCCTGCCAGCCCTGCAATCAGGCCAAGGCCGACGCCATGCCGACCTGTGAGTGCATCACCTGCCGAGCCGCCCTGAACATGCCACGACGCAAGCCGAAGTCGTACAAGGCGCGACGGCCGGACATCCACACCTTGAGCGGCTATCTGCGCTATCCCGCCATGCCGGACGACCTGCGCTAGTTCTTCGGCGCTGGCTAGATCGACCCAGGGCTAGGCCGCATCCTCGTCGTCCTGCGCACGCTTGCGCTGCTGCTCCATGCGGTCGGCCACCAGGTCGAGCTGGGTGTCCCAGAGGTTGCCGTACCGGTCGAGTGTCATCGCCGCCGAAGCGTGCCCGAGCATCCGCTGCACGACCTTCACGTCCGCCCCCGATGCGATGGCCAACGACGCCGCGGTGTGGCGCAACTCGTGCGGGTGCATGTCGCCCAGCCCAGCAGCGAGAGCCGCCGGCTTGAACGCTCGAGCCCGCCAGGAGTGCGGGTCCAGTCGGTGACCCTTCTCGCCCACGAACAACGGACCTGGCTTCTCCGGCAGCCGCGCGAGCACCGACGCCTGGACGGGGACCTCTCGTTCCTTCGAGCCCTTCGTCGGACCCAGCTCGCGGCCCTCAGACGACACCGACCACGAGTGCCGCACCCGGATCCGCTTCCGCACCCGGTCCACATCGTCCTGGCCCAGCCCGAGCGCCTCACCCAGCCGCATGCCCGTCGTGCCCAGCAGCAGCACCAGAGGCCCGTGAGGACCAGACGCTGCCACCAGGCGCTCCAGCTCGGCCCACGACAGGAACCGCATCGAGGTGCGGGTCAGCCGGGGGAGCGCGACACCCTCGGTCGGGTCCCCCGTGAGCAGCCGGTCCGCCATCGCCAGCCGGTAGCAGCGGCGCAGCATCATCAGTCCGCGGTGACGCACCGAAGCCGACAAGCCGGGCCTCGCGACCCATGCGCGAATGTCCGACGGCTTCAGCGTCGTCGCCAGCCGATCCCCGAACGCAGCGACTACGTGTTCTGCGTCGTAGCGATACGCATCCTGGGTCTTCGGACGCAGCCCACCGATGCCCGCCAGGTAAGACTCCGTCATCTCCGCGACCGTCAGCTGCGGACGCTGGTCGGCGATCCGTGGGTCGAGACGTCGCTTGGCATCGAACGTCTCCGCAGCGGTCTTGTTGGCAAACCGCCGCTTGCGCTGCTGTCCACCCTCGCGCCAGCGGACCTCGTATCGCTGACCAGGGCCCGTCCTGGCGCCCCGGCCCCAACGGTCGTGGACGCTCACCGACGCCCGCGCATGCTGACCGTTGGCTCACCGTCCATGGGGATATCGTCCCACTCGACGTCCAGCCACAACCCCGCCAGCAGGTCGGCGTCGGCCTCTTCCATCTGCGTGAACGTCACGCCCTTGTGCTTGAGCTCCAGGTGCGCGATGGCGTGAGCGGTGGCCCACTCTGCGTCGTCGACCTCGCTGATCAGGATTAGCCGGGACTCGTGGTGGATCTCCTCGTTGCAGCCGAGCGGCAGTTCGTTCGTCTGGACCACTCGCCAGCCAGGCCAGCGCTGCTCGAGCTCTTCGGTCACGCAAAACTGGTCGACAAGACGCTTACTCATGATCATCCCCTTTGATGATGCGTCGCTTGGGTGCCGCCTTGCGGTGTCCCCGCGACACGCCCTCCCCCGAAGGCGCTACGGGAGACACTACGGCCGAACCTGTCGCGCCCGATGCATCTTGCGGCAAAGAGTCTGTGCTCGGAGAGAACCAGTCAGGGTGCTCGGTCTCGAGCTCTGCCAGCCGCTTCGAGGCGGCTTCGCCTGCGGCCAGCCGAGACGCGAGCATCCCGAGCAACTCCAGCGTCGACAGCTCTGCCTTCGGCTGCTCGAGGACGCGCTCGACGAGCGAGCGCTTACGTGGCGGCACCCGTCCGGATCGCGCCTCCCAGCCTTCGAGCGTGCGTACCTCGATACCGACGAGAGGCGCGAACTCCTCGCGCGAGTAGCCAGCGGCCACTCGTCGCTCGATGAGTTGCTCTCCCCCAAGAGTCTCCACAGTCGAAGACTCGCACAACCTCGTACCCACACGTACCTCCACGTAGAAACCCGTACGCGGAGCAATCTAGGGGTAACGAGTGGCAGCGCGCTAGTACTTCTACGGAAACTCCCCTAATTCACGTAGTTGACGGGGTTGTGCGAGGTACGTGAAACGCGTAGGGTCTGGCCCATGAAGACCGCAAAACACGTGGACCCGATGGCCGGCGTCGAACTGATGCTGACGGTCAAGCAGGTCGGAGCGGTACTGCAGAAGGACGAGTGGGCGGTGCGAGACCTCATTCACTCGGGCGACCTCTCGGCGCACAACGTCGGCAAGGGGGAGCGGTCGATCTGGCGCATCAAGCCCAGCGACCTGAACCGCTACCTCGACTCGCGCAAGAGCGCTGCCGCATGACCACGCTGCCCGCCCGCTTCTGGGCCAAGGTCGAGAAGACCGACACCTGCTGGCTCTGGAAGGGCCGCGTGATGTGGAAGGGCTACGGGATGTTCAGGTTCGAGAACCGGCCCGACCAGCGGGTACACCGCCTGGCGTACGCCGAGGTGGTTGGTCCCATCCCTGCAGAGATGACGATCGATCACCTCTGCCGCAACCGGGTCTGCGTCAACCCCGACCACCTCGAGGTCGTCACCCGCGAGGAGAACACCCGCCGAGCGCGTGCCCTCGTGACGCACTGCAAGCGCGGACACGAGCTGCCACCGCGTACACCCCACGCGACCCAGCGCGTGTGCCTGATCTGCGTTCGCGCCTTGCGGGCGTCTCGAAAGGCTCGCTCGACCACCACCTGATCTCGGCCCCGCGCGCGTGCTTCGGAGGACCGCGCCGAGACCGACGGGCTGGCCCCCACCATCCCCGGGGGCCAGCCCCCACCACCCATCACGCAAACCGCCGCTGGTCATCCCAGGCAAGGGGTGACGACCAGCGGCAGGCAGGAGACAGCATGACAGACCAGATGCGCCACTCATGGTTGGTGCAGCGGCTGAACAAGCCAGCGGGCGCGGGACGCCTCGCGGCACTCGGCGAGGCGTTCTCGTTCGGGGGCGGGCTGCAGAACGGCGGCCTGTCCAAGGACGCGATGGACCTGCTGCGGTCGGTCTTCTCGTTCGACTACATGGGCGCAGCCGAGTTCGAGTTCGGCGCCGTCCCGGCGGCGCTTCAGGCGATCGCGAAGGCACGGCGCAGCCTCGTTGCCAGCGTCGTGTCTGTCGACCTCGCGACAGTGCCCCTGCCCTGGTCCGCACGGAAGGACGAGCCGAAGATCATCAAGGGCTCGGCGAGCGTCTACGTGCTTTGCCGCAGCGCACACCCCAGCGAGATCGGTGAGCGCATCGTCGGCTGGGCGAGCGAGCCCTACGGCCGGACGTTGAAGGAGTCGACCAACCTCAACCGAGCGTTGCGTCCGAGCGACGAGTTCGACAGTCGGACCTGCGGATGGCTCGAGCTGGACAACGGCTTCTTCTTCTTCACCGACGCCGAGATGTGGGTGAAGACCTGCGCCATCTTCGGCGTCGAGGCGAAGTCCGAGGTGTCCGCATGATGCCCGCCGAGCAGTACCGCCCGACCCACCGTCGCCCCTGCCCCTTCTGCGGCAGCAACGGCTGGTTCGTCGACCAGACGACCGGCCTGATCCGCGCCTGCGTGTGCCTCCCCGCCGACACCGACGAGAACCCGCCGGCCGATGTGGTCGCGCGTCTTCTGCCCGCCGCGCCCGTCAGCGACATCCCGCAGCCCGAGCAGTGGGAGCCGCGCCCGGGCATCGACAACCGCGTCGTCGAGGTGCTGGCCTGGATGCTCGTCGGCCTCGTCGTCGTGCTGGTCGTCGTGATCGTGCGGGGCCTGTCGTGAGCCGCGCGCGGATGATCCAGCGCGCCACTGAGGTGCTCGCGACCTACGAGCCGATCCAGGAGTACGTCCGCAGCAGCCTGGTCGAGGCGATCTTCGACGAGGTACTGCCTCAGGTCAACACCGTGGTCGAGTTGGAGGCGCTGCCGAACTGGACGGTTCTGCTCAACCCGGAAGGGTGGGTGATTCAGACCCCGTGTCCGGCTCAGGCCGCGAACGCTTTCCGTTTCGGTCCCCTGACCGTCGTCTGGAAGCCCGAGGTGACCTCGTGACCTGGGACGTCTTCACAGTGCAAGGACGCTGCCCCTACTGCGGTGCGGAGTCTGGCGAGCCATGCCTGACCTCGACCCAGCGCAAGGCGTATCACTCGCACGTCAACCGAGTCGCCAACGCTCACCGGGTCGACTTGTACCGAGCGCAGGTGGCCTCGTGACCGCCCGCCAGCGCTACTGGACGAGCGTGGTCGCGACGGCCGCCGTCCTGTTCACCCTGATCTGGGTCGTCACCCCGGTGCTCGTGATCGCGGTGGCTCCCTGATGGCCGACAGGTGGCGCGTGCAGGTGCGCGACAAGAAGAGCGGCGACGTCTTCGGCTGGAAGACGGTCGTGGACCGGCTGAACCGGCAGACCGCCGGAGAGACGGCCGAGTTCTACGCCCGCCGCTACCCGGAGTGGACGCTGCGGCTCCTCGACGACACGACGGCTGAGGCCGTGCACCTGGGCCGCGACGGGAAGCCGCTAGAGACCGTCGGTGGCGGATGCGAGTGCTGGGTCACGCCGGAGAGCGAGTGGTTCCGCTACGGCAGCGCCGTCGAGCCCGGCTCGGCAGTCGAGCCGAACCCGGAGTGCCCCCAGCACGGGGGCTTCGCCGAGCCGGTCATGCGACGCGACGCCCGAACCTCGGAGCAGGTCCTCGCTGACCTCGCAGCCGATCGCTATGAGGCCTCGTTGGAGCGGGGAGGGTCCGATGTCTGAGCGTCGTCGCTGGCTAACGGACAAGCAGCTTGACCACGCAGACCGCATGCGAGCCGAACTCGTAGCCCGCCGGGAAGCGCACATCGCCAAGCACGGGCCGCACACCTGCACGCCTGACCCTAAGGACCCGTGGTCGACGTGCGACCTCGAGAAGGCGGTGGCGTCGTGATGGCCGCGCTCCGAGAGGCGGTCGCCGACAGCGTGTTCCGCCGCGGCGAGTACGTCGACAACCTCGCCAACGACATCGAGCGGATGAGCCTCACCGCCGAGCAGGCGGTCGCGCACCTGCGGCTCGTTGCCCAGCTGCTCCGCGAGGAGAGCGACAAGGCGATGCAGGAGCGTGCCTCGTGAGCGGGCGCATGGTCAGCGTGACGGAAGCGCGGAACCTGTCGTCGCTCGCCAAGCGCGACCAAATCCTGCACCCCGAGGTCGTAGTTCCCGACCTCGCCCACACGGTCGTTGTGCAGGCCGAGCAGATCGCCGCGCTTGGCGAGGCCATCAAGGACTTGTGCTGGAAGGCGACGCAGTACGGCGAAACGGCCGACGGCGACACCTTCGCGTACATCCTGCCGAAGGGAACCGTGCATCGGCTCATCGGCGCTGCGCAGTCCGCTGGCATACCTGCGGTCTTCCGTAACGCGGAGGTGGAGGCATGAGCCTCGTCGGATTCAAGGGCCAGAATCACCCGCAGCAGATCGGTAAGCGCGGCGCACTGGACGAAGTCGATGACCGGGGCACGCCGCCCGAGTTGTTCGACCCGCTGAACACTCTGCACCACTTCACCCTGGACGTGGCGGCCGCGCCGCACAACGCCAAGTGCTCCACGTTTTACACCCGCAAGGACGACGGGCTTGCTCAGCCGTGGGCCGGGGCGGTCTGGTGCAACCCGCCGTACTCCGACCTGCTGGCTTGGGTCGGGAAAGCGTGGTCCGAGTGGTTCTCGGGTGCTCCCTCGCTGATCGTGATGCTGCTCCCCGCCAATCGACCTGAGCAGCGGTGGTGGCAGGAGTACGTCGAGCCGTTCCGCGACCAGGGTGGGCCGCTGTCCGTCCGCTTCCTCGCCGGTCGCCCGCGCTTCATCATGCCGGGTCAGACCGAGGTGCTGCCGAACCAGCGACCCCCGTTCGGGCTATGCACGCTCACCTGGACGCACTCGTGACCGCGCCGACGCTGCTCACGCAGCCCGAGCACCACGGCCTCACCATCATGCGCAACGTCGAGCAGGGCACCGAGGATTGGCACAACCAGCGACGCGGCATGGTCACGGCGTCGGTTGTCGGCAGGCTGATCTCGGTCGGCTACCTCGGAGCTGACGGCTACGACTGCCCCGAGTGCGGCGCTCAGTCGGGTCTGCCGTGCCTGAGCAAGGTCAAGAAGGCCGGCGAGTCCGGAGCACCGATCCGTACCTTTCACGGTGCCCGCACGGAGGTCGCGACCGGCAACCGCACGGACGCTGCCCAGGTCTTCGCGCCCGCCACAGGTGACGATGCGCGCGGGCTGACGCTGCTACTCGCAGCCGAGCGCATCACTGGACACACCGACCCGACCTACATGTCCGACGACATGTGGCGCGGCCAAGAGGACGAGCCGATCGCCCGCGAGGTCTACAGCCAGCACTTCGCACCCGTCTCGACAGTCGGCTTCATGGTCCGCACCGGTCCCGGCTTCACGATCGGCTACTCACCCGACGGCCTGATCGGCGACGACGGTCTGATCGAGATCAAGTCGCGGCGGCAGAAGAAGCAGCTCGCCACGATCCTCGACGGCCAGATCCCCGCCGAGAACATGGCGCAGATGCAGTGCGGCCTCCTCGTCTCCGGCAGGGCGTGGTGCGACTACGTGTCCTACTGCGGCGGCATGCGGCTCTGGGTCCAGCGCGTGACGCCGGACCCCCGATGGTTCGCGGCCATCACCGCTGCCGCTCAGGCATTCGAAGAAGCGGCCATCGAGATGGCCGCCACCTACCAAGAGGCAACCCAAGGGATGCCTGATACCGAACGACCCGACCTCGAAATGAGCATCTGAGATGGACCTTCGTGTAGACCTCATCCTTCGTGTTCAGAACGACCACTCGGCCTCCGCTTTTGGCACTTCAAAGTCGCCGAAGGGCGAGCATTGGCGCTGCGCATGCGGCGAGTCCTATCAGGGCAAGGGCGCGTTAAGCAGCGGGCATCGCCATAGCGCCACCGAGATCCTGTCGGCGCTCGACGCGGCCGCGACGAACGCATGACCGCGTTCGACATCTCCGACACGCTCGCGCCGAACTCCGATCAGCTCGACGCAGTGGACCTGCTGGGCGGGCCGCAGACCTTCACCATCAGCAAGGTCAGCAAGGGCAACCCCGAGCAGCCCGTACAGATCCACCTGGCCGAGTTCGACCGGCCCTGGCGACCCGGCAAGAGCATGCGCCGCGTCATGGTCGCCTGCTGGGGCCCTGACGCCAACCAGTACGTCGGTCGCAGTGTCCGCCTGTGGTGCGACCCCAAGGTGGCGTTTGGCGGTCAGGACGTCGGAGGCGTTCGCATCCTCGCTCTGTCGCACATCGACAAGCCGAGAGGCATCCCGCTCCTCGTCTCTCGCGGCAAGAGCGCCATCTACAAGGTCGACGTCCTGAAGGTCGAAGCGCCGAAGACCTCGCCCACGGTGTCGCCCGAGCTGCTGGCCGACCTGTCCGCAACGTTCGAGCGCAAGGGCATCCCCGAGGAGGCGCGACTCACCGGCGTGCACCGCATCACCGGAGGTTCGCAGACCGGCCTCGAGGTCATCACCGAAGACGAGGTGCGCCAGGTGCTCAAGGCGCTGGAGTCGCGGCCCGATGTCGCACCCAAGCAGGCCGAGCAGCAGCCCGAGCCCGCCGACGACTGGCCTGCCGTGGCCCAGCCGGGCGGTGCCCAGTGACCGCGGTCGTCGCAGGCGCGCCCCACGCCTCCGGCCGTGTGGCTGGGGAGGGCGCGCGCCACCGCGCTCTCCCCAGCCTGCCCAGTGATCCGGTCAACCACCCCGCGCACTACACGAGCCACCCGAGCGGCGTGGAGTGCATCACCGTCGCCGAGCACTACGGCTTCAACATCGGCAACGCCATCAAGTACCTGTGGCGCGCTGGCCTCAAGGGCGGCGCCATCGAAGACCTGAAGAAGGCCGCTTGGTACGTCAATCGCGAGATCGAGAAGCGCACCAAGGAGGACGAGCAGTGACCGAGATCCAGTTCCGCAGTGACATGTCGGTCGAGACCACGCGCGTCGAGGGCGACGACCTCGACGTCGCCCGAGCAGCCTGGGTTAGCACAAAGGGTCAGCGAGCCGAGGACGAGGCGGACCGCGACCGCGCTACAGGGCTGATCAACATGCTGATGCGCGACCGACACGGCTCGCCCTTTGAGCAGGTCGGTCTGCAGTTCCTCGTCTCCGCGCCGATCTTCGTCTGGCGCGAGCACATGCGCCACCGCATCGCTTCCTACAACGAGATGAGCGGGCGCTACACCCAGCTCGCGCCGGTGTTCTACGAGCCCGCCGTCGACCGGGCGCTGGTCCAGCAGGGCAAGCCCGGGGCCTACTCGTTCGTCGCGGGCACGGAAGAGCAGCACGGCAACGCAGTCTTCGCCATTCGGCACGCAGCCCGTACCGCGTACGGGCTGTACGAGGTCCTGCTCGCCCAGGACGTCGCCAAGGAGGTCGCTCGCATGACGCTTCCGGTGAGCATCTACTCGACCGCCTACGTCCGGATGAACCTCCGCGCGCTGATGAACTTCCTCAGCCTCCGCACCAAGAGCCCGAACGCCCGGTTCCCTTCGTTCCCCCAGCGCGAGATCGAGATGGTCGCCGAGCAGTACGAGCGGGCGATGGAGGACCACTTCCCGCTCGTCTGGTCAGCCTTCGTGCTCAACGGACGGGTGGCACCCTGATGGATCTCGTCAACCGCTCCGCCACCCCGAAGGACCGGACCGTCAGCGACGACGCGACCCGGCTGCAGATCGTCGAGCACCTGATCGACGGGAAGACGATCCCGCAGATCGCCGAGCTCGTCGGCTACCACCGGACCCAGGTGCAGATGGTCGCCTGCGCGCACGGCTACCCGACGGCGAAGTACATGGAGCGGTCGCGGGACCTGCTGGCCGCGCGGGTTTCTAGCGAGGCGCCGTGAGAGTCGTCGTCGCCAACCCACGCCCGTCGATTCCGGGCAGCCTCACAGACCTCGTAGAGCGCGGTCGCGCTTCTGAGTGGGGTAGCACTCGGCGCCGAGCCGAAGAACTCGTCGCTGCCGTCCGTGCTCTTCGGGGAGCGCTCGAAGCGGACGGCAAGAAGCCTGCGAGGCCGAGCGAAGCCACGCACGAAAGGCAGTACGACAACCGCTGCGGCGCGATTGCCACTGACGGCCCTTGCCGTACGCCCGTGCACGCTGCGGGAGTGCATTGCTGGAGGCACCCATGAGCACGATCCTCGCGATCGACCCAGGCGACCAGCAGTCCGCCTTCTGCCTCATCGACCGGGCGTCGCGCCGGCCGATCGAGTTCGCCAAGGTAGCGAACTCCGTCCTGCTGGAGCACCTCCGCACAAACACATGGGGCCAGGACGTCGCGGCCATCGAGATGATCGCCTCCTACGGCATGGCCGTGGGCGCATACGTCTTCGAGACGTGCGTGTGGATCGGTCGCTTCGCCGAGGCCGTCGTCTACTCGCAGCACCTCGAGCCGGACCTGATCAAGCGCCAACCAGTCAAGCTCCACCATTGCCACAGCGCGAAGGCGAAGGACACCAACGTCCGCCAGGCCCTCATCGACCGCTTCGGCGCCGGCGCGAGCAACGGCGGCAAGGGCACGAGGGCCGACCCGGGCTGGTTCTACGGCTTCGCCGCGGACGTCTGGCAGAGCTACGCGCTGGCCGTCTTCGTGGCTGACCAGCAGGCCGGGGTCACGCCGTGAGCGCCGCACGCCCAGTGCTCGTCATGACGGCTCACCCCGAGGGACCCGCAACGGTCGGACTCTGCCTGTGGCTCTCGTACTGCCGGGGCATCGGCGAAGTCGTCGCCCGGCACCGCACCGCCATCACGTCCGTGCAGCACGAGCCGGTGAGGCGGAACCCGTGACCGCGACCGAAGAGACGCGCCCCTACGTCTCGCAGCGCAGAGGTAAGGCGCCCGAGCGATCCGCTACCTACCAGATCGCCAGCCCCGGAGACTGGGCTGCGGACGGCAACTGCGTCGGCAGCGCGGAACCGGACATCTGGCACTCCGACGACAGCCACCGCGAGCGCGAGTCCGACTCCTACAACAGCGACGCCAACCTCGCCATTCGCATCTGCAAGACCTGCCCGGTACAGGTGGCTTGCCTCCAGTACGCACTCGAAGTTCCCCAGGCTGCCGACTGGGGCATCTGGGCCGGTACGACGGCCGCTGAGCGTCGCGTACTGCGCCGGAGGTCCGCATGACCGAGCGCGAGTACATCCTCGCCCGCCTCCAGGTCGAGCGGGAGCAGGCCATGGCCCGCTGGAACGTCGCCGGACCGTCGCACGCACGCGTCCAGCCCCGTGAGCCGCGTCGTCTCGTAGCCGCCGTGCAGGCCGAGCAGCGACGCCGTGAAGCCTGGCGAGGGACCGCCGCATGACCACCGCAGAGCAGGCCGACCGGACCGCGCGCAACATCCTCGAGCTCGTCCAGGCACGCCGCCAGCTCGCCGCCGTGCGGGTGGTCGTCGACCGCCTTCGGAGTAGCCCAGCACCGAGCGAGGGGTTCCGCCTCGACCTGGTGGTGGAAGACCTCGACGCCGCGCTCGCACATCAGCCCGCGCCCACGTCCTCCGACTCCCGAGAGGTCCCCGCCTGATGGCCCGCCGCATCCCCGACGGCTTCGTGCCGCTCCACACGAATTACCTGCGCGACCTCGCCATCCAGCGTGCTGGCGTCGAGGCCGAGCTGCTGTACATCCGGGGCCTGGCGCACTCGAAGGGCGGGAAGACCGATGGGTTCCTGTCGACGTTCGACCTGCCCGTGTTCGGCGTCCGGCTGAAGCGCGTCGAGGTCCTGGCCGCCGCTCTCGTGCGCGAGGGGCTGTGGGTCGAGGCCGAGGACGGGTGGCGCATCCGGTCGTGGACGAAGTGGAACGGGACGCCCGAGGAGATCGCCGAGCAGACGGCACGCCAGCAGGCCGCGGCGGTTCGGACGAACCACAACCGGTGGCACCAGGAGCAGACGAAGAACGACTGCCCGCTGTGCCAGAGCGAGCCGCTGAGGTTGGTTGGTGCACGGTGAACGGAGACGATATGCCTGACCTCGACCCTGCCGTGATCATGGCGAAGCACTCGCCGGACGGATGGGCAGACGACGGACAGGGTTGGTGTCCCTCATGCGGCATGTTCATCGTCGGCCCGGGGTGCGAGGCCTACCGCTTGGCTGAGGCGCTGGCCGCCGAGCAAGCCAAGGTGGCGCGGGCGTGGGCCTGGTACCGCGACGAGTCCGGCCTCGTGGATGAAAGCGATCTCGCTGCCGCCCTCGCTGACCAGCCCGAGCGGGGCAGCGGTGACCCTTTCACCTGCGTCTGCGTCGAGTGCGGCGCTGTGGTCACTGGACGCGGCGGTGATCCGATCGCGGTGCTTGACGGATGGGTCTTCGACGGCAGCGCCTGGCGTTGCCCCGAGCACGCCGCTCGCGCTCGTACGCCCGAGCAGGAGCAGGGCCGGTGAGCGGATCGCTACACCGATCGCTAGAGCGTTCGCTACACCGATCGGTGGGGGTGATCGCTAGCGAATCGCAGAGCAAGAGCAAGAGCAAGAGCAAGAGCAAGAGCAAGATTCCGACCGACAAGTCGGGAGCACTGGTCCAGGTCTGTCTGTGGTTGATAGCTCTACTTCCGAATCCGAAATCGTTAGGTACCTACACGCGCGAGATGGCGACGCTCGGATTCGGGGTGACAAGATGATCAACCACGACCAGGCCGCCCGCATCGCCGCCTCCATCACGATGCTCCGACCCGACTGGCCGCAGTCGCAGATCGTCACTCTCTGTGGCGAGCTCAAGCACTGGCCGCTGCTCGACCTCGCCGTCGGCCTGGCCTACATCGCCATCGACCGCAAGCCCGACGGCAGCTGGGCCAGCAAGAGCCCGTACCGCGTCAAGGAGCAGGGACCATGGCGAGCGATCGGCATCGTCGACCCCGAGCAGCAGGCCGCACGCGACCGTGGCCAGCGCGAACTGCAGGAGCGGCACGACCTCATCGCCACCCGAGCCCGCGCCATCCGCCTCTGCCCGATCTGCGACGACGAGGGACGGCTCGCCAACAGCCGCCTCTGCACCCACGACGACCGGGCCACGCAGACCCGCAGCACCGGAGCCGCAGCCGCACGCCAAGCACTCGCCGATGCACGAGCAGCACGCCAGCAGACCCAGACCCAGGAGACCGCCGATGCCTGACCTCAACCCCGCCGCCGTCATGGCCGCGCACGCTCGACACTTCGACGGATTCACACGCTGCATCGAGACCGTGCGCCTACGGCCGGAAGAGCACTGCGAGCCATATCGCCTGGCAGAGGCGCTGGCCGCCGAGCAGGCCAAGGTGGCGCGGGTCGAGCAGAGGCTCAACAACGCGGACGAACACGGCCTAGACGACGTTAGCGATGACTTCGCTGAGGGTTACTGGCTCATGCACGAGCAAGTCCGCGTGGCCCTCGCTGACCAGCCCGAGCAGGTGACCCGATGAGCACCCCGCCTGTGGACGTGGCCGCGATCCGAGCGGCGCTGGCAAAGGCGACCCCCGGGCCATGGGAGAGCGATCGGACGTTCTGGAAGATCGGCTCAAAGTACCCGGGCATGGACCATTTCTGGCACGACATCCTCGCCGTGAGTGCTCGTCCGATCGGACGATTCGACGACTCGCTGCCGAACGGAACCGCCGACGCCGAGCTGATCGTCCTGCTCCGCAACAACGCCGAGGCGCTGCTGGACGCACTGGAGCGGGCTCAGGCGGCGAGCGAGGGCCTGGACATGCTGGTCGCTCAGGCCGAGCGGCGGGGCGCGACTGACGCGTGGAGCAAGGGGCTCGTCAGTGGCATTGGATTCGCAACCCGAATGCAGCGTGATCCGGAGACGTGGGAGCCAGTCAACCCCTACCGCGACGCCATCGAGACCGGGAGCACCGACCTGTGACCCAGCCCTGCGACATGTGCAGCCAGCCCAGCCAGACCCCGACATGCCCCCGGTGCCTCGGCTACCAGGCGTGGGCCGGCAAGGACTCCGCCGGTGCGTCACCGACCCGCCTGGCCAAGACGAAGCCCAACCTCGAGGCGCTGCCCGGCCTGGTCGCGGCGCTCGCCCGATGCGTCACCGAAGCGCCCGCTGACGCTGGTGGCGGTAGCGGAGGCAAGCCCGGGTCGAAGCCGCCGATGCGCCTCGACGTTGTGCACCTTGTCGACGAGCGCGAGAAGCCGCTGTGGTGGGGCGAGGACCCGCGCGAAGCCGATCTGCAGGACCGGTACGGCGTCACGTGGTCGCTGCACGCCTGGTCGCGCGTCGTCTGGGAGGAGATGCCCGACGCGGACTTCCTGGCCGAGACGCCCACGACCGAGACCGAGAGCACATACCTGCTGGCCGCGTGGACGTGGATCGGGCAGCAGCAGTGGGCCGACGAGTTCTGCGACGACGTCAACGCGCTCGCCCGCAAGTGCCGTGCCGGACTGGGCATCCGTCCCGAGCTGCGGCTGTCGTGCCGCTACTGCCACGACCTCGTCCAGCCCGTCGACGCCAAGCACGACGTGACCACGTGGGAGGCGTGCGCGTACGGCCTGTGCCGCGGGTGCGGTCGGGACTACCCGCTTGGTCCGGCCCTCGCGGCGCTGGGTCAGGTGCAGGACCCGATGACGCTCAAGGCCATCTCGGCAGCGACCAGCCTGCCCGAGCGAACCCTGCGACGGTGGTCCGAGCTCGGGGCGATCAAGCCAGCACCGGACTCGGCAGGGCGCCGACGCGGGCGCCTGTTCGACCTGGCCGAAGTGCGGGCCGCGGCGAGGACCTTGAACCGGTCGCTTGCAGGGTGAATGACAGCCGTGTAATCTTACGGCCACTTGGGCGTACTGCTATGCCCTGAAGCGCCGTCGAGCTCACGCTCCGGCGCTTCTGTCGTCTTCCGGCTGCACCGCTACCTGCCCGGCGTGGAACCCGGCGACGGGAACGGCGGCAGCGGCTTCCCGCTAGCGCTCGCTAGACCACCGCGCGTGGCCGGAACCTCCGTGCTCGATCCCCGTCAAGGAGACCCACATGCCGAAGTCCAAGCCCGGCGCGCGCTGCCGGTACGCCGGTGAGGAGCCGTTCGGCACGCTGCCCGACGGCATCCGCCCCGGCACTGAGGTCACGGTCCGCGAGCTCGTGCCCGCCGGGGAGGCAGGCGCCCACACCGACACCGAGGACTCCGTCGTCGTCGAGTGGGAGCAGGCCGACGTCGCCTACGACGACCAGGGCGCCGCGTCGCTCATCCACCGCTCGCGCGCCACGTCCATCGCCGCCGACGTGTTCGGTGACCTGTTCGAGGCGGTGGCCTGATGCCGTTCACCACGACGATCGTCGGCGCGCAGCGCTACCTCGACGCCATCACCGGCCGCGCCGCAGCAGCCGCGCGCACGACGTACCTCGCCGCGCTGACCGCCGCGCCGACGCGGACGACGACGCTGGCCACGATGGCCGAGGTCGCCGTCGCGGGCTACGCCCGCCAGACGTACGTGCCGACCGCGCCGACGTCGGCGGACCCGCCCGTCACCGGGCTGAGCACCGCCGACACGTTCGGCCCGTTCACCGGCGACCCGCCCGCGATCACGCACCTCGCGCTCGTCTCGGCGTCGTCCGGCACGACCGGTGACCTGGTCGGCTACTGGGCGGTCGACACCGCCAAGGACGTCGGCATCGGCGATTCCGTCACTGTCGCATCCGGTCAGGCCACGATCTCCGCGACGTCCTGATGCGCCGCACCACCGCCACGCCGCTCGCGGCCCTTGCCCTGGTCGTCGGGCTGCTCGCCGGCACGACCGCTTCAGCGGCCACGGCGAACGACGCAGCTTGCCGCAAGGCGACCGTCTCCGGCTCTCCCAGCACCACCGAGCTGCTCGCCTACGACGCGTGCCGGTTCGACAGGCTCGACGCCGCTGTGGCCGCGCTCAAGCCGATCTCCCCGTCCCCGAGCCCCAGCGTCACCACCCCGCCGACCGCGAGTACGGCTCCGACCAGCCCGGGCCCGACGCTCGTGCCCACATCTTCGCCAAGCCCGACCAGCAGCCCGACCCTCGGTGCGAAGCCTGGCCCGTCGAACACCGGCGTCCCGGACGGCACCACCCTCACGGCGTACACGGGTCCGACGACCATCACCACGGCCGGCACCGTGATCGACGGCAAGGACGTCAGCAGCGCGCTGCGCATCGAGGCGAAGAACGTCGTCATCCGCAACTCGAAGATCCACGGGTCCGACGCGATCGGGATCGACACCACCGACTCCGGCGGCCTGACGATCTCCGACAGCGAGGTCTACGACTTCGAGACCGGGCTGGTCTACAGCAACTTCACCGCCGTGCGACTCGACCTGCACGACCTGTCGTACGACGGGGTGAAGCTCAGCAGCAACGCCACGGTCCGCGACTCGTGGATCCACGCGCCGAAGCCGACCCCCGATGCGCACTGGGACGGCATCCAGGTCCAGAACGGTGTGGTGAACACCCTCATCCAGGGCAACAACATCGACCCGAGCGGGGCAGACACGAACTCGGCGCTGTTCCTGTGCCCCGACCTCGGCCCCACCACAGCCGGCCCACTCACCGTCACCGGGAACTGGCTCAACGGCGGCAACTTCACCGTGAACGTCCTCGACGGCAACAACGGGCAGTACTTCATCCGCGACATCCGGGTGACGAACAACCGCTTCGGTCCCGACCACAAGTACGGCTACTCCAACGTGAACGTGCCGATCACCCAGTCGGGCAACGTCGTTGACGCCACGGGTGCGCCGCTCGCCCTGTAGGAGCCAACGGTGCCGATCGTTCAGCAGGCGTCCGGCACCTTCACGGGGTCGAGTCTCACCCCGACGCTGCCCGCCGCGTCGTCGGCGGCTAACTGTGTCGTCGTGTTCGTCGCTGCGAACACGACCGTCGCCACCCCCGCAGGGTGGACGTTGCGCGCCTCGCAGGTCAATCAGATGGGGCACTACCTGTTCGACCGGCAGGGCGTGTCGCTGACGTCGGTGACGATCACCAACAACGGCGGCGGCACAGCCGGCACGTGGTGGATCGCCGAGATCCAGGGCGGCGTCTACAACACCTCGCTGGGCCAGAACAACACGAGCAGCCAGACGACGTACAACACCGCTTCGCTCACGCCAGCCGCTGGCAACCGGATCCTGATCGCGTCCATCGGCTCGACGACCAATGGCGCTGTCGTCCGCACGACGTCCGGCTGGACGAACGGCTTCGTCGAGCAGGCCGACGTGTGCGCTCCGACTGCCGACTACCCGATGCAGGCTGTTGCAGTCCTCGACGGGGTCACGGCCACCGGTTCTGCGGCGTACAGCACGACGACGACGTACAGCGCCTTCAGCACGGGCCGCACGGCGATCATCGCGTCGTACGCCATCAGCGCCAGCGGCAGCGGCGCCGCCTCACCTGTCACCGCGTCCGGATCGACGGGCACGACCGGCTCGGCCGCGCTCACCACCACCGCCCAGCCGACCGCGTCCGGATCTACGACGACATCAGGCGCGGCCACCCTGGCCGTGCCCGCTGCGGTCGCCGCTTCTGGCTCCACCGGTACGACCGGCCAAGCAGCGCTGACCGCGACCGCACCGCTGACCGCGAGCGGGTCGACCACACCCACAGGGCCTGCGGCACTGACCCCCACGGTCCGGCTAGCCGTCAGCGGCTCGACGGGTCCCGCCGGCCAGGTCACGCTGACCAGCACCGTGCGCGCCACCGCCTCTGGGTCCACCGCACCGACCGGATCGGCCGCCCTCAGAGCGACCGCGCCGGTCACCGCGAGCGGCTCGACCACGGCGACCGGCTCCGCGTCCTTCGGCAGCTCCACGACCCCGGCCACCGCCGGCGGCACCACGGACCCCACCGGGTTCGCAATCGCCACCGCAGCCGCCCGGGTGACAGCGGCCGGCACCACCAGCCCGACCGGGTCAGCTAACGCCACCAGTTCGGCCAGCGTCACCGCGACCGGAACCTCCGCGGTCACCGGCCAAGCCAGCGTCACCGCCGCAGCACCGCTCGCAGCGAGCGGATCGACCGTCCTCACCGGGACCGCTGGCCTAGCCGCACAGCAGTCGCTCACCGTCGCCGGCTCAACGACCCCGTCGGGCAGCGCCGCACTGAGCGCGGTCAGCCCGCAAGGCGTCACCGTGTCGGGGTCGACCAGCCCCACCGGCCAAGCTGCTCTCACCGTGCGCGCCCTGCTGACCGGCAATGGCGCCGCCGTTGTCGACGGCCACGCCACGGTCGTCGCCCAGGCCACAGTGACCAGCAGCGGCACCACCGCACCGACCGGCACGGCTGCGCTCGGCGCCACTGGCCAGTCGGCCATCACCGCGTCGGGCAGCACCAGCACGACCGGCGACGGTCAGCTGCAGCCGCTCGTCGTGCTTACCGCGTCCGGATCCACCAGCACCAGCGGCATCGTGCAGACCCGCGCCACCGCCACGCCCACCGCGGCGGGCGCCACTGCACTCGCCGGGCAGACCGCGCTCACCGCGCTGCTCCAGCTGGCTGCGTCCGGCAGCGTGCGCGTCACAGGATCAGCGAGCCTGGCTGCAACCAACGAAGAGCCCGCCCACGACTACACCTTCGCCGGCCACCTCGACCCGCGCAGATGGACGGGCACGCTCGACCAGCGGGCCTGGTCCGGCCACCTCGAGCCCCGATTGTGGGAAGGAGCGCTCGCGTGACCGGCACCCCGCACGAGACCGACGAGCTGCGCCCCTTCACCGTGCTGGTCAACCAGCAGCCCATCACAACAGCCGACGGCGTCAAGGCCTGCATCGTCCAGGCCGGCGACCGCCCCACCGTGTGGGTGGATCCGGTCGTGCGTGACGGCAAGACCCTGATGCGGGTGGCCGGGCTGGCTCGTGGTGCGTACGACACGTGGGCCCAGGTCAGCCGAGGTGACGAGGTAGCAGTCATCTACCTCGGTCGGCTCTACGTCGACTGATGCACGATCGCGCCAGCACCACCGATCGCGGCTACGGCAACGAGCATCAGCGCGAGCGGCGCAAGTGGCAGGCCAGGCTCAACGGTGGCCGAGTCGTGCAATGCACGTGTCACGGCAGCTGCAAGCGGCACAGCGGTCAGTGTGAAGTGATGATCGACCGCGAGACACCGAGCGACCAATGGGACCTTGCGCACAACGAAGGGCAGCAGGGCTACGCGGGACCTTGGTGTAGGTCCTGCAATCGCGCAGACGGTGCCGTGCGGTCGAACGCACCCAAGTTGATCATTCGGGAGTGGTGACCCCCCGTCCAGAAGATCCAGACGTCACCGGCACTTGCCTCCGCCAGCAGCCAAAAATTCTCTCGACACGTTTCACGA
>Ga0210040_10000821_pt1 | contig 49819 bp, 49 predicted proteins | sample CryGeyCG12114_NA_FD_185462 | JGI IMG/M metagenome (GOLD analysis project Ga0210040, IMG submission 185462) | Groundwater microbial communities from aquifer - Crystal Geyser CG19_WC_8/21/14_NA (SPAdes) (version 2) | ecosystem: Environmental > Aquatic > Deep subsurface > Groundwater | place: USA...
GACCAGCCGGTGGGGGCCGGTCCCCAGGGGCCGCTGTCCTTGTCGACGGTGACGACGACCCTCAGGAGGTTCCCGGTGGCCGGGGCGGCCGGCAGGGTCGCGGGAGCGCTGGGGGCGTCGGTGGGCAGCACCGAGCCCCTGCTCGTCTGCACCGCGACGAGCGGCGCGGGCTGCGTCGGGGTCGGGGTCGGCGTCGGGGTCGGCTGCGCCGGGGTCGTGACCACCGCTGCCGCCGACTCCGGCGAGCGGTTCCCCGCCGCGTCGACCGCCGAGACGGTGTAGCTGTAGGAGGAGCCCGCGGCCAGCGCCTGGTCGGTGAAGGAGGTCCCGGTGGCGCTCGCGGCGACCACGGTGGTCCCGCGCGTGACGCGGTAGGAGGCGACGCCGACGGCGTCGGTGGCGGCGGTCCAGCGCACCGTCGCCCGCGTGGGGGCGTCCGCGGTGGCGCTCACCCCGGTCGGCGCGGTCGGAGCGGTCGTGTCCGCCGCCGGGGCGGGCGTGGTCGGCGGCGGCGTCCCCTCGTAGCGGGCGACCTGGACCAAGGCCTGGTCCGAGCGGGACCAGGTGGCGGTGGTGGCGGTGGCGTCGGCCGGCGCCAGGGTCCGGGCGGCGGTGGAGACCATGGGGTACCCGGCCGCGCTGGGGCTGCGCTGCTCGACGGTGCGCGCGTACCCACCGGTCCAGGCGGGCTCGGTCGCCGCGAGGGACGGCGAGCTGCTCCAGCTGTCGATGCCGAAGGTGGCGAAGGCGGCGCCCGCGGCGGTGGCGGGGCCGGCGTCCGCGGCGCGGCTCTTGACGTTCGCGTCGCTGTACGCGGCCGGGCCGGCGACGGCCGAGACGAGGACGGCGTCCTGAAGGGGGTGCTCGGCAGCGGCCCAGGCGGCGCCGCGCGGGGTGGTCCAGGTGGCGGTGGCGGCGCGGTCGGCGGGCTCACCGGTGGCGACGCGGTAGAGCACGGCCTGGGACACCGAGGCGCCGGTGGTGGGGGTGCCCTCGTAGGACCAGCCGGTGGGGGCCGAGCCCCAGGGGCCGCTGTCCTTGTCGACGGTGACGACGACCCTCAGGAGGTTCCCGGTCGCCGGGGCGGCGGGCAGGGTCGCGGGAGCGCTGGGGGCGTCGGTGGGCGACACCGAGCCCCGGCTCGTCTGCACCGCGACGAGCGCGACGCCGTCAGCCGCGCCCGCCGGGGGCGCGACGACGGGCTGCAGGCCGAGCAGCACCACGAGCAGCGCGACGACGAGCGCCAGGGGCGCCCGGCGCGAGGGAGGCGCGGCGGAGAGGACCGTCGGAGCGGCGTGCGACATGCAGACCTCGGAGACTTCGGGGCTGCGAGCAGCCGGGCGCAGAGCGGCGGAGCCACCAGAGTAGGGAGCGCAGGGCCCCGGCCGATAGGCCCGAGCGCTCGCGCCCCCCGTCCAGACGTGGGGTCACGCTCCGTGCGTGCTCCGTCGCCCGCCGGGGCTGAGCGCAGCGAGGTCAGCGCACCGAGGTCAGCGCACCGACGTCAGCACGGCGACCAGCACGGCGGCCGGGACGGCGAGCCCCGGGGCGGGCCCGGCACCGAGGAGCAGCGGGACGGCGGCCAGCAGGGCGGCGTCCGGGCCCCGCACCACGCGCGCGAGCAAGCCCGTGGGCACGGGGCCGGCATCGGTCACCACCACCGGGCCCATCGCCGCTGGACCGGTGCTGCCCGTGGCCGCCCGCACCGCCCCCGCGGTCCCGGCCAGCGCCACGGCTCCCGCAGTCCACAGCGGGGTGCCCACGGCCAGGGCGGTGAGGGCCGCCCAGGCGGTGACCAGCAGCAGCGGCGCCACCACGAGGGCCGCCCGCAGCCAGTGCGGGTGGAACGGCAGGGCGCGGACCAGGCCGGGCGAGCGCGAAGCGGTGGCCAGGCCCCCGGCCGCCGCGCGGGCCAGGGCGGCGGCAGCCAGGACGGCGGCCAGCGCCGCCGCCGCCGGTCCGAGCAGCGCCTGGGCCAGCGGCGGGACGACGAGCAGCGGCACCGCGGCCAGCAGCGCAGTGCGGCGCCGGGCGAGGCGCTGGACGTCGCGCAGCACGACCGCCGGGAGCCCGAGCCCGTGCCCCCGCCGCGAGCGGACCGCGCCCCCGGCCAGCAGGCGGCGCCCTGCCAGCGCTGCGGCGGCCTGGCTCGGGTCGAGCGCGATCGCCGAGCCCCGGACGGAGGCCAGGAGGTCGCCTCCCGCGCGCAGGTCGCGCAGCGCGATCGCGCCCGTGCGCCGCGCCGCCGCAGCCACGGCGACCAGCGCTCCGACGACCGCGACGACGCACGCAGCGGCCACGAGGCCTCCGGGCGGCGGCGACGGCAGGGCGAGGGTGGGCGGTGCGAGCGCGAGCACGGCGCAGGCCGCTCCCAGGGCGACGGCGACCGCCCCGACGCGCGCCCACGGTCGCGTGCCGCGCGTCGTGGACTGGGCCCCCGCGAGCCCGGCCACGAGGGCGAGGGCCACGGCCGCCCCCAGGACGAGCGCGGCAGCCACCGCGCCGGGCTCCGTCGTGCTCGGGGCGGCGGCTCGCAGCACCAGCCAGCCGAGGACGGCCCCGGCGGCCGCCGAGGCGGCGGCCACCCGGCGTCCGGCGGGGCGCAGCAGGGTGGCGCGGTCCGCCGGGGAGGACAGCAGCCAGGTCGCCTCGGCGCGCGTCGCGCTGACCGGCCCGACGGCTGCGGCGGCCCGCACCAGCAGGCCCAGCCCCGCCAGGGCGAGGGCGACCGCCAGCGGCAGCCGGCCGGCCGGGGCGAGGCAGCGGCCGGCGTCCTCGCAGGCGCTGCCGGAGAGCAGCGACGCGCTGCCGGAGACGGCCATCGAGCCGAGCACCGCGAGGGCGAGCGCCAGCACGTACAGCAGCTCCAGCCGCTGGCCGAGCGTGGGCCCGTTGTCGCGGCGCCCCCGGGCCCGGGTGGTCAGGGCCGCCCGGGCCGCCTCGCGCTCCGGGGTCGCAGGGCGCGGCCTCATGCCTCGGCGAGCTCGACGCTGCGGGCGCCGGCGCGGTCGAGCAGCTCCTCGTCGTGGGAGGCGAGCAGGACGGCGACGCCGTCCGCCGCCCGCCCGCGCAGGTGCTGTCCCAGCCAGACCCGTCCGGCGGCGTCCAGGCGCTGCTCGGGCTCGTCCAGCACCAGCAGCCGGGCCGGGCGGACCACGGTGGTCGCCAGGGCGAGGCGCCGCCGCTGGCCGGAGCTGAGCGTGCCGGGCAGCTGGTCGGCGACCGCGACCAGGCCGAGCTCGTGCAGCGCGGCGTCCGACGTGGCCTCGACGTCGTGGATGCTGTGGGCCCGACCGAGCAGGTCCAGGTGCTCGGCGACGGTGAGGTCGGGGAAGAGGTCGAGGTCGTCCAGGACGGACGCGACGGCCCGGCGGGTCTGCGGCCCGCGCTCGTCCAGGTCGTGGCCGTCCAGGACGACGCGGCCCCGGTCCGGGTGCTCGGAGCCGACGACGCAGCGCAGCAGCGTGGTCTTGCCCGCGCCGTTCGGTCCGACCAGGGCGACCACCTCGCCGGGGGCGACGTCCAGTTCGACGCCGTCCAGGACCCGGCGACCGCCGTAGGCCTTGGCCAGGCCGCGGACGGTGAGCCCGGTCGTGGGCAGGGCCACCTCGCTCATGGGCGCGAGGCTACGACGGGGCCCGCCTCAGGAGGCGGGAACCGTCAGCGTCAGCCACTGCGGCTCCAGGACGTACCCGAGTCGGCGGTTCACGGCGAGCATCGCGGCGTTGACCTGCGCTCCGCCGGTGGCGAACCTGGTGACGCCGACGCGCACCAGGTCGAGGACCGCCTCCGCCTTCACCGCGGTGGCCAGCCCGCGGCCGCGGTGGTCGGCCCGGGTGAGCGTGAGCTCCGTCTCGGCAGCGTCCCCCGGCTGAGCCACCAGCACCAACGTCATGGCGACGAGCTCACCGCCCGCCCACGCGCCGACCGCGTGCGAGCCCGCCAGCAGCTCGGCCATCTCCGCGGTGCCGTACCGGTCGGCCTCCGTCGCGGGCGTCGAGGGGAAGTCGGCGCGGGAGGCGGTGTGCAGGCGCGCCGCCGCCTCGGCGTCCGCCGCGACGAGCGGGCGCAGCGCCACCCCGCGCGCGGTGGCTGCCGTGACGGCGTCCTGGAAGGCGCTCAGGTCGTCGCCGACCTCGAGCAGGGCGCCCCACGACCGCGACGTCACCGCGTACCCCGCCCTCGCGAGCCGGCCCAGCGCCAGGACGGCGTCCTCGCGCACCACGGCGTGCCGGCGCTGCACGCCCTCGGCGCGAAGTCGGTCGGTGAGCGCGGCGTGCAGGGCGTCCCACGCGTCGTCGGACGCCGCGAGCACCGTCAGGCGGCGCGCCGCCGGGTCGTCGTGCAGCGGGGCGACGAGCGCGGCGGCCACCACGGCGCCGTTCACACCGCTCCTGCCGGTCGCGATCACGGCGGTCGTGGCGCCCGGGAGCGCGGCGAGGGACGGAGCCGGCCGGTCGAGCTCGGGGTGGCTGGCACGCCACAGGGCGTCGAGGGCGTCCTGGTCGCCGGGCTCAGCGCGGCGCGTCCGCACCGGCCCCCGCCTCCTCGACCTCCTCGCGGCTGATGCCGAGCAGGTACAGCACGCTGTCCAGGTAGGGCGAGGTCAGCGAGGTCTGCGCCTGCTCCCGCACCACCGGCTTGGCGTTGAACGCGATGCCCAGGCCGGCCGCGGCGAGCATGTCGAGGTCGTTGGCGCCGTCGCCGACGGCGACGGTCCGCGACATCGGCAGGCCCTCGGCGGCCGCGAACTCGCGCAGCGCCCGCGCCTTGGCGGGGCGGTCGACCACCGGGCCCGACACCCGCCCGGTCAGCCGCCCGTCGACGACCTCCAGCCCGTTGGCGCGCACGTGGGCGATGCCGAGGGAGTCCGCCAGCGGCTGCACGACCTCGGTGAAGCCGCCGGAGACCAGGGCGAGGGTGAAGCCGAGCCGGTGCAGCACGTCGCACAGCGTCTGCGCGCCGGGGGTGAGCCGGACAGCGGCGCGCACGTCGTCCAGCACCGCCGCGTCGAGCCCGGCCAGCGCCGCGACCCGCTCGTGGAGGGACTCGGTGAAGTCCAGCTCCCCGCGCATGGCCCGCTCGGTGACCGCGGCCACCTCGCGCTCGCGCCCGGCGTGGGCGGCGAGCAGCTCGATGACCTCGTCCTGGATGAGCGTGGAGTCCACGTCGAGCACGACCAGCCGCCGCCCGTGGCGGGCCAGGCCGGCGGGGGAGACCGCGACGTCCACGCCGTGCTCGGCGCTCACCGACACCAGCACCCGGCGCAGCCCCTCGGGGTCGGCGCCGGAGACGTCGAGCTCGACGGCGGTCACCGGGCGGGGTGCCAGGCGCCGGATCCGGTCGATGTTGGCGCCGCTGCCGGCGACCGCTCCCGCGACCGCGGCGACCGCCTCGGGCCGCAGCGGCGACCCGAGCAGGGTCACGTGCACCCGGCTCCCGAGCGCGGGACGCGCCCCGTCGGGGTCCGGCGCGGGGGACAGGTCGAGCTCCAGCCCCAGCTCGGCGGCCGCCGCGTGCAGCGCCGCGGAGGCCCCGGCCTCGTCGTCTCCGGCGGTCGTGAGCAGGGCGAGGGTCACGTGCCCGCGCACCACGAGCTGCGCGACGTCCAGCACCTCCACGCCGCGCCCGGCCAGCGCCGTGAACACGGCGGCGGTCAGCCCCGGGCGGTCGGCGCCGGTGAGCGTCGCGAGCAGGGTGGTGGCGCCGGTGGGGGAGCCCGTCGCGCCGCTCACCCGGCGTTCTTCTCGTCCCGCCAGGCCAGCCACTCGCGCAGCGGGCCCAGGTCGTAGTCCGGTCCGGACGCCGAGGTGGTGAACAGCGTGACGCCGGCCGCGAGCAGCGCGTCGCCCAGCTCGCCCGGCCCGTCGCTGCCGTCGACGCCGGTGGAGCGCTCGATCTCGCGCGGGTCGCGGCCCTGTTCGCGGCACCAGCCGTCGAGGACGCCGCTCTTGCGGGTGAAGGTCTCCAGGTCGCCGAAGCCGTGCCAGATGTCGGCGTGCTCCGCGACCAGGGGGAGCGTCTTCCTCTCCCCGCCGCCGCCGATCATCACGGGGATGTCGCGGACGGGCGCGGGGTTGAGCTTCGCCCACCGGCTCTCGATGCGGGGCAGCGCCTCGCCGAGCTCACCGATGCGGGAGCCCGCGGTGCCGAACTCGTAGCCGTACTCGGCGTAGTCGCGCTCGAACCAGCCCGCGCCCAGGCCGAGCAGGAGGCGGCCGTCGCTGATGTGGTCGACGGTGCGGGCCATGTCGGCCAGCAGGTCGGGGTTGCGGTAGGTGTTGCAGGTCACCAGGGCGCCGATCTCGACGCGCTCGGTGGCCTCCGCCCAGGCGCCGAGCATCGTCCAGCACTCGAAGTGCTTGCCGTCCGGCTCGCCGTACAGGGGGAAGAAGTGGTCCCAGTTGAAGATGATGTCGACGCCGGCCTCCTCCGCCGCGGCCACGGCGCGCCGGATCTGCGCGTAGTCGGCGTGCTGCGGCTGGAGCTGGATGCCGATCCGCACCGGACGAGCGGGTGTGCTGGTCTCCTCGGTCACGCGGTGGAGCCTAGGGGCGGTCGGGGCCTGGGCGTCAGGGCGTGGGCTCGGGCCAGCCCGCCAGGTGCCCGACCCAGGCGAGCGACAGCCACGGGCCGTCCAGCAGCAGCTCGCTCCGGGTGCCGGCCAGCCGCAGCTCCCACGGCGCCGCGGCGTGCCGGGGCCTGCGCGAGCGCGAGCGCGAGCGGGCGCCGGTGACCCGCAGGTCCTCCAGGGGCACGCGCACCGACGGCCGCTCCCCGCGCCCGGTGCCCAGCCATGCGTCGCGCGAGGTGACGCGCACCAGGTGCCGGTTGCCGGCCGGCAGCCACGGGGCGCTGCCGCTCAGCCGCAGCCGGCCGAGGTCGCCGAAGCCGTCGGGGTCGGCGGGCAGGTCCCAGGACGGCGTCCCCCCGCCGGGCGCGTCGGAGCCCGCGGTCACCAGCGTCCACAGGACGCCGGCCGCGCCCGCCGCGCCCTGCCCCACCGCGACCTCCGGCGGGGTGGGCTCGACGGTCCACGCCACGGCGCCGCTGAGGCTCTCCCTGCTCACCGCCCCAGCATGCCCGTCCGCGCCCTCATGCGCTGGCCCCGGCGGTCGGCGCCTCCGGGGCCGAGCGGTGCTCGCGCGCGGCGCGCAGGTGCTCGGCGCGGTCCTCGGCCGCCGTGCGCGTGAGCTCCGCCCCGGCCTCGGCGTCACGGGTGAGGTTCGCCCCCGTGGTCGGGTCGAAGACGTGCGCCTTGCGGGTGTCGAGCCAGAGCTCCGCCTCGCGGCCCTCGCGGATCCGGCTCGACGCGTCGATGGACACGATCGCCTGCGTGCGGACCTCCTCGGCGTCCAGCTCGCGCGACAGCTCGCGCAGCGCGGTCGTCACCCGCTCCGGCGCCTCGTAGGGGATGTAGGCGTACTGGGAGTCGCCCAGCCACTCGGTGACGTCGACGTGCGCCCGGAAGACCGACCCCGCCGGCCGCCTCGACTCCTCGACGAGGGAGGCGTCCTCGAAGGCCTCCGGCCGGATGCCGACCAGCAGCAGGTCGTGGCCGGCCACGGCAGCCGCGCGGCGCTCGTCCAGCGCGATGGTGCCGAACGGCGTCCGCAGCGCGCCGCCCTCGGGGGTGGCAGGTAGGAAGTTCATCGGCGGGGAGCCGATGAACCCGGCGACGAAGAGGTTGACCGGCTGCTCGTACAGCTCCCGGGGGGAGGCGACCTGCTGGATGACGCCCTTGCGCAGGACGCAGACGCGGTCCCCGAGGGTCATCGCCTCGGTCTGGTCGTGCGTGACGTACACGGTGGTGGTGCCCAGCCGGCGCTGCAGGCGGGAGATCTCCGTGCGCATCTGGCCGCGCAGCTTGGCGTCGAGGTTGGACAGCGGCTCGTCGAAGAGGAAGGCCTCGACCTCGCGGACGATCGCTCTGCCCATCGCCACGCGCTGGCGCTGCCCGCCGGAGAGCTTCGCCGGCTTGCGCCCGAGGTGCTCGTGGAGCTCCAGGACGTCGGCGGCCGCGCGCACCCGCTCCTGCACCTCCTGCTCCGGCCGCTTGGCCAGGCGCAGCGGGAAGGCGATGTTCTCGAACACGGACAGGTGGGGGTAGAGGGCGTAGTTCTGGAACACCATCGCCAGGTTGCGGTCTCGCGGGGCCTCGTCGTTGACCCGCTTCCCGCCGATGACCATGTCGCCGCCAGTGATGTCCTCCAGGCCCACGATCATCCGCAGCAGCGTCGACTTCCCGCAGCCGGAGGGCCCGACGAGGATCATGAACTCGCCGTCGGCGATGTCCAGGGTCACGTCGTTGACGGCCTGGAAGCCGTCCTCGTACTCCTTCACGATGTTCTTCATCTCGATGGCGGCCATCGGCGGGGATCTCCTCGCGGGGTCGGAGCGGTGGTGGAGGGGTCAGCCCTTGACGGCGCCGTTGGTGAGCCCGGCGACGATCTTCTGCTGGAAGAGCAGGACGAGGACGACCACCGGGATGGTCACCAGGACCGAGGCCGCGGCGATCGGCGCCGTCGGCTGTGAGAACTGGCTGGCGCCGCTGAAGAACGCCAGGGCCGCGGGCACGGGTCTGGCCGCCTCGCTGGAGGTCAGCGTGATCCCGAAGATGAAGTCGTTCCAGATCGCGAAGAACGTGAGGATGGCCGCGGTGAACACGCCCGGCGCCGCCAGCGGCACGATCACCTTGCGGAACGCCTGCCAGGACGTCGCGCCGTCCACCTGCGCGGCCTGCTCCATCTCCCACGGGATCTCCCGGAAGAAGGCCGACAGGACGTACACCGACAGCGGGATCGAGAACGACAGGTACGGGATGATCAGCCCCAGCCAGGTGTCGTAGAGCCCGACCGTGCGCCACAGGTTGAACAGCGGCGTGGCGATCGCGATGATCGGGAAGACCGTGATCGCGAGCGCGGTGCCGAGCAGCAGCTTCTTCCCCGGGAACTGCAGCCGCGCCACGGCGTAGGCCGCGAGCGTGGCCAGCACCACGGAGATGGTGGTCGCGATCGCCGCGATCCCGACCGAGTTCCGCAGGGCGGTGAGGAACAGGTCGCTGGACAGGACGATCCGGTAGTTCTCCAGGCTCAGGCTGGTGGGCCAGAACCGCCGGTTGTTGATGTCGTCGCCGCCCTTGAAGGACAGCGACACGATCCACAGCACCGGCAGGGTCGCGTAGGCGATGACCAGGAGCGCTCCGACGAGCGAGAGCGCGCGGCTCCTGCGCTTCGTCCTCATGTCAGGAGCCCCTCTGCTGCGACAGGTCCGTCTTGAACCCCTTGATGAAGAGCACGGCGATGAGGACGACCAGGACGGCGAGGATCACGCTGACCGCGGAGCCGAGGCCGATCATCACGCGGGAGATCGTCTGGCGGTAGGCCAGGAAGGAGAGCGTCTCGGTGCCCTGGGCGCCCTGGGTCATGACGAAGACGCTGTCGAAGATCCGGAACGCGTCCAGGGTCCGGAAGAGCAGGGCGACCATGATCGCCGCCTTCATGTTCGGCACGACCACCTTGCGGAACCGCTGCCAGGCCGTCGCGCCGTCGACCTCGGCGGCCTCGAGGTAGTCCCCGGGGATCTGCGCCAGCCCGGCGAGCAGCAGCAGCGACATGAACGGTGTGGTCTTCCAGATCTCCGACAGGCAGACCACCACCAGCGCCGGCACCGTCTCGCCGAACCAGTCGAAGCCGCCGAGTCCGAACAGCGGGTTGACGAAGCCCTGGGCGGGGGTGAAGGCGTACTGCCAGGCGTAGGCCGAGATGACCGTGACGATCCCGTAGGGGACGAGGATCGCGGTGCGCAGCGCGCGGCGCAGGACCAGGGCTCGGTGCATCACCAGGGCCAGTGCGAAGCCCAGCACGAACTCCACGGCCACGGTCACCACGGTGATGGCCGTGGTGACGCCGAGCTGCCGCCAGAAGAGCCCGTCGGTGAGGATCGTGGCGTAGTTGCCCAGGCCCACGAAGGACCGGGCCCCGGGGTCGGTCAGCCGGTAGTCGAAGAGGGAGAGCCAGACGGCGTTGAGCACCGGGTAGCCGGTGACGCCGACCATGAGCACGAACGCCGGTCCGGCCAGCATCCAGCCGAGGTTGCGCTCCTTGCGGGTGCGGTCGCTGGCCCGGGGACGGCGCCGGCCCGGGGGAGGGGGCTGCGGGGCCCGCCCGCGGACCTCCGCCGCGGCGGCGGGGACGCTGGTGCTCACGGGGCCTCCTAGAGCAGCCGGTCGTTGGACAGGACGCCCTCGATGAGCGCGGCCGTCCTGGCGGGGGTGGTCTCCGGCGACAGGGCTGCCGGCGGGTGGAAGCTCTGCTGCACCGAGCCGGTGACGTCGCCGTAGAAGGGCGTGATCGGGCGCGGCGCGGCGTCGACGAGACCCTCTCTGATCGCCTCCCACATCGGGAAGGCCTCCCGGACCGCGGGGTCGTCGTAGACCGCCGCCGAGGCCGCCGGGTCACCGGCGGCCAGCATGTACTCCGTCTGGCTCTGCTCCGAGCGCAGGCACCTGACCGCCTCGACGGCGAGGTCGGGGTGCTCGCTGAAGGCGCCGACGCCCAGGCCGATGCCGCCCAGCGGTGTCGCGCTGGGGGTCCCGGGGTCCACGCGGGGGTAGCGGGTCCAGCCGACGTCGTCGAGGAAGTCCGCCGGCACCGAGCCGCTCTCGACGGCCGCGGCGAAGGCGGCCCAGACGTACGGCCAGTTGACCATGAAGCCGCCGTCGTCGGCCTGGAACGCCGCGCGGGAGGACTCCTCGCCCGCGGTGCTCAGGGCCGGCGGTGCGGCCGGGGAGGTGGCGATCCTGCTGATCAGCTCGGCGGCGGCGGCTCCGGCCTCGCTGTCGATGGCGGCGCGGACCTCGTCGGCCGGTGCGCCCTCCTGCCCGTCGGCGAGGATGGTCCCCCCGGAGGACTCCACGAGCGCGTTGACCCAGACCGTCATGCTCTCGTTGCGCAGGCCCTGCACGGCGACCGTCGTCCCCGTCTGCTCGGCCGCCTCGATCAGCTGGTCCCAGGTGACCGGCCCGGCCGCGGGGTCCAGGCCCGCGGCCTGCGCCACCGACCGCCGGTACCAGAGCAGCTGGGTGTTGCCGTAGAACGGCGCGATGTACATGGCGCCGTCGAAGAGCGACTGCTCCAGCGGCCCGTCCAGCACGCCCTCGGACAGCTCCGCCGCCTCCTCCTCGGTGAACTCCCGCAGGAACCCGGCGTTGGCGAACTCGGCCATGAACGGCGGGTCGAGGCTCAGGACGTCGATCGAGCGGTCGTTCGCGGCCAGCCGGCGCAGCAGCTGCTCGCGCTGGGCGGCGTTGGAGGCCGGCAGCAGCGAGGTCTCGATCGTGTAGCCGTCGGCCTCCTGGCTGCAGCGCTCGGCCAGCGCCTCCTGGTTCTGGTTGTTGATGTACCAGGTGAGCGCCGGCGGCCCGCCCTCGGCGTCGGCGCCCGCGCAGCCCGCGACGGCGACCAGCAGCGCTCCGGCCAGCGCCCCGGCACCGGCCCTGACCGCTGCCGGGCGGCGCCCGGGCGCGCGGCAGCCGGGCCGACCTGTGGATCCCATCACGTCGGCCTCCCGGCCCCTCGGTGCGACTCGTGCGGAGTCTGCCCTCGTCCGCCGGGGCGCACCACCCGTGACGGTCCGCCACGGAGGGCGCCCGTCACCGGACGAGGGCGTCGCCCGGGTGGTCCGCGGGGCGCTGCCCGGACCGGTCGGCTCAGCCGACGGTGATGCCCAGGTGGGCGGCCATCGCCGGGGCCAGCTCCACCAGCTGCACCGCCGTGATGACGGCGCCGCCGAGCCCGGCCAGCCCGCGCGGGGCGCCGAGGGCCGCGCCGCGCAGGTCGACGGACTGCAGCACCGCGCCGGACCACTGCGAGCGGTCCAGGTCGCTGCCGGGGAAGGACACCCGGGTCAGCCGCGCGCCCGCCAGGTCGGCCTCGCCCATCCGGCAGTCCTCGAAGACGACGTCGGACAGCACCGCGTCGCGCAGGTTCGCGCCCTCCAGGCGGGCGCCGGTGATCCGCACCCGCGACAGCTCCGCCGCCGGCAGCTGCACCGCCGACAGGCGGCACCCGGTGGCCTCGACGTCGGTCCACGAGCTGGACGTCAGGTCGGTGGCCACGGCGCTGACCCGCTCCAGCCGGACGCCGGCCAGCCTCGCCCGGCGCAGCGACGCGCCGTCCAGCGAGCAGTCGGCCAGCCGGCACTCCAGCAGCCGGACGCCGACCGCGCGCACGCCCTCGGCGTCCAGCCCCTCGAACAGGGTCGCCTCGTGGGTCTCCGCCCCGGCCAGCCCCTCCGGGCCGGCCGGGACGAGCTCGGGCAGGGTGAGGTCGGGCGCGACCGGCCGCGCGCCTCGGCGCGCGCCCGACCTCACGACCCGCCCGACCTCACGGGTCGACGACCTGCCCCTTGCCCACCACGGTGATGCCCGACTCGGTCACGGTGAACCCGCGCTCCAGGTCGTGCTGGGGGTCGACCCCGACGGTGGCGCCCTGGGGCACGACGACGTTCTTGTCGAGGATGGCGCGCCGCACGATGGCGTGCCGGTTGACCTCGACGTTGTCCATGAGCACCGAGCGGCTGACCGACGCCCACGAGTGCACGCGCACGTTCGTGGCCAGCACCGAGTCCTCCACGGTGGCGCCGGAGACGACGGTGCCCGGCCCCACGATGGAGTTGATGGCGTGGCCGATCCGGCCCTGGTGGCCGTGGACGAACTTCGCCGGCGGCACCGGGGGCTGCTGGCTGAGGATCGGCCAGGCGGAGTTGTAGAGGTTGAAGATCGGGTGGACGGAGATGAGGTCCATGTGGGCCTCGTAGTAGGAGTCCAGCGTCCCGACGTCGCGCCAGTAGCCGCGGTCGCGGTCGGTGGAACCGGGGACCTCGTTGTCCTTGAAGTCGTAGACGCCGGCCTTCCCCTGCTCCACGAACCACGGGACGATGTCGCCGCCCATGTCGTGCTTGGAGCCCTCGATGTCGGCGTCCTTGGTCACCGCCTCGCGCAGCGCCTTCGCGTCGAAGACGTAGTTGCCCATCGAGGCGAGGATCTCGCCGGGGGAGTCGGCGAGGCCGGTGGGGTCCTTCGGCTTCTCCAGGAACGCCCGGATCCTGGAGGGGTCGCCCGGCTCGGTGTCGATGACGCCGAACTGGTCGGCCATCCCGATCGGCTGCCGGATCGCCGCGACGGTGCACGGCGCACCGCTGGCGATGTGGGCGTCGACCATCTGGGAGAAGTCCATGCGGTAGACGTGGTCGGCGCCCACCACCACGACGATGTCGGGGTTCTCGTCGTTGATGAGGTTGAGGCTCTGGAGGATCGCGTCGGCGCTGCCCAGGTACCAGTGCGGCCCGAGGCGCTGCTGCGCCGGGACGGGCGTCACGTAGTTGCCGAGCATCGTCGACATCCGCCACGTCACGGTGATGTGGCGGTCGAGGCTGTGGCTCTTGTACTGGGTGAGCACGACGATCTGGCGGTAGCCGGAGTCGACGAGGTTGCTCAGCGCGAAGTCGACGAGCCGGTAGTTGCCGCCGAACGGGACCGCGGGCTTCGCGCGGTCCGCGGTCAGGGGCATGAGTCGTTTGCCCTCGCCGCCGGCGAGGACGATGGCCATCACCTTCGGTGCCATGGGGCAGACCCTAGGCCTGCCGCGCCCGGCGCACCACGCGGTGATCGTCGGAGTGTCCGATCGGGCCAGCAGCGCTAGCGTCCGCGCATGCGCGTCGACGTCCTGACCAAGGAGTACCCCCCGGCGATCTACGGCGGCGCCGGGGTGCACGTCGCGGAGCTGGTGCGCGTGCTGCGGGCGATGGCGCCCGCCGACACCGGCTTCCCCGACGGGCTGGACGTGCGGGTGCGCGCGTTCGGCGACCCGCGGACCGAGGCCGGCACCACCGGCTACCCCGACCCCGTCGAGCTCGCCGGCGCGAACGCCGCGCTGCGCACCCTCGGGGTCGACGTGGCGATGGCCGCCGACACCGTCGGGGCCGACCTGCTGCACTCCCACACCTGGTACGCCAACACCGCCGGCCACCTCGGCGGTCTCCTCAACGGCGTCCCGCACGTGCTGACGGCGCACAGCCTGGAGCCGCTGCGCCCCTGGAAGGCCGAGCAGCTCGGCGGCGGCTACGCGCTGTCCAGCTGGGCCGAGCGCACCGCGTACCTCGGCGCGGCCGCCGTCGTCGCGGTCAGCGCCGGGATGCGCCGCGACATCCTGCGCGCCTACCCCGACGTCGACCCCGAGCGGGTGCACGTCGTCCACAACGGCATCGACGCCGACCTGTGGGCGCGCGACGAGGGCCCCGGCGCCGCGGACGCCGTCCGCGCCCTGGGCGTCGACCCCGACCGCCCCAGCGTGGTCTTCCTCGGCCGCACCACCCGCCAGAAGGGGCTGCCGCACCTGCTGCGCGCCGCCGCGTCGCTGCCCCCGGAGGTCCAGCTCGTGCTGTGCGCCGGGGCGCCGGACACCCCCGAGATCGCCGCGGAGGTCGCGGGCCTGGTCGCCGAGCTGGCGACCAGGCGCAGCGGCGTCGTCCACATCGAGCGGATGCTGCCGCGCCAGGACGTCGTCCGGCTGCTCAGCGCCGCGACCGTGTTCGTGTGCCCCTCGGTCTACGAGCCCCTCGGCATCGTGAACCTGGAGGCGATGGCCTGCGGGACGGCCGTGGTGGGCACCGCGACCGGCGGCATCCCCGAGGTCGTCGACGACGGCGTGACCGGCTGGCTGGTGCCGATCGAGCAGGTCTCCGACGGCACGGGGACGCCGGTCGACCCCGCGCGCTACGAGGCGGACCTCGCCGCGGCGCTCGCGACCGCCGTCTCCGACCCCGAGGAGGCGCGCCGGCGCGGTGCGGCCGGGCGCGAGCGGGCCGTGGCGGAGTTCTCCTGGGAGGCGATCGCCGCGCGGACCCTGGAGGTCTACCGGGCCGCCCTGTCCTGACCGTCGGCGCCGGCCGGCGCGCACGCGTTGACCGCCACGGCCAGCGCGCGGCGCGCCACGGCGTCGACCTCGCGCAGCGAGCGCGCCCGGCTGCTGGCCTCGTACCCGGTGACCGCGGCGCCGTCGTCCTCGACCGCCAGCGCCACGATCGCCCGCACCCGCGCCGCCGAGGCGGCCACCCGCAGGGCGCGCGGGTCGGCGTCGGGGGGCAGGGCGGCGAGGGACAGGGCGCCGTCGCGCACGGCGGTGATGCGGTCGGCGGCGTCCTCGCGCCAGCGCGCCACGTCCAGGTCGGCGAGGGCGCGCACGGCCTCGGCCAGGGCGCTGCGCAGGGAGCGCTCGGCGTCGGCGAGCGACGTGCCGTCCGGGGCCGGCGGGGCCAGCACCGGCGCGACGAGCCAGGTGACGCTCGCGCCCGGCTCCCACGCCGAGCCGAACTCGGTGACCTGCGGCACGAGCCCGAGGCGCCCCACGCCGTGCGGCAGCAGCAGCTCGCCCTCGACCAGCACGGCCTCCCCGGCCTCCAGCGCCTCGGCGTTGAAGGCCGCCGGCCCGGGCAGGCCGGCCGGGTCGCCCGGCGCGGGCAGCGCCACCCGCAGGCCCTCCGCGCCCGCCCCCCGCAGGGCGGCGAGCAGCGCGACGACGGCGGGCACGTCGTCCTCGGGCTGGACGGCGGAGGGGAGGTCCTGCACCGCGTGGGCCTCGTCGGTGGCCACGACGGCGCGGGCCGCGTCCTCGCGGCGCACCCGACCGGTCAGCGCGGCGGTGCCCCAGGCGGCGAGGCGGGCGGAGCGGGGGAGGTCCAGCACCCGGCCAGGGTAGGTCGCTAGGGTTGCTGACCATGGCAGAGGTGCTGGCGCTGGACGGGGTGAGCGTCCGGCGCGGCGGCTCCCTCCTGCTGGACGCGGTCGACTGGACCGTGCGCGAGGGCGAGCGGTGGGTGGTCCTCGGGCCCAACGGCGCGGGGAAGACGACGCTCCTGCAGGTCGCGGCCACCCGGATCTTCCCCACCAGCGGCACCGCGCGGATCCTGGGCGAGCGGCTCGGCGCGGTCGACGTCTTCGAGCTGCGCCCCCGGATCGGGCTGGCCAGCAACGCCCTGGCCGACGAGGTCAAGCGGTCCGAGCGCGCCCGGGACGTCGTGGTCACCGCCTCCTACGGGATGGTCGGGCGCTGGCGGGAGACCTACGACCCCGCCGACCACGCCCGCGCCGGCGCGCTGCTGTCGGTGATGGGCGCGGGGCTGCTCGGCGACCGCACCTTCGGCACGCTGTCCGAGGGCGAGCGCAAGCGCGTGCTCATCGCCCGCGCGCTCATGGCCGACCCGGAGCTGCTGCTGCTCGACGAGCCGGCGTCCGGCCTCGACCTCGGCGGCCGCGAGGACCTCGTGCGCCGCCTCGGGCGCCTCACCAGCGACCCCGGCGCGCCGTCCACGGTGCTGGTGACCCACCACGTGGAGGAGATCCCGCCGGGCGTCACCCACGCGCTGCTGCTGCGGCGCGGCCGCGTGGTCAGCGCCGGGCCGGTCGAGCAGGCCCTCACCTCGGCCACCCTCGGCGAGGCGTTCGGCCTGCCCCTGGTGCTGGAGCGGCACGCGCAGCGGTGGAGCGCGCGCGCGGCCTGAGCCCGCCCGCCTGGTCCCCGGCAGGCGTGTGATCCTCGGCGCGCTCGCTCGACCCGGCCCACCGCCCCGCCTAGGGTCGGGCCATGGCCTGGCTGTGGTGGGTGGTGGCGGCGTTCGTGCTGGGCGGCCTCGAGCTGTTCACGCTCGACCTGGTCTTCGGCACGCTCGTCGTGGCCGCGCTGGCCGGGGCCGGCGTGGCCCTGGCCGGCGGCGACTTCACGGCGCAGGCGGTCACCGCGAGCGTCGTGGCGGTGGCGCTGCTGGCCGTGGTCCGGCCCCTGCTGATCCGCCGCCTGCACGTGGAGGGGCGCATGGTGCCCACCGGGACCGCGGCCCACGTCGGGCGCCCGGCGCGCGTGCTGGTCGAGGTCACCGAGCTGGGCGGGCGGGTCAAGCTCGCCGGCGAGGAGTGGTCGGCCCGCGCGGCCGAGCCGGCCGACGTCCTGCCCCCCGGCACCGCGGTCGAGGTGGTCGCCATCGACGGCGCCACCGCCGTCGTCGCGCGCTCCACCAGCCCCGCCCCCGGCTCTGCCCCGGCCCCTCCTGAGGAGTCCCGCTGATGGAACTGCCCCTGCTGATCGTCCTCGTCCTGCTGCTGGCCTTCGTCGCGCTGACCGTCGTCCGCGCGGTGCGGATCGTGCCCCAGGCCTCCGCGCTCATCGTCGAGCGCCTGGGCCGCTACAACCGCACGCTCGAGGCCGGGCTCCACGTGCTCATCCCGTTCATGGACCGGGTGCGCGCGCGCGTCGACCTGCGCGAGCAGGTGGTCTCCTTCCCGCCGCAGCCGGTGATCACCTCCGACAACCTCGTGGTGAGCATCGACACGGTCATCTACTTCCAGCCCACCGACCCGCGGGCGGCGACGTACGAGATCGCCAACTACATCCAGGGCATCGAGCAGCTGACCGTGACCACGCTGCGCAACGTCATCGGGTCCCTCGACCTCGAGCAGACCCTCACCAGCCGCGACCAGATCAACGGCCAGCTGCGCGGCGTCCTGGACGAGGCGACCGGCCGCTGGGGCATCCGCGTCAACCGGGTCGAGCTGAAGGCGATCGACCCGCCGGCGAGCGTGCAGGACTCCATGGAGCAGCAGATGCGCGCCGAGCGCTCGCGCCGCGCCGTGATCCTCACCGCCGAGGGCGAGAAGCAGTCCCAGATCCTCACCGCCGAGGGCGAGAAGCAGTCGCAGGTGCTGCGGGCCGAGGGCGCCGCGCAGGCCGCGATCCTGCGGGCGCAGGGCGAGGCCCGCGCCATCGTCCAGGTCTTCGACGCCATCCACCGCGGCGGGCCCGACCCCGCGCTGCTGGCCTACCAGTACCTGCAGGTGCTGCCCCAGATCGCCCAGGGCGCCTCGAACAAGCTGTGGGTGGTCCCGGCCGAGCTGACGCAGGCCCTCAGCCGGATCGGGTCGGCGCTGGGCGGCGGGGCGGACGGCGGCTCCGGTGCGCCGTGGTCGGCCCGCGGCCCGCGCCCGGACGGCGACCGGCCGGCGTCCGACCTGGACGACGCCTTCGGCGAGACCCAGCTGCAGGACCCGGCCGAGGCGCTGCGCTCGGCCCGCCGCGAGGCCGCCGGCGCCACCGAGGAGGCCGCCCGCAGCACGCCCGCCTCCGGCGCGCCCGACCGGCGCGGCCCCAGCGTCCCGGTCAGCCCGAGCGTCCCGGTCAGCCCGAGCGAGCCGGGCGCCTCCAGCGACCTGGGCGACCCGGGGGCGCCGGCCGCCGGCGCGAGCCCGGCGTCGTGAGCCTCCTCCCCTCGCAGGAGCGGCCGGGCCCGTCGGTCCCGCTGGTCCCGACGAACGCCAAGGCGCTGCTGTCGGTCTCGACCCTGTGGGCGCCGGCGGTGGCCGTCGTCCTCGCGGTGCTGGCCCGCCGGGAGATCCGGCGGACCGGCGAGGCCGGGTGGGGGCTGGCGACCACGGGCCTGTGGATCGGCGTCGCCCGGCTCGTCGCGCCCCTGCTCCTCGTGGCGTCCCTCGCGGTGCTGGCCGGGCTGGTGCTGCTCGCGGTCGCCCTCGGCTGGCGCTGATCGTGCAGCAGCGGGCGGCTGGGCCGAGCTGATCGGCCCGCTGCTGCATGATCACCCCGGCGAGCGGCACCTGGGGGCGTGAGATGGCCCACGTCCGGGCGGGGACGCCGCGCGGGCGACCGGGCCGCTGCCCAGACTGGCGCGGGTGAGCGCGACCGACGCCGGTGACCAGCCCCCGCAGAGCGCCCCCGCGACGCGGCGGTGGCTGTTCGCCGACCAGCTCGGCCCCCACTTCCTCGACGCGGCCGACCAGCCCGCGCTGCTGCTGGAGTCGACCTCGGTCTTCACGCGCCGCCGCTTCCACCGGCGCAAGGCCCACCTCGTGCTCTCCGCGCTGCGCCACCGCGCCGCCGAGCTGGGCGACCAGGCCCGCTACGTGCGCGCCGCGACCTACCGCGAGGCGCTCGCCCAGGGCGGGGTGACGTCCGCTGCGAGCACCGAGGCGCCGGTGAGCGTGGTCGACCCGACCTCCTACGGCGCCCGCCGCCTCGTGCGCCGGCTGCAGGCCCAGGGGCACGTGCAGGTGCTGGGCAGCCGCGGCTACGCGATCGCCGAGGCGCAGTTCGAGCACTGGGCCGCCGGGCGCGGCGCGGAGCCGGGCCAGCGCCGCCTGCTCATGGAGGACTTCTACCGCGACGTCCGCCGCCACCACCGCCTGCTGCTGGACGCCGACGGCGGGCCCGAGGGCGGGCGCTGGAACTTCGACGAGGACAACCGCGAGCCCGCCCCCAAGCGCGCCGGGACCCTGCAGGTCGCGGCCGGCGTCCCCGAGCCCTGGTGGCCGACCGAGGACGACGTCGACGCGCAGGTCCGCGAGGACCTGGACCGCCTGGTGCGCGACGAGGGCGTGGAGTTCGTCGGGGACGACGGCCCCCGGCGCTTCGCGGTCACCCGCGCCGAGGCGCTGGCCGTCCTGGAGGACTTCCTCGCCCACCGCCTGGAGGCGTTCGGCACCTACGAGGACGCCATGCTCCGCGGCGACCGCTGGATGGCGCACTCGCTCCTGTCGGTGCCGCTGAACCTGGGCGTCGTCCACCCCGTCGAGGTGGCCCGGCGCGCTGAGCAGGCGTACCGCGAGGACGGCGTCCGGCTGGCGAGCGTCGAGGGGTTCGTGCGCCAGGTCGTGGGCTGGCGGGAGTACGTGTGGCAGCTGTACTGGCACCTGGGGGAGGAGTTCCGCGACCGCAACGCGCTCGGCCACACCGAGCCGCTGCCGGCGTGGTTCGCCGACCTCGACGCCCGCGGGGAGGTGGGCGCCGCGTGCCTGTCCGACGTGCTCGGGCAGCTGCGCGAGGAGGGGTGGGTGCACCACATCCCGCGGCTGATGGTGCTGGGCGGGTACGCCCTGCAGCGCGGGTGGAGCCCCCAGGAGCTGCGCGACTGGTTCCACACCAGCTTCGTCGACGGCTACGACTGGGTGATGACGGCGAACGTCATCGGCATGAGCCAGCACGCCGACGGCGGCGTCGTGGCGACCAAGCCCTACTGGTCCGGCGGCGCCTACATCGACCGGATGAGCGACTACTGCGGCGGCTGCCGCTACGACCCGAAGAAGCGCCTCGGCGAGGACGCCTGCCCGTTCACGGCCGGGTACTGGGCGTTCACCGCGCGGCACGAGGAGCTGCTCGCGAGCAACCGGCGCACCGCACGGGCCGTCACGGGCCTGCACCGGCTGCCCGACGCGGACGCCGTCGTGGCCCAGGAGCGCGAGCGGGGCCCGGCGGCGCCGTGAGCGCTGCCGGGCCCCGCCCGAGGTGGTGCTGCGCAGGAGGCCCTGCGGGGTGCTGCTGGTCTCAGCGGCCGAGGCCGGCCTTGTCGACCTTGCGGTGGAAGCGCATGCCGGCGAGCCCGCCGAGGATGGCGCCGACGAGCGCGGCCAGGGCCGCGGCCACCAGGGCGATGACCGCACCGGTGCCGAGGTCGCCCTCGTCCACCGGGATGCGCGGGAAGGCGTTCAGCTGCGAGAGCACGTTGTAGTTGGCGCCGGCCACCGCGGTGACGATCGCGAGCACGATGGCGATGACGATCGCCCAGACCCACACGGCCACGCCCTGCTTGAGGCCGTCGAAGCGGGCCATGCGCCCGGCGACGTAGCCGCCGCAGTAGTAGGCGATGAGCAGGACGACGAGGATGCCGATGCCGCCGGCGATGCCGATCGTGTCGGCGTTCTGGGTGGCGCCCTGCGCGGCCTCGCCCACGGCGGTGTCGGTGGCCAGGCCGACCACGGCGCCGGCCGCGGCGAGCAGCGCGGTGAGCAGGACGGCGGTGCCGGTGGCGGTGAGCCAGCCGAAGAAGGCCGAGCCCCACTTGATGCCGCCGTACTCCTCCTTCTCCTTGTCCACCACGCTCTTGCGGTCGAGGCCGAGGCGGCTGGTGGAGGCGGCGCCGGCGTGCGGCGCACCGGCCCCGGGCGTGCTGGGGGTGGAGTCTCCTGCGGCGGTGCTCATGGTGGTCTCCTGCGGGTGGTGGGGCTGGGTGGTGCTCGGTGCGGTCGGTCCGAGGGCCCCGCCCGCGGGGTGCGGACGGGGCCCTCGGACCGGTGCGGGGTGCCTCAGCGGCGGACGTCGGTCCCGGCGTCGGTGTCGAGGTCGATGCGCTCCTTGCGGACGTCGGCGCTGACCTGCTGCTGCTCGGTCACCGTCGTGGTGTCCACGCGCACGCGCTCGACCGGACGGGCCTCCTTGGAGACCACGGGGACCTCCTCGTGCAGGACGACCTCGTGCTCCTCCTCGGAGATGGCCGGGCCGTCGAGGGCGGAGCCGGCGTTGGCCTCGGTGATCGGCTCGCGCTCGATGCGGACCTCCTCGTGGGCGACCGGCACGGTGACCGTCTGGTGCTCGGTCACGACGTACTTGCGCAGGCGGGCGCGACCGCTCTCGCGGGTCTGCGTGCCGACGCGCAGCTCCTCCTCCGAGCGGGTCATCGCGGAGTCGGTCGTCGGGCCGGAGGTGTCGTGGCCGACGGTGCCGCGCGCGTCCGTGCCCGTGGTGGTGTCGGTGCGGGTCCCGGTCTGGGTCCCGGTCTGGGTCCCGGTCTGCGCGCCGTAGCCGTGGATGCCGTAGTACGTGTAGAGCTCGGTCTCCTCCTGGGGGCTGAGGTGGCCGTCGGCCTCGGCGCGGGGGGCGCCCTTCACGCGGTCCTTGTCGTAGGGCACGCGGATGTCGTCACCGGCGACGGAGGCCTGCTCCAGCGGCACGAAGGACTCCGAGCTGCCGAACATGCCGGTCTTGACGGTGACCCACGCCGGCTCGCCGGTGCTGTCGTCGAGGTAGACCTGGCCGATGTTGCCGATCTTGCCGCCGTCGGTGCTGACGACGCTGCCGCTGCCGCCGAGCAGCTGCTGGACCTCGTTGACGCTGATCATGGTCGCCTCCTGGTGGGTCTTCCCGGGGATGCCCGGTTTGTCGCTTACGCCGTAAACGGAACCACCGGTGATCGCTGTGCGCCAGTCGAGAACCCCGGCTGCACGAAACCGCAGGTCGTGGGGTAGGACTGGCTCGTCCAGGAGCGGAGGAAGCGGTGTCGGACCAGCGCAGCCACGACGGCACGATCGACGCGGACGCGGCGGTGGTGGAGGGAGGCCAGGCCCCCTCGGCCCGCGTCGCGCTGAGCCGCGAGCGGATCCTCGCGGCGGCGGTGAAGTTCATCGACGAGCGCGGCCTCGCCGACCTCACCATGCGTCGCCTGGGCTCCGAGCTCGGCGTCGAGGCGATGTCGATGTACCGGTACGTGCCCGGCCGCGAGGAGCTCCTCGACGGCATCGTCGAGACCATCGTGGCCGAGCTGTACGCCGACCCCGACGTCCTGCAGGAGCCGCGGGACGGCTGGCAGGACTTCCTCCAGCGCCTGGCCCACGGCATCCGCCGGGTTGCGCTGGCCCACCCCAAGGCGTTCCCGCTGGTGGCCTCCCGGCCGCCGGAGGCGCCGTGGCTGCGCCCGCCGCTGCGCAGCCTCGCCTGGGTGGAGTCGTTCCTGCAGGCGATGGTCGGCGAGGGGTTCTCCGAGGAGGACGCCGTGGGCGCCTACCGGGGCTTCACGAGCTTCCTGCTCGGCCACCTGCTGCTCGAGGTCTCCGTGCGCGGCGCCGACATCGGGCCGCTGGACGTGCGCGCGGACGACGACGAGGACCCCTCCCTGGAGGAGTACCCGCTGGTCCGCCAGCTGCACACGGCCCTGGCCGAGGACCACTCCGCGGTGGAGTTCGAGGAGTCCCTGGAGAACCTGCTGGACCGCATGCAGCTGATGCACAAGCGCTGACCCCGCCCGCGCGACCCGGGGCGGGGACCGTAGGGTTCCCGCCCGTGACCTGGCCCGAGGCGCTCCTGGTCGGCCTGGCCGGCCTGGTCGCCGGCGCGATCAACGCCGTCGTCGGCTCAGGCACGCTGGTCACCTTCCCCACGCTCGTCGCGCTGGGCTACCCGCCGGTCACGGCGACCACGAGCAACGCCCTGGGGCTGGTGGCCGGAGGCGCCTCGGGGGCCTGGGGCTACCGGCGCGAGCTGGCCGGCCAGCGCCGCCGCCTGCTCGCCCTGGCGCCCGCCTCGGTGGTCGGCGGCCTGGTCGGCGCCCTGCTGCTCCTGCGCCTGCCCGCCGAGGCGTTCGAGGCCGTGGTGCCCGCGCTCATCGTGCTCGCCCTGGTGCTCGTGCTGGCCCAGCCGGCCCTGCAGCGGCGGGTGCGGGCCCGGGCGGAGGCCCGTGCCGCGGCCGGCGTCCGCCCCGGCCGGTGGGTCGGGGTCGCCGCCGTGGTCGGCACCGGCCTGGTCGGGGTCTACGGCGGCTACTTCACCGCCGCGCAGGGCGTGCTGCTCGTGGGGGTCCTCGGGGCGCTGCTCGCCGAGGACCTCCAGCGGATCAACGCCCTCAAGAACGTCCTCAGCCTCGTCGTCAACCTCGTCGCCGCGGTCCTCTACGTCCTGGTGGGCGAGGAGCTGCTGGACTGGGCCGTCGTCGGCCTCATCGCCGTCGGGTCGCTGGCCGGCGGGTGGCTGGGCTCCCGCTACGGGCGCCGGCTGCCCCCGGTGGCGCTGCGCGGCCTCATCGTGGTGCTGGGCGTGGTCGCCCTCACCCGCATCCTCGGGCAGGAGGTCGGCTGGTGGTGACCGGGCCCCAGGTGGTGCACGACCCCGCCGACCCCCGGCTGCGCGACTACACGGGCCTGACCGACGTCTCGCTGCGCCGCGTGCGCGAGCCGGCCGAGGGCCTGTTCATCGCCGAGTCCAACGCGGTCATCCGGCGGGCGCTCGCGGCCGGCCACCGCCTGCGCTCGCTGCTGCTGGCTCCTCGCTGGCTGCCGGAGGTCCCCGACGTCCTGGCCGCCGCCGCCGACCACGGCGCTGCCGTGTACGTGGCCGAGGAGCCGCTCCTGCGCGAGATCACCGGCTTCCACCTGCACCGCGGCGCGCTGGCCTCGATGCACCGGCCCGTGCTCCCGCCCGTCGCCGACCTGGTGGCCGGGGCGCGGCGGGTCGCCGTCCTGGAGGACGTCGTCGACCACACCAACGTGGGCGCGGTCTTCCGCTCCGCGGCGGCCCTGGGCGTGGACGCCGTGCTGGTCAGCCCGCGCTGCGCCGACCCGCTCTACCGGCGCAGCGTGCGGGTCAGCATGGGCGCCGTCTTCCAGGTGCCGTGGACCCGCCTGGAGCCCTGGCCCGGCGGCCTGGACGACCTGCGCGCCCTCGGCTTCACCGTCGCGGCCCTGGCGCTGGCCCCGGACGCCGTCCCGCTGGGGGAGTTCGCCGCCTCCGCGCCCGAGCGCACCGCGCTGCTGCTGGGCACCGAGGGCGACGGCCTGAGCCCGTCAGCCGTGGCGGCTGCCGACGTCACCGTGCGGATCCCCATGAGCGGCGGCGTGGACTCCCTCAACGTGGCCGCCGCCAGCGCCGTCGCCTTCTGGGCGCTGCAGCAGGGCTGAGCGGCCTCGCACGCCTCGGCGCCTCACCCCCGCTGGACCCGCTCCAGCGCCGCAGCCAGGTCGTCGACGACGAGCGGCTCGCTGAGCCCCACCAGGTCCAGCACCCGCCGGCTCGGGCCGCCCGTCGGCGCCACCACGGCGAAGGGCTCCGCGCGCCGCGCGCACTCGCGGGCCAGCTGGTCGACCAGGCGCACGCCGGCGCTGTCGAAGAACTCCAGCTCGGTCAGGTCGAGCACCACCGCGCGGGCCCCGGCGACCAGGGCCGACACGCCGGGCAGGATCGCCGGCACCGCCGTGACGTCCAGCTCGCCCCGCCCGGCCAGCACCCGGACGCCGTCCTCGCGGCCGGGCTGCTCCTCCAGCTTCACGGTCGCCCCCCTCGCAGGCGCCGGCGCACGACGACGGTGGTCCCCGGCCGCCCCGGACCGCCCTGGTCCACGTGCAGGTCGCCGACCAGCGCCCGGATGATGGACAGGCCCCGGCCCCGCTCCGCGGAGGCCACCGGGGGGCGCCAGGGCCCGTCGTCGTGGACGGCCAGGACGACGTCGCCGTCCTGCACGTCGGCCCGCACCCGCACCCGGGCCTCGGGCCGCCCGCCGCTGCCGTGCTCGGCCGCGTTGGCCGTCGCCTCCGACGCGGCGAGCACCAGGTCCTGGCGGGTGTCCTCGTCGGCGCCCTGCGCCCCCAGCCACGCCCCGAGCTCGCGCCGCACCGCCGACAGCTCGCGCAGGTCCGCGGACAGCTCGCGGTCGAAGGGCGGGCCGGGCCACCCCAGGAGCAGCACGCAGACGTCGTCGCGCACCTGCTCGTCGGCGAGCAGGGCCGAGGTCAGGGCGGCCACGTGCTCCTCCAGGGGGAGGTGGCGGGCTGCTCCGGCGGCCGCGGCCAGCACCTCCAGCCCGGCGTCCAGCGCGCGGTCGCGACGCTCGAACAGCCCGTCCGTGTACAGCAGGAGCCGGTCGCCGGGGGCCAGGTGGAGCACCGCCTCGGGGCGCTCGTGCACGCGCCCGAAGGCGCCCAGCGGCACCGACCGGCCCTCCCACAGCTGCCGCGGCTCGCCGGAGAGGGGCACCAGCACCGGCGGGGGGTGCCCGGCGCACGCGTAGCGGACGCGCCCGGTCTCCAGGTCCACCTCGGCATAGGCGACCGTGGCCATCTGCGCGGGCTCGATCGGGCCCACGAACCGGTCCAGGCGCGACAGCAGCCGTGCCGGGCCGACCCCTGGAGCGGCGACGGCGCGCACCGCGCTGCGCAGCTGGCCCATCGCGCTGGCCGCGTGCAGCCCTCGGCCGACGACGTCACCGACGACGACGGCGAGGACGCCGTCCTCGGCCAGGAAGGTGTCGTACCAGTCCCCGCCCACCTCGAGCATGGCCACGCCGGGCCGGTACGCGGTGGAGACGGCGAAGCGGTCGTCGTCGGGGGGGTCGACCGCCAGCAGCGAGTGCTGGAGCTCGCGGGCGACGCTGGCGCTCTGCTCGTACAGGTGGGCGCGGTCCAGGGCCAGGCCGGTCTGGCGGCCCACGGCGGTCAGCACCTCCAGGTCCAGCGGGTCGGCGCCGGGGTCGCTGCGCGCGGCCAGGTGCAGGACCCCCTGCAGGGAGGCCTGGCCGCGCAGGGGGACCAGGACGCCGTCCGGCCCCGGCACGGCCGTGCCGTCGCCGCCCCCGCCGGCCAGGACGGAGACCGCTCCGGGCGGGCTCGGGAGCGGAGGGGCGCCCGCGACGCCGGAGGGGACGAGGGCGCCGTCGGGCCCGACCAGCCACAGCCGGGCGCCGGCCGCGCCCAGCGGCCCCACCGTCGCGGCCAGGACCGCGCGCGCCACCCCCTCGACCCCCAGGGCCCGGGACAGCGCTGCGGTCGCCTCCTGCAGCACCTGCACCTGGCCGGCCGAGCGCTCGGCGGTGCGCCGGGCGGCCAGCAGGTCGCGCTCGTACCGCCAGCGCTCGCGAGCGCTGGCCAGCGCCACGCGCACCAGGGGCGCGCGGTCGGGCTCGCGCGGGCGGACGACGGCGGTCAGCAGCACGGGCTGCCGGCCGCCGGGGCCCTGCAGGTCCACGGCCACCTCGTCGACGCGGCCGTCCACGTGCAGCACGGGCGACAGGTGCGTCTCCCAGTAGATCCGCCCGCCGGCGGAGAGCAGGTCGCTCAGCCGCAGGCGCGCCACGACGTCCGTGCGGGCCCGGCCCACCCAGCCGAGCACGGTGGTGTTGGCGTCCAGCACCGTGCCGTCCAGGTCGAGGGTGAGCAGGCCGCAGGGCGCCTCGGTCCAGGCCTCGGAGGCCAGCGCCGCGCTCACGGCCTCACGCCTCCACGGCGCCCGCGGGCGCCAGGTAGCCGGCCACGGCCGCCACCAGCTGGTCGGGGGCGCTGAGGTTCGGGCAGTGGCCGGTCGCGTCGAGGACGACCATCTCCGCCTGCGGCAGGTGGTCGCGCACGTACTGGCCGACCTCGAGCGGGGCGATCGCGTCCTCGCGGCACTGGACGACCAGGGACGGCGTCCGCACCCGGGCCAGGTCGGCGCGGTTGTCGGACAGGAAGGTCGTGCGGGCGAAGCGGCGGGCCAGGGCGGGGTCGGTGCGGCAGAAGCTGCTCGCGAGCTCCTGCCCCAGCTCCGGGCGCTGCGGCACGCCCATGATCACCGGTGCGATGTGCGCCGACCAGCCGAGGTAGTTGGCGTCCATCGTGTCCAGCAGCTCAGCGATCTCCTCGGTGCTGAAGCCGCCGCGGTACCCCTCCGCGTCGGTGTAGCGGGGGCTCGGACCGACCAGCACCAGGTGGGAGAACAGCTCCGGGCGCTCGACCGCGGCGAGCACCCCGATCATGGCGCTCACCGAGTGGCCGACGAAGACCGCCGGGCCGAGGTCCAGCGCCTCCAGGACCTCCACGACGTCCTGCGCGTAGCCCTCCAGCCGCCCGTGGCGGGCGGGGTCGTGGGCGCTGGCGTCAGACCCGCCGGCGCCGACGTGGTCGAAGAGCACGACGCGGTGGTTGGCCTCGAAGGCCGGGGCGACGAACCGCCACATGACCTGGTCGCAGCCGAAGCCGTGCGCGAAGACCATCGGCGGAGCGCCGACGGCGCCCGAGACCGTGACGTTGTTCCTGGCCAGGGGGTCCACGGGCGCCACCGTAGGCCCGACGAGCCGTGGATGGCCAAGGCGGGCGCGTCAGGACACGAGCCGCCGCAGCGCCCACCGCGCCGCCGGGGCGTACGCCAGGACCACCGGCACCGCCCCGGCGACCTCCAGGGTGGTCAGCGCGCCGCCGCCGTCGGCCGGGCCCACGGCGTGCCGCAGCCGCAGCGACCCGAGGGCGGACAGGGCGTCCGGCAGCGGCGCGTGCAGCGCCCGCACCGGGCGCACCCGCCACACCCACGTGCGGGCGCCCTCGTCCACCGCCTCGACGACGAAGGGCAGCTCCAGCCCGCCCCAGCCGAGCACGGTGCCGGTCGTCCCGGTGGCCAGGCGCGAGGACGCCGTCCGCACCGCCCGGATCTGGGGCGACCAGGTCGGCCACAGCGCGGGGTCGGCGTAGCGCTCCCAGGCGGTGGCCGGGTCGGCCGGTCCGGCCACCGCCATCGCGGTCCTCACACGGGCCTCCTCACGCGGGCGTCCTCACGGGCCGACCGGCACGCCGAGGCCCTCGACCGCGTTCGCGCCGGGCAGCTGCGCCACCAGCGCGCCCGGCAGGGCCAGCTTGGAGCGGCGCAGCCCGCTGCCCACCACGACCACGTCCACGGCGCCCACGGCGGCGTCCACGAGCACCGGCCAGCCGTGCGGGAGCCCGAGCGGGGTGATGCCGCCGAACTCCATGCCCGAGTCCGCCACGGCGCGCTCGCGGTCCAGGAAGGAGGCCTTGCGCGCTTCCAGGGCCCGGCGCACCAGGCCGTTGACGTCGGCCCGGGTCGTGGCCAGCACCACGCACGTCGCCACCCGCTCGACCTCGCCGCGGCGCCCGGCCACGACGACGCAGTTGGCGCTGGCCGCGGCCGGGACGCCGTGGGCGGCCACCAGCGCCGCGGTGTCGGCCACCGCCGGGTCGATCTCGGCGACGAGGACCTCCTCGCGGTGCTCCCAGGCCGCCAGCGCCGCCGCCACCGGGGAAGCGAGCAGGTCCGGGCGGCCCAGGGCCGGCGTCCAGGCCAGCGAGCCCGGCGCCCTCACCCGGCGTTCTGGTGCGTCGGCACCAGCGTGGCCCGGCCCAGGGTGTGGAAGAGCATGGTGAACGCGGCCACGGTCGGCGTCGCCGAGGCGTCCAGGCCCAGGTCGTCGGTGTCCAGCGCGTGGACGGCGATCACGTAGCGGTGCGGGCGGTCTCCGGGCGGCGGCGCGGCGCCGGTGAAGCCGGGGGAGCCGACGTCGTTGCGCAGGGCGAAGGCGCCGTCCGGCAGCCCGGCGCCGTCCTCGGAGCCGGCTCCGGTGGGCAGCTCGGTGACCGAGGCGGGCAGGCCCAGCACCGTCCAGTGCCAGAACCCCGCCGGGGTGGGCGCGTCGGGGTCGAAGACGCTCACGGCGAAGCCGCGGGTGCCCTCGGGGAAGCCGCTCCACGCCAGGTGCGGGGAGGTGCTGCCGCCGGCCTGGGTGTGCGCGGCGGCCATCGCCTCGCCGTGGCCCACGTCGGTGCTGGTGAGCGTGAAGGAGGGGACCGGGGGGAGCTGGTCGTAGGGGAGCGGGGCGAGCGGGCGGTTCGAGAGGTCCATCGTCGTCCTGTCGGGCGTGGTGGGCGGAGGGGGCGGGCCGGTCAGCGGGCCTGGGCCGGCGGCCCGACCTGCGGCTGCTGGCGCGGGTCGCCGGGGCCGTCGGCCCCGCTGGCGGCCGGTTCGCCCGGCGTGCTGCGGTTCGCGGCGCTGTGCCCGGGCAGCTCTGCGGCGGCCCCGGCGTCCGGGTCCACCTCGCTCGCGTCCAGGCGCTCCGCGGGGTCGGGGGTGGTCATGGGGGCCACTGTGCCAACGGCGGTGCTGACGCGCACGGCGTCGCGGCCGGAGGTGCTGGGCGGCCGGGGCGGTTAGCCTGGCCCGGCCCGGGGGTGCTCGACCCGGCGCGGCCCGCTCACGACGGAGCGTGACCGCGGGGTCACTGGAGTCGCGGTGCTACCGCCGGCAGGCACGCCGCAGCAGCGGCAGGAGGACGGGTCCGTGAGCAGGGTCGGCGCGTGATCCCCGCCGCGGGGCTGTTCGCGGACGGCGGTGCGATGGGCGCCCGCATGGCGTCCGTGGACTGGGCGGCCACCCCGGTCGGGCCGGTCGAGGCGTGGCCGCAGTCCCTGCGCGCCCTGGTCCGCACCCTGCTGCGCTCGCGGTACCCGATGCTCGTCGCCTGGGGCCCGGAGTACACCCAGCTCTACAACGACGCCTACTCCGAGCTGATCGGCGTGCGCAGCGCCGACGCGCTCGGCGGCGACCTGCGCGTCACCCTGGCCGAGGCGTGGGACCTGCTCGCGCCCCTGGTCGACGAGGCGCGCTCCGGCGGCGCGGCCAGCTGGGTCCCCGCCCTCCAGCTCCTCCTGCTGCGCTCCGGGTACCGCGAGGAGGCGTACTTCAGCGTCTCCCACGCCGCGGCCACCGACGACGACGGGCGCCCGGCCGGCATGCTCGCCGTCTGCAGCGAGGTCACCGGGTCGGTGCTCGCCGAGCGCCGCCAGTCGCTCCTGCAGCGCCTGGCCGCGGCCGCCGGTGCGCGCACGAGCGCCGAGGCGGCCCAGACCGCCGTCGCCACCCTGGCCGGCCACCCCGACCTGCCCTTCGCGGCGCTGTACGTGCCCGGGGCGGACGGCGTCCTGCGGCGGGCCGGCGGCGGCGGCCCGGACGCCGTCCTGCCGGCCGAGATCGCCGTGCCCGCTGAGGGCGAGGGCGACCCGTGGCGCCTGCGCGAGGCCGTGGCCGGCGCACCCGTGCTGGTCGACGACGTCGCCGACCGCGCGCCCGTGCCGGGCGGGCCGTGGGGCGACCCGACCCGCACCGCGCTGGTCAGCGCCCTGCGCGGCGCCCGCAGCGGCGACGCCGACGCCCTCCTCGCCGTGCTCGTGGTGGGCCTGTCCCCGGCCCGCGCGCTGGACGACGGCTACCGCGCCTTCCTCGACCTGCTCGCCGGCCAGGTCGCCACCGCCCTGGGCGCTGCGACCGCCCAGGAGGAGGCGACCGCCCGCGCCCGCGCGCTGGCCGAGCTGGACCGCGCCAAGACGGACTTCTTCACCAACGTCAGCCACGAGTTCCGCACGCCGCTGACCCTGGTGCTCGGGCCCCTGACCGACCTGGCCGGCAGCGGTGACCTCGCGCCGGAGCACCGCGAGCGGGTGGAGCTGGCCCTGCGCGGCAGCCGTCGGCTGCTGCGCCTGGTCGACGACCTGCTCGACGTGGCCCGCCTGGAGGGCGGCGGGCGGACCCCCCGGGTCGTCCCGACCGACCTGGCCGCCTTCACGGCCGAGCTGGCGGGCGGCTTCCGCTCGGCCGTCGAGCGCGCCGGCGTCCGCCTGGAGGTCGACGCCCCGCCGCTGCCCGCGCCGGTGCTGGTCGACCCGGAGCTGTGGGAGCGGGTCGTGGTCAACCTGCTGTCCAACGCCCTGAAGTTCACCTTCGTCGGCACCATCGCGGTCCGGCTGCGCGCCGACCCGCGCGGCGTGGTGCTCACCGTGGCCGACACCGGCGTGGGCGTGGCGCGCGAGGACCAGGAGCGGCTCTTCGACCGCTTCGCCCGCGGCCGCGGCACCCGGGGCCGCACGCACGAGGGCAGCGGCATCGGGCTGTCCCTGGTGGCCGAGGTGGCGCGGGCCCACGGCGGCTCGGTGGAGCTGGAGAGCGAGCCCGGCCGGGGATCGACGTTCACCGTGGTCCTCCCGCTGGTGCCGGCCACGGGCGGGGCCGCCGCGGTCGCCGCCGGGCCGGGCGCCAGCACCGCGCAGGCGGTCGTCGAGGCCGAGGGGTGGCAGGGCGAGGACGCCGGTCCGCAGCAGCCCGCCGCCGCGGTGGGCGCGGGCGCGGCGGCGGTGGGCGCGACGGTGCTGGTGGCCGACGACAACGCCGACGTCCGCAGCTACGTCACCCGCCTCCTCACCGGGCAGGGCTGGCGGGTGGAGGCCGTCGGCGACGGCGACGCCGCCCTGGCCCTGGCGCGCCGGGTGCTGCCCGACCTCGTGCTGACCGACGTGATGATGCCCGGCCTGGACGGCTTCGGGCTCGTGCGCGCGCTGCGCGCCGACCCGGCCACCCGGTCGGTGCCGATCATCGTGCTCTCGGCCCGCGCCGGGCAGGACGCCGCCGTGGAGGGCCTGGACGTCGGCGCCGACGACTACCTGGTGAAGCCGTTCTCGGCCCGCGAGCTCGTGGCCCGGGTGCGGGTCACCCTGGAGCTGGCGGGCCTGCGCAGCCAGCACGCCCGCCAGCTCGCCGGGCTCGCCGACGCCGCCGGCCTGCTGCAGGACGGCGGGGACGTCGTGGAGGCCGTGCGGCGGGTGACCGACCGGGCGCGCCGCCTGCTCGACGCGCTGCACGCGCGCACCGTGCTGGACCCCGTGCTCGACCCCGCGCTCGGCGCCGGGGACGGTCCGGTGGTCGTCACGGCCGGCGCGGAGCCGTCCGGCACCGGTGGCGAGCTGGCCGTGGAGGTCCTCGACCGCGCGGGGCGGCGCCTGGGCGAGCTCGTGGTCGCCGACCACCCCGGCCGCCGGAGCACCGGCGAGGACCGCGCGCTGCTCCTGCCGCTGGCCCAGATCATCGCCGTGCTCGTCCAGGAGCGGGCGGAGGCCGACGCGGCGGCGAGCTCGGCGGGCGCCGGCGGCGCCGAGGCCGACCGGTCAGCCGACCGCGCGCCCGACCACGACGAGGCCGGCGCCGCGGCCGAGGAGGTCGCGGCCGCCGCGGTCGCCGCGGCCGCCGCGGTCCCGGCGCACCGGTGGCCGCTGGGCCACGCGGCCAGCTACCCGGCCGAGCCCTCCGCCGTCTCCCGGGTGCGCCGCCACCTGCGGGCCGTGATGGCCGAGGCGGCCATCGACGACGCCGTGGCCTTCCCGCTGCTGGTCGCCGCGAGCGAGGGCGTGACGAACGCCATCGAGCACGCGCAGGAGCCGACCCGGCCGGTGGTCGACGTCGCCATCGACATCGATGAGCACGACGTGACGATCACCATCCGCGACCACGGCCGGTGGAGGCCGCGGCCCTCCAGCATGGACCGGGGCCACGGCTCGGCCCTGATGGCGGCGGCCGGGCAGGTCACGGTGGTGCCCGGGCCCGACGGCACCACCGTGGTGCTCCGCCGCCGCCTGGGCGGGCGCGCGTGAGCGCGCTGCTGTCCTCCGGCTCGGGCGCCGGCACGGGCCTGACCGGCCTGTCCGGCTGGGTCGCCGACGTGATGGCCGCCCTCGGCGCCCCGGGCGTGGGGCTGATGACCCTGCTGGAGTCCGTCTTCCCGCCGATCCCCAGCGAGGTGGTCCTGCCCCTGGCCGGGTTCCTGGCCCAGCAGGGCCGGATGGGACTCGGGGCCGTCCTGGTCGCCTCCACGCTCGGCTCCGTGCTCGGCGCCGTCCTGCTCTACGAGGTCGCGCGCCGCATCGGCCAGCGCCGCGCGGTGGCCCTGCTCGCGAGGATGCCGCTGGTGGACGCCGAGGACGCCGACGCCGCCACCGCCTGGTTCCTGCGCCACGGGCGGGTCGCGGTCTTCTTCGGGCGCCTGGTGCCCGGCGTCCGGAGCCTCATCTCGCTGCCCGCGGGAGCGGCGCAGATGCCTCGCGGGACGTTCCTGCTCTTCACCACCGCCGGCACCGTCGTCTGGAACGCGCTGCTGGTGGGCGCGGGCTACGCCCTCGGCACCCAGTGGGAGTCCGTCCAGCAGTACTCCGGGCTCCTCGACAAGGTGGTGATCGCCGCCGTGGTGGCGGTCGTGCTCTGGCTGGTGGTGCGCCGGGTGCGCAAGCGCTCGGCCGCGCGGCGCGGACCCACGCCGCCGCGCGCGGGCTGAGCGCCCGCCCGGCCGGTCCTGGTGGTCGGGGCGCCCCCTCCGCTACTGTCGCGAGCACACCATCCAGAGCGGCTGAGAGACCTGGCTCGTCGACGCCGCAGCAACCCCCCGCAGCGCGGGCGCGGGTGCTACCGCCAGGACCGATGGAGGAGCTGTGAGCGCTGTCGTGAGCCCTGCCCCGTTCCCCGCACCCGGCCCGGGGCCCCACCCCTCGGGCGGCGGCCACCCGGTGGCGCCCCCGGCGCGGCTGCTCGTCGGCCTGGCCCACGACCTGGCGGCGGCCAGCGCCCGCTGGGAGCCGCTGCTGCGCTTCGACCCCGAGCGGCGCTTCAGCACCCGGCTGCCGGGCCCGGAGGGCGTGGAGGTGTGGCTGGCCACCTGGCTGCCCGGCCAGAGCAGCGACCTGCACGACCACGGGCGCACCGCGGCGGCGCTCACCGTGGTGCGCGGCGCGCTGCTGGAGCGCCGCTCGGGCGTCGCGCTGCCCGGCCCGGCGACCCTGGAGCTGGGCCCGGGCGCCGTGGCGGTGCTCGAGCCCGGCGTCTTGCACAGCGTCGCGAACGCCGGGGACGTGCCCGCGGTCAGCATCCACGTGCGCACCACGGCGCGCGCCGCGCTGCACTGACCGCACCGGTCGTCGGTCGGGGGTCAAGGCGGGGCGCCGGCCTGCCGACGCTGTGCAGGTGACGACCGGACCGCGTCCTGCGCCCCCCACCGCTCCCGCCGCCGTGCCGCTGCCGGTGCTGGCCGCCGTGCTGCACGCCGCGCCCACCGGCGTGGGCGTGCTCGACGCGCGCAGCCCCGCCCTGCCGCTGGTGCACGTCAACCCCGCGTGGGAGCGCCTGACCGGCGTGCCCGCGGCCGACGCGCTCGGCCGGCACCTGGGCACCCTCGCGTGCCCGGACACCGACCCCGGTGCGCTGCGGGTGCTCGGCGCGGCGCTGCGCGAGGGCCGCGAGGCCCGCGTGGTGCTCCTCAGCGCCCGGCCCGACGGCGGCCGCTGGTGGCACGAGCTGCACGTGGCACCGGTGCGCGACGGCGACGGCGTCCTCACCCACCTGCTCGCGTTCTCCACCGACGCCACCGCTCGCGTGGAGGCCGAGGCGCGCCTGTCCCGGCTCGCCACGGGCCCGGACGCCGACCTGCCCCACCGCTCCCGGCTGGTCGAGGCGCTGGAGCGCGAGCTGGCCACCCCCGGCGCCGCCGAGCGCACCGCGGTGCTGTTCTGCGACCTGTCCGCGTGGGCCGAGGGCAGCGGTCGGGCGATGCTCGGCGGGCCCGTGCTGGCCGCGGTCGCCGCGCGGCTGCGCGCCGCCCTGCGCCGCAGCGACCTGCTGGTGCACTGCGGCGACGGCCTCTTCCTGGCCATGCTGTGCGACCTCCCCGCCACCGGGGCGGAGGAGGTCTCCGCCCGTGCGGCCGCGGCCGTGAAGGCCGCGCTGGACGAGCCGGTCGCCGCCGACGGGCGGCTGTACCCCGTCGACGGCGCGGTGGGCGTGCTCGTGCACCCCGCCGGCGCCAGCCCGCAGGACCTGCTCGGCGCCGTCGACCGCGCCGTGGCGGTGGCGCGCGCGACGTCGGCGGGCTGACCCGGGGCCCGCGCCGGGGCCGCGCCGGGGCCGTGGTGCGCCCGGGGTCCCCGGTGGAGGACGATGGAGGTGCTGAGGGCGGCGCGTCGCCGTCCCGCACGAGGAGCCCCCGAGCATGACCCTGCCCCCCGACGACACCGCTGCCGACACCACTGCTGAAACTGCCGACGGCACCGCCGCGCCGGTCGAGGAGTCCGCTGACGCGCCCGCCGAGGCGCCCGACGCCTCCGCAAGCCCCGATGCCGCGCCCGCCGCCACCACGTTCGCCGACCTCGGCCTGCGCGAGGAGCTGCTGCAGGCGCTGAGCGACCTCGGCTACGAGGAGCCCACGCCGGTGCAGCGCGAGGCGATCATCCCGCTCGTGGCCGGGCGCGACCTCGTGGGCCAGGCGGCCACCGGCACCGGCAAGACCGCCGCGTTCGCCCTGCCGCTGCTGCAGCGCCTGCCGGCCACCGGGCGCGGCAGGGCGCCGTCGGCGCTGGTGCTCGTGCCCACGCGCGAGCTGGCGATCCAGGTAGCCGAGGCCGTCGTGCGCTACGGCGCGGGTCTGGGCGCGCGCGTGCTCGCCGTCTACGGCGGCCAGGCCATCCAGGGCCAGCTCAAGGAGCTCCAGCGCGGCGTCGACGTCGTCGTGGCCACCCCCGGCCGCGCCCTGGACCACCTGCGCCGCGGCTCCCTGGCCCTGGACGAGCTGCGCACCGTCGTCCTGGACGAGGCCGACGAGATGCTCGACATGGGCTTCGCCGAGGACCTCGAGGCGATCCTGGAGGCCACCCCCAGCGAGCGGCAGACCGCGCTGTTCTCCGCGACGCTGCCGCCGCGGATCGCACGGATCGCCCGCCAGCACCTGAAGGACCCGGTGCGCCTGGAGGTGGCGCGCGAGACCACCTCCGAGGACGAGGCGGCGCGCGTGCGCCAGGTCGCGCACGTGGTGGCCCGGGCCTGGAAGACCGAGGCGCTGCGCCGGGTTCTGGACGTCGAGGCGCCGGCCGCCGCGATCGTCTTCGCCCGCAGCCGCGGTGAGGTCGACGACCTCGCGGAGGCGCTGAGCAGCAAGGGACGCCGGGCCGAGGCCCTGCACGGCGGGCTCAGCCAGGACCAGCGCGACCGCGTCATGGGCCGTCTGCGCAGCGGCACCGCGCAGCTGCTCGTGGCCACCGACGTCGCCGCCCGCGGCCTGGACGTCGACATCCTCACCCACGTCATCAACTACGACGTGCCGGCGGCCCCGGAGAGCTACGTCCACCGCATCGGCCGGGTCGGGCGGGGCGGGCGCGAGGGCGTGGCGATCACCCTGGCCGAGCCGCGCGAGGTGCGGATGCTCGGCGTGATCGAGAAGACCACCCGCCAGCCGCTGCCCGTCGAGCCGCTGCCCACGGTCGCCGACCTGCGCCGGCGCCGCCTGGAGCGGACCCGCTCGGCGCTGCTGCTGGCGCTGGAGGAGGAGGACCTGACCGGCTACCGCGAGCTGGTCTCCTCCCTCACCGCCGAGCACGACGCCGCCGACGTCGCCGCCGCGGCCCTGCACCTGCTCGGCTCGGCCTCCGGCGACGGCACGGCCGACGTGGAGATCCCGGTCGCGCCCTCGCGCGCCGACCGGCCGACGAGCCGGGCGCCCGGCGGGTCGCGCGGCGAGGGCCGCCGGGCCCCCGCCGCCGTCACGGGTGGCGCCGCCCCGGCGGGGCGCGGCCAGCCGTGGGGCGCGTCGGGCAAGCGCTCGCTGCCGGGGGAGACCACCCGGCTGTGGATCGGGCTCGGCAAGACCACGGGCGTGCGCCCGCAGGACCTCGTCGGGGCGATCGCCAACGAGTCGTCGCTGAGCGGCAAGCAGATCGGCGCGATCAGGGTCAGCGACCGGTACTCCCTCGTGGAGGTGCCGGCCAGCGCCGCGGACGACGTCGTGGAGGCGCTGCGCGGCAGCATCATCCGCGGGCGCAAGGCGACCGTGCGGCGCGAGCGCACCGACCGGGACTGAGCCCAGCGGGCACCGCCCGGGTCCGGCGCGCACGACGGACACCGTCACGCCGTCGCCGAGCTGGCGCGGATGTCCAGCGAGCTGCAGACCCTGGTCGGTCGGTTCCGCTACTGACCGGTCCTGCGCTGCGCCGCCCCGGCGGCCACCCCGCGCGCCCCCGTCGGGCCCTCGCTCTCGCGAGGCCCGGGCGGGGGCGCGAGCCGTCCGGCCAGCACCGACACCGCGAGGGCCGCGGCCACGAGCAGCCAGAGCGCCCCGCGCAGGCCCGTGGCCCCGGCGAGGGCGCCGACCAGCGGCGGGCCGATGAGGAACGCGGGCCACTGGCCGACCACCACGACGGAGATGCCCTGGCCGGGGGTGGTCCCGGGCTGGTTGCCGGCGAGGCCGAACACCGTCGGGATGACGCACGCCGCGCCCAGGCCCAGCAGCGCGAACCCGGCGAAGGCCGCGGCCGGCGTCCCGACCACCAGCGCCAGCGCCAGGCCGGCGGCCGCCAGCGCCGCCGAGGCCCGCACGGCGCGGGCCCGCCCGAGCCGCTGCACGACGCGGTCGCCGCCGAGGCGGCCGACCGTCATGGCCAGGGAGAAGCACACCAGGGTCGCCGCGCCGGCCGCCGCGCCGGCGCCCAGGGCGTCGGAGGTGTACAGCGCGCTCCACTGCACCGCCGAGCCCTCCACCAGCGAGGCGAGGAAGGCCGTGGCGGCCAGCAGCGCCAGCTGCGGGGTCAGGCGCGCGCGCCCCCGCCCGGACGAGCCGGGCGCCGGTGCCACCTCCCGGGGCTGCCAGCGCGCGGTCCGGGCGAGCAGGGCCCCCAGCACCAGGCCGGTCGCGGCCAGCTGGGCCGCCGGGGCCAGCCCCGCGCGGGCGGCCAGGACCCCGATCAGCCCTCCGGCGAGCTGGCCGACGCTGAAGCCGGCGTGGAAGGTCGACATGATGCGGCGGCCCACCGCGCGCTCGACCTCGACCGCCTGGGCGTTCATCGGCGTGGACAGCAGGTTGAGCGCGAACCCCTGCACCAGCAGGCCGGCCACGAGCGGCGCCGGGCCGCTCGACAGCGCCATCAGCGGCGCGTTCACCAGCACCAGGGGCGCTGCCACGGCGGTCAGCCGCCGGGCACCCACGCGCCCGATGAGGGCGGCCACGAGCACCAGCGAGAGCAGCGACCCGGCGGTGGAGGCGGTGTTCGCCAGCCCCCACCCCGCGTCGTCCAGGGACACCTGCCGCCGCACGTCCGGGATCCGGGCCGCCCAGCTGCCGGTGGTCGTGCCCATCAGGGCGAACAGCAGCCACACCGACGCCCGCTGGCGGCCCAGCGCGACCGGCGCGACGGGTGCGGCCGGCGCTGCGGCCGAGGGGCGCGAGCGACGGGCGGGGCTGAGGAGGTGCACCGGCTCCAGGCTAGTTCGCCGGGGCAACCCTCGCGCTCGGGTCGAGCCGGTCGAGCACGGCGCGGGCCACCTCGGCAGGGGCCAGCTCCGGCAGCCAGTGGCCCACCGCCACCTCGCGGCGCTGGAAGGGGGCCCGCACGTGCTCGCCGCTGGCGCGCACGGCCCAGGGCGCGAAGAACGGGTCCTGCGTGGCGTGCAGCAGCGTGGTCGGCACCGCCACGGGTCCGACGGCGTCCAGCGGGGACGCCGGCCGCAGCACCAGGGCGCGGTACCAGGCCAGGGCCGCGGTGAGCGCGCCCGGCTCGAGCATCCGGGCGGCGTAGCGCTCGGCGTGCTGGCGCGGCAGCCCGCTGCGGCGCAGGGCGGCCCGCAGCACCGCACCCCCGCGGGCGCTGAGCAGCGCCTCCGGCACCCCCGGCACCTGGAAGGCGGCCATGTAGGAGGACCGCAGCGCCTGCGTGCTGCGGGGCAGCGACGCGCGCAGCGCGGCCGGGTGCGGCGTCCCGAGGACGGTCAGGGAGCTGACCCGCTCCGGTGCCGCCGACGCCAGCCCCCAGGCCACCACCCCGCCCCAGTCGTGCCCCACGACGTGCGCGGCGGCCAGCCCGGCGGCGTCCAGCAGGGCGAGGACGTCGCCCACCAGCTCGCCCAGCCGGTACGGCGCGCGGCCGGCCGGGCGGGCGCCGGGGGAGTAGCCGCGCTGGTCGGGCATCAGCACCCGCGCGCCGCCGGCCACGAGGAGGGGGACGACGGCGTCGTAGGCACGGCCGTCCTGGGGGAACCCGTGCAGGCACACCACGGCGGGGCCGGTGGCCGGACCGGCGTCGCGGACGGTGAGGGTCAGGCCCGAGCGCTGCCAGGAGTCCACGGCTCCTCCTGCCCGGTGCGCGGCTCGGGAAACGGCGTCCACGGCGCTAGCCTGCAGCGTGCGCGACCACCGGGCGGCCGAGGAGCCGCAGAAGGCGGCGCCGGCGGCTCCCCGCGCCCTGGGCCTGCTGTGGGTGCCGGTCGCGCTGGTCGTCGCCGCGCTGGGCGCCCTCGTCGTCGGCCTGGCCGAGCAGGGCCAGGACCGGTTCGTGGGCTGGCTGCTGGTCGCCGGCGCCGCCCTGGGGCTCCTCGCGGCGGTCGTGGTCCTCAGACGGGCCCGGTGGTCCGTGCGGGTGTCGCAGGCCGCCTCCGCGGTGGTCTTCGCGGGCGGCCTCACGGCGGTCTTCGGGCTCAGCAGCGGGGCGGCGGTCGACCTGGTGGTCTTCGGCGGGCTGCCCGTGGTGGGCGGGATCGCGACGGCGCTCGTCGCGGGCCTGGCCGGCGCCAGCCGGACCCGTCCCCGCCGCACCTGAGGGGTCAGCGCAGGGCGAGGACCGGCGCGATCACCGGGTCCACCCACGGGGCGAGCACGTCGTGCAGCGGGGTGCGCTGGTAGACGAGGACGACGGCCGCCACGGTGAAGGCGGTGGCCACCAGGCGCTCCACCCCGGCGCCGGTGCGGAAGAGCCCCGCGGCCACCCGGACGGGGGAGCCGTCGAGCCAGGTCAGCGGGACCGGGACCCCGCCGACGGTGAGCCAGTCGCCGAGGATGTGCGTCACCACGCCGCCGGCCACGGCCCAGGGCAGCCACTCCAGGGCCGTGCTGCCGGTGCCGGTCACCCACCAGGCCCCGGCGAAGGACAGCGCGAGGTTGCCCACCACGGTGGACTCGACCTTGCCCGGGACCACCACGTGCAGGGCCTGCAGCGCCAGCCCGATCGCCAGGGCCAGCAGCACCAGCGAGCTCCACGGGTTGCGCCCGGCGAGCACGGCGAGGAGCCCGAAGACGACGGGTGACAGCAGCACGTCGTGGGTGCCGTTGCGGTGCCCACGCGCGAGCGTGGAGACCAGGCCCGCGAGGGACGTGGTGATCGGCCCCCACATGCGGGCCACCGTGGAGCCCGACAGCTTGGGCATCGCCCCGCGCCAGTGCAGGCCGCCCTGGTCGAGGTCGGGCAGCATCGCGAAGCCGCCCCAGGCCGCGACCCAGGCCGCCTGCTCGGGCAGCCCGGACAGCGGGGCCCAGGGGAGGGTGGCCGCTCCGGCGGCCAGCCCCGACATGGCGTGCGAGTGGCCCAGCACGGGCGCACCTCCTGCGGTCAGCGGCACCGGACCCCCCGGCGCGCTCCACGCTAGGCCCGGTGGCCGGCCCGCGCCGCGCGCCGCGCCGTCAGGTCGCGAGCCGCCCGACGGCGTTCAGAGCGACCAGCACGCCGACGATGCCGAGCACCCAGCTGAGCGCGCCCGCGCTGCTGCGACCCAGCCAGGCGCTCAGACGCGCCAGCCGCGGCTCGGCCCAGCGCCGGGCCAGCACGCGCACCCCCAGCAGCACCAGGGCGGGCGCCACCATCACCACCACGTACCCGGCGAGCACCGCCGACCACTGCCAGGCGGGCAGGTCGGCCGCCGTGACCAGCGCCACGGCGCCGAGGTAGGGCAGCATCGTCGCGGCCTCGGTGGCCGTGGCGGCCAGCGCGAGGCCCACCACCGCCAGCGGCGAGGTGCGCCCCGCCTCCAGCCGGGAGCGCCACCGGGCCGCGCGGCCGGGCCCGGTCGCGGCCTCCCGGCCCGCTCGACGACGCGCCGCGCGCGCCGGCTCGGTCCAGACGCTGAGCCCCACCAGGGCCAGCCCCACCACGAGCTGGACGACGTCCAGCGCGGTGCTGTCCTCCAGCGCCGCGAGGCCGGCCGACCCGCCGAGCGCCTCGCGGGCGGTGCCGGCGCCGAGCACGAGGGCGGCGCCGAGCGCCGCGTAGGCGACCGCGACGGTGGCGAGGTAGGCGAGGAAGGAGCCGACGCGCAGGCGGGGGGCGACCAGCAGCCACAGCGGGATGACCAGGGTGCCGATGCTGGTGCTGTCGACCAGCGCCAGGCCGGCGAGAGCGGCGAGCGCGGCCGCGTCCACAGGTGCTCCTCCTGTTGTGGTACGACTGTGCGACGAACGTAGCAGGAGGATGGTCCGGTGCCCAGGGTCGTCGACCACGAGCGGCGCCGGCGCGAGCTGGCGGCCGCCGCCTTCGAGCTCGCCCGCCGCAGGGGCCTGGCCGCGGTCTCGGTGCGCGCCGTGGCGCAGGAGGCCGGCACCACCCCCAGCTCCCTGCGCCACTACTTCCCCAGCCAGCCGGAGCTGCTGCGCCAGGTGATGGCGCACGTCGTGGCCAGCGCCACCGACCGGGTCCGCGCGGTCCCCAGGACGGGGCGACCGCTCGACGTGGCGACGGCCCAGCTCGTCGAGCTGCTGCCGCTGGACGAGGAGCGCGCCGCGGAGGCCGACGTCTGGCTCGCCTTCTCCGCCGCGGCGCTCGCCGAGCCCGGCCTGCGAGCCCTGCGGGCGGCGTCCGACGCCGCTCTGGAAGGGCTGTGCACGCGCGTGGTGCTGTCCCTGCGGGGGCAGGAGGAGCCCGACGACGGCGTCCGGTCCGCTGCGGCGCACCTGTGGGCCCTGCTGGACGGGCTCGCGCTGCACCTGCGGCTCGCACCGGAGCGGACCCGGGCCGCCGAGGCGGTGGCGGTGCTGCGCCGCGCGCTGGAGGACCTCGCCGGCCCCGGGCGCTGACCGGGCGGCTGCGGGGCGGCGGTGTGAGCATGGCGGCATGGCGCTCGAGGCTGCAGGAATCCTGACCCTGGCCGACCAGCAGGTCCCGCGGCTGGGCTACGGCACGATGCGGCTGACCGGGCCGGGCGTCTTCGGCCCGCCCGCCGACCGCGACGAGGCGCTCGCCGTGCTCCGCCGGGCCGTCGAGCTGGGCGTCCGGGCGCTGGACACCGCCTGGTACTACGGCCCCGACGTCGCGGACGAGCTGGTCGCCGAGGCCCTGCACCCCTACCCCGACGACCTCGTGCTCGTCACCAAGCTCGGCGGGGCGCGCGGGCCGGGCGGCTCTTGGCGCGCGGCCCTCACCGCCGAGGCCCTCGCCGCGGGCGCCGAGCGCGACCTGCGGCTGCTGCGCGTGGACTGCGTCCCGGTCGCGCACCTGCGCTGGATGGACGGCAGCGGAGTCACCTTCGACGAGGCGCTGGACGGGATGCTCGGCCTGGTCGACCTCGGCCTCGTCGAGCGCATCGGCCTGTCCAACGTCAGCGTCGAGCAGCTGGAGACGGCCCTCGCCCGCACCCCGGTTGCCACGGTCTCCAACGCCTACAGCGTGCTCGACCGCACCCACGACGACCTGCTGGCGCGCTGCGAGGCCCTCGGGATCCCGTTCCTGCCGTTCTTCCCCCTCGGCGCCTCGCCCGCCGGCGGCAGCCGGGTCGCCGCCGACGAGCGCCTGAGCGACCTCGCCCGGCGCTCCGGCGCCACCCGCATCCAGCTCGCGCTGGCCTGGCTGCTGCACCGCTCGCCCGTCCTCCTGCCCATCCCCGGCACGAGCTCGCGCGCGCACCTGGAGGAGGACCTCGCGGCCGCCGACCTGGCGCTGGACGCCGACGTGCTGGCCGAGCTGGACGCGCTCGCCGCACCGGGACGCTGAGCGCGGCGCCGTTTCGGGGGCCCGGCCGCGGGTAGTCGCAGTCATGCCGAAGCCCGTGAACGAGCAGGTCGTCGTCGTCCTAGGAGCCTCCAGCGGGATCGGGCGCGCGACGGCCCTCGCCCTCGCCGAGCAGGGCGCCGCGGTGGTCTGCGCCGCCCGCGGGACGGAGGCGCTGCAGGCCCTGGTCGCCGAGATCACCGGCCGCGGTCAGCGGGCGCTCGCGGTGACCGCCGACATCACCGACCCGGCGTCGCTGGACGCCCTGGTCGCCGCCGCCGAGGGCGCGTACGGGCGCATCGACACCTGGGTCAACGATGCCGCCGTCAGCGTCTACGGCACGATCGAGCAGACCCCGCTGGCCGACTTCCGCCGCGTGATGGAGGTCAACTTCCTCGGGCACGTGGCCGCCACGAAGGCCGCGCTGCCCGCGCTGCGCCGCGCCGGCGGGGGAGTGCTGATCGGGATCGCCTCCGTGGAGGGCGTGCGCTCCCTCCCGCTGCACGCCCCGTACACGGCGTCCAAGTTCGCCCTGCGCTCCTTCTACGACGCGCTGCGGATGGAGCTGGCCGCCGACGGCTCGCCGGTGGCCGTCACGACGGTCCTGCCGGCCAGCATCGCGACGCCGTTCTGGGAGCACTCGCGCAACCTCACCGGCGTGATGACCAAGCCGCCGCCGCCGGTGTACGCCCCCGAGCTGGTCGCGGCCGCGATCGTGCACGCGGCGCGCTCGCCGCGGCGGGAGGTGGCGGTCGGCGGCGCGGCGCTGGGCTTCGTGCTGGGCCAGCGCTTCAGCCCGGCGCTGACCGACGTCGTCCTCAGCCTCGTGGGGCGGCGCCTGCAGACCACCGACCGGCCCGACGACGGCACGGACATCCTCGACGCGCCGGCGCCCGGCCCGGGGCAGGTCCACGGCGACCACGCCACCCGCATGATCCGGCGCAGCCCGTTCACGGCCGTCGCCGAGCGGTTCGTGCGCCCCGGTGAGGTGCTCCTGGCGCTGCGCGCCCGTCGCGCCCGGTTCGCCGCGCGCTGACGGCGACCCCGGCGTGGCGGCCGGGGGCGCGGCCACCGTGAGGCTAGCGTTCCCGCCCTGACCGGCGCTCCGGGTGCGGACGCGGCGGTGCCGCGCGACCTCAGGGGGTAGCCGTGCCAGAGAAGCAGCCACGCGATCCTGCACCGCCCGCCCAGCGGCGTCCGACCATCACCTGCTCGTGCCCGTCCTGCGGGACGCTCGAGCTCGAGCCCTGCGACTTCCTCCTGGTCGTCTGCGCGGCCGACGCCGAGCGCAGCTTCTACCAGTTCACCTGCCCGCAGTGCTCCTCGCTGGTCACCAAGCACGCCAGCCCCCGGGTGGTCGAGGGCCTGGCCAGCCGCGGCGTGCCGGTCGGCGGGCTGCCGGCCGAGGCGCTGGAGGAGCGGGCCGGGCCGCCGCTGACGACGGACGACCTGCTCGACCTCGTGCTGGCGCTCGAGCGCGGCGACATCCCCGCGGGCGCCTGAGGCGCGGGGCCCGCGGGCCCCGCGCCTCAGGCGGTGCGGACCAGGGAGACGTCGAACTCGATCTGGACCTTGTCGCTGACCAGGACGCCGCCGGTGTCCAGCGGGGTGTTCCAGGTCAGGCCCCACTCGCTGCGCCGGACCACCAGGCTGCCTTCGAAGCCCACGCGCGTGCTTCCGAACGGGTCCTGCGCGGAGCCGGTGAGGGTGAAGTCGACGCTCACCGGGCGGGTGGCGTCCTTGATGGTGAGGTCGCCGGTGACCCGGAACACGTCCTCCTCCACCTGCTCCACGCCGGTGGAGGTGAAGAGGATCGCGGGGTGGGCCTCGACGTCGAAGAAGTCCGCCGAGCGCAGGTGGCCGTCGCGGTCGGCCTGGCCGGTGTCGACGCTGGCCGTGCCGATCCGCAGCGACGCGCTGCTGGCGGACGGGGCGGCGGCGTCCAGGTGCGCCCGGCCCTCCAGGTCGCCGAAGGAGCCGCGGATCGTCGTCACCATCGCGTGCCGCGCCCGGAACCCGATCCTGGTGTGGGACGGGTCGACGGTGTAGTCACCGCTCACGTCGGCGAGGGCGCTGGTGGCCGCGTCGAAGTCCTCTGACCCGGCCTCCGCCCGGTGCTTGGCCACGGTCAACCGACCTCCTTCTGCGCGTTCATCACCCCCCATCCTGACCGATCGGGGGCCGCGCGTCACCGCCGGTGCCGTGCTCGTGCTCCCACCCGGTGCGCCGCGGCGACTCGCCGGTCCCCGTTGACCGACCCCCGGCCCGGTGGTTCACTTCCGCCGTCGCGTGTCGGAAAGTTCCGAGAGCGACGGGACCACCCGGGCGACGTGGCCCGGGGCCCCTCCTGAGGAGAGAGCGCACATGAGACGACGACGTCTGGGAGCCGGTGCTGTCATCGCCGGCATGGTGGGGTCGCTGGGCCTGGTGACCGCCCCCGGGGCGCTGGCCGCCCCCTCCACCGTGCACGAGGCCGGCTTCGAATCAGGGACCGACAGCTGGTTCGGCCGCGGGGGTTCCACGGTCGCCAGCAGCACCGACAGCGCCCGCACCGGCGCGCGCAGCCTCGCCGTCACGGGCCGCACCCAGAACTGGGAGGGCCCCGGGCTCGACGCGAACGCGCTGCTGCCCGCGGGTGCGTACGACGTCGAGGCCTGGGTCAAGCTGCCCACCGGCTCCGGCACGGACCAGGTCACCCTCACCGCCGCGCGCACGCCCACCGGTGGGACGACCTCCTACGACACCATCGGCACCTACAACACCGCCGTCTCCGACAGCGGCTGGACGAAGGTGGGTGGCACGTACACCTTCGCGACCGCCAACAGCTCCCTCGAGCTGTACATCGAGAGCCCCGACGCGACCCAGAGCTTCTACGTCGACGACGTCAAGATCGTCGGCGAGGCGGCCGCGCCGGCCCAGCCCGGCGCGCTCGTGTCGCTCAGCGGCGGCTTCGAGGACGGGACGACGCAGGGCTGGAACCCGCGCGGCGACGCCAGGGTGGCCGTGACCGCCGGCGGCGCCCACGGCGGCAGCAACTCCCTGTCGGTCACGAACCGGCTCCAGGACTGGCAGGGCGCCAGCCTCGACATCACCAGGAGCGTCGGCGTGGGCCGGGCCGTCGAGGTCTCCGTCTGGGTCAAGCTCCTCCCGGGCCAGGCGCCCGCGTCGCTGCAGGCCACCGTGCAGCTCGACAAGGCCGGCGCGAGCACGCAGTACCAGGCCGTGCCCGGTGCCAGCGTCGTCGCCAACGCCGACACGTGGACCCAGCTCAAGGGCCGGTACACCCTCGGATCGACGGTCGACACGGCGCAGCTGTACATCGAGGGCACCGTGGGCGCCAGCTACATGCTCGACGACTTCTCGGTCGAGGAGTTCATCGAGACGCCGATCCAGGACGTCCCGGGCCTCAAGGACGTCCTCGGCGCGCAGGGCTTCGAGCACGTCGGCGTGGCGATCGACTCCCGCGAGACCGTGGGCCGCTCCTCCGCGCTGCTGCAGAGGCACTACAACGCCATCACCCCCGAGAACGACGGCAAGCCCGAGGTCGTCCAGCCCACCGAGGGCACCTTCGACTTCACCAACCTCGACCGCCTCCTGGACTACGCCGACGCCACGGGCATCGACGTCTACTACCACGTGCTCGCCTGGCACTCCCAGACCCCGGCCTGGTTCTTCAAGGACGGCGACCGCGACCTGACGAACAGCCCGGCCGACCAGGCCCTGCTGCGCGCGCGCCTGGACGCGCACGTGAAGGCCATCGCCGACCACGTCGACGCCCGCTACCCCGACGGGGACAGCCCGATCTGGGCGATGGACGTGGTCAACGAGGTCATCAACGACGGCGACAACGCCAACCCGCACGACATGCGCGACAGCCGCTGGTTCCAGGTGCTGGGCGAGACCTTCGTGGACGACGCCTTCCGGATCGCGGACGAGCACTTCCCGGAGCAGGAGCTCTTCATCAACGACTACAACAGCGAGTTCCCGGAGAAGCGGGCGGACTACCTCTCGCTCGTCGACGCCCTCCAGGACCGCGGTGTGCCGATCGACGGCGTGGGCCACCAGGCGCACATGGACTTCGCCCGGCCCGTGCAGTGGCTGGACGACTCCCTCACCGCGGTGGAGGAGCTGGGCGCCTCCAACGGCAAGCCGCTGCTGCAGGTCATCACCGAGCTGGACATCAGCACCTCCGCGGAGAACTTCGGCGCGGACGTGAGCGGGCCGGACACCCCGCAGCACCGCCCGGGGATGACCGACCAGGAGGAGTCGGAGACGGAGAACGGGTACTACTACCGCGACCTGTTCGACATGCTCCGCACCCACTCCGCCTCCATCGAGTCGGTGACCTTCTGGGGCATCGACAACAGCCGCAGCTGGCTGCGGACGTGGCCGGCGGCCCGCCCGTGGGAGGCCCCGCTGCCCTTCGACGACGACCTGCAGGTGACCCCGGCCTACTGGGGCATCGTCGACCCCACCCAGCTCGCCCCGCGCCCGGCCGACCAGCTCGCCCCCCGCGTGCTGGGCCAGCCGGCCGTGACGGCCACCGCGACCAGCGCCAAGGGCGCCAAGGTGACCTTCGGCCTCCCCGAGGCCCGGGACACCCGCGACGGCCTCGTGAAGCCGACCTGCGACCACGCCTCCGGCGCGCTCTTCCCGATCGGCACCACGACGGTGGAGTGCACCGCGAAGGACGCCGCCGGCAACGAGGCGAAGCCGGCGTCCTTCGACGTGGTCGTGACCACGAGCGAGCTGGAGGCCGTCGTCACCGGGCCGGCCACGGTCGAGCCCGGCAGCTCGGTGACCTACACCCTCACCGTGACCAACGACGGGGCGGGCACCGCGACCGGCCTGCTGGCCGCGCTCGGCACTGACACCCTCACGGCCAGCAAGGCCAGCCCCAAGGGCGGGACCGGCACGATCGTGGTCGACGGCAAGCGCGTGAAGGGCTTCAACTGGAAGGTGCCGACCCTGGCGCCGGGGCAGTCGGCGACCTTCACGGTGACCGGCAAGGCCCCCAAGGCGGGCAGCACGGTCAACGCCGTCGGCGGCGCCCAGTCGGCGACCTACGACGCCGACCTGTCCGACAACAGCAGCCGGACGAGCACCACCACCCGGTGACCCGCTGAGGGCGCCCGCCGCGGCGCCCGGAGCAGCAGGCCCCGTCCACCCTCCCGGGTGGGCGGGGCCTGCCGCGTCATCCCCGGTGCCTCCTGCGGTCATCCCGGGGGAGGAGGAGCGGGCGTGCAGGACCGACGCCCCGGTGGACGCGGGACGGCGGCGCCCGGCGCTGGGATGGGTGCAGCCGTCACGAGGACGGAGCCCCGCACCGGGAGGACCCCGCCATGACCCGCACCCGACCCACCACCGCCCCCGCCCGCTCCCGGCGCCGGACGGCGGTGCGCGCAGGGGCGGCGACCGTCCTGGCCGGCGCCGGCGTCCTGCTGGGCGTCCCCGTGCTGACCGGGACCTCGCTGGGGGCGTGGGCCGCGGAGCTGGGCGGGAGGACCGAGACCTCCTCCTACGGCTCGCTCGGCGACGCCCCGGCGAGCGCCCTGCCGGCCTGGCTGCCGGAGGGCACGACCGACATCACGGTGGTGCGCCCGGGCCCGGACGCCGACGTGGAGCGCTCGCTGCGCAAGGTCGACGCCGCGGTGCCGCCCGGCTGGCAGCTGCCGGCCGACTGCGCACCGGCTCCGTACAGCCAGCCGTGGGACGGCGGCGGCACGTGGCCCCTGACCACGGCCAGCGACCTGGTCACCTGCCCCGACGGCGAGGCCGCGTGGACGGTGCTCGTGGTCGACCGCCGCGTCCACGCCTGGCGCTGACGCGGCCGCCCTGCGCACCGCACAGGGCGGAGGGGGTCAGCGGGCCGGGGTCAGCGGGCCGGGGTCAGCGCGCTGCGCGGGCCCGGCACGGCGGGCCGGCCAGCGGTGCCCGCCGCGGAGCCGGCCCGCGTGCCGCCCCACGCGGCCAGCGCGCTGACGGCCCCGGCCACGTCGTCCACGCAGACGGCGCCCACCCCGGCGTCGGCCAGCGCCGGCACCTGGCGGGCGCTCGCTCCCCACGCGAGCAGCGCCAGCCCGTGCTGGCGCGCGAGGCGGAGGGCGCCGGCCACCGGCAGCGCCGAGGTGCGCGTGGACAGCACCGCCGCGGCGTGCACGCACGCGACCTGCGCGCCCAGCCTGATGCCCACCGCGACCGACTCGTGCAGTCCGATGCCCTCGCCGGTCAGCCACCCCGCGGGCAGGTGCGCGGCGCGGGCGGCGAGCACCGCGGTGGGGTCGAAGGAGGACACCAGCCAGGGCCGCTCGTCGCGGTGGGCCGCCACGAAGGCGAGCACGGCGCCGGTGGAGGGGTCCTGCCCGGTGGCGTCGGGGATGCCGACCTTCACCTCGACGTCGATGCCCACGCCCGCCGGCAGCGCGGCGTGCAGGTCGGCGAGGGAGTCCAGCGCCTGGGTCGCGAGCGCGGAGCGACGGTGCTCGCCGACCACGAGGCCCTCGCCGGCGGTGTCGTGGCGCAGCACCGGGACGCCGTCCGCGGTGGCCTGGGCGTCGCACTCCACCCAGGTCGCCCCGCGGCGCACGGCCAGGGCGAAGGCGGGCACGGTGTTCTCCCGGTGCCCCAGCGCCGTCGCGCCGGGCCCGGTGCCCCGGTGACCGACCACGGCGGGGACGGGGGAGGGGGAGAAGATCCGGGTGCCCAGCGCTGCGTCCACCCCGGGTGCATCGGTCGGTCCGGCCCTCGACCGTAGGGCGGGCCGCCAGGTCCACCAGGTGCGCCAGACCCACCAGGTCCGCCAGGTCCGTCGCGGGCGCCGCGTCAGCCCGCGGGCAGCACGCCGAAGGCGGTGGCGAGGTGCTCGATCTTGCGGGCGCGGGCGAGGCGGGGCAGGTCGCTGCCGTCGCGGACGACCCGGCCGTT